>JAAUXT010101064.1_pt1 | contig 16861 bp, 15 predicted proteins | sample 7278171 | NCBI WGS metagenome assembly JAAUXT01 (sample SAMN14350112, study PRJNA611818) | marine sediment metagenome | isolation source: surface marine sediment (1.8m) | place: French Polynesia: Moorea | collected 2018-08 | reverse complement strand
GGGACGATGGGGGAGCACCAGAAGTTCAGGGCCCTGCTACCTTACATTCCTACCAGACAGGGCGGACCACTGAAGCCTTCTGCTTTGCGAGTCGAGAACATCTCGACTCGGCCAGAGTGCTACGAATCCCACGCAATAATGGCGCACATCGTTTTTATATGTTCTCATTTCCAGACGCAAGGAAAGTTCACAACCAACTGCAATGGATCGGTAAGACACGAAAAATGGCAGGAACCAGCGGGAACTCTTTCTATGGCTCTTACCGCGTACAATTGAGACAACTCGCAAAATTATGAATGCCGAAGGCAACACCGCCGAAGCTATGACTGATCTCATGCGAAGTGGCAGATGATCGAAGATCCGCGTGGGGCTTCCAGGCAAGAGGAACCTGATCAGCGATGATTGTTGTTGGCGGCTCCGGCCCCGTCGGGACTCGGACCCGTTTTCTCTCGTTGGCGTCTCCCGCACCTGACGGCGCGGAACCTCAACTCGACTTTTTCCAACAGTCCGGTGGAATGAAATGGCCAGACCTCAGAAATCAGGAGACCCCGGTGTCTAGTCAGTGTGTGCACATTGCAATCATCTGGTATCTGTCACTGAGAGCCTTGACTGATGCACTTGGAGATGTGATCTGGCTGTTTCAAACCAACTGGAAATGGCCAGACCCTGGGTCTTGAAAATGCCGGGTCTCCTCATTTCATTCCACCGGTGTCTCAATGTTGCGGCACCGACTACGAACACTGAAAAGGCAGCGTTGTTTGGCCTTTGACATCGTCAGTTTTACCCGTTGGGGTTTCTTCTGCACTGGTGTGTTCTGTGAACGAGCTTTCCCCATTTCTTCAACCCTCACTGCACGTCGGTTTCAAAGTCAGGGAGAAAGGCGTCTTCACTGACGGTTCGCTACTTGTGCACTCAGGTCCAGCTTCTTCGTTTTGCTATTGCAGAATCCAACATGACCATTCTCCTGAACTGTATTTATTTCCTGGACAGCTGCATAATCTAAAAGATTGATACGTTCGCCTGGAATACATTTCTGAAACAGTCCGGTGGGAACATGATGTGACTCAGACACAGGAATGGCATAATCTTGTGTCCATTCCTTCCTTCTTGAAGCAGGTGCAACATGCGGGATAAGAAAGAGAAGTCCGCTGTTTCCATTGCCAAGAAAGTGTTGCCAAATATATTGCAGAAGAAAACAATGCAAATTTCTTTTGGATGATTCAGGTCCCTTCAGTAAAAACCAGTGGCGAACAATTTGTCACACCGGCGGAAGCTGAATTTTAAAGCAGCTGAAATGAGACAATCCATCTTGGGCTCATTCCGCTGAAGCTCGCGCTGAATCCTGGATCAAAATCACGACTCATGTAAGTTGTAGCAACTCTCATTCATTCCTCCCCGCAGGTAGCTGAGAAAGTGACACAGAGCATTCTGCTGACAATCCCAACTACAATTTTCAAGCATGACAGACACCTCCAGCAACATCATTGAACAACATTTACGTCGTCCATGTTTTGTCCTCGGTGTATGGCAGTGTGCCCATGGTTTTGGCGTTGCCAGCTTTGAAGTTCTGACACGGCATTAGTGTGTCAACGAATTCACAATGAGTCTCGGCGGGTGGAGCTGTGTAGTGAAGGCCAAACTTGCAGTGATTTGTAGCAGCAGAAAGAGATCTATTTCTCGGCAAGCCAAAGACTGAATGAAAACTTTTCGCCTTGTTCAATCAGACAAAGTAAATGCTGTGACAAAGGTCGACGTGTGGGAATGCAATACTGAAATATTTATCACACACAACTGCAGGTGACCCACAGTTATGCCAATAATTTTGCGAGGAGAACGACTGCAGAGTTGAACCAGAAAAGTGGATCCAATGCATTTCGCCACGACGCAGTTGCATGTTGTTGTCCATTCCGTCATGACTCCTCCAAGTGCGAAGTGAAATAGCAATGAATATGACAAGAAAAACACTTCGCTGAATGTCTGCCTCTTTGGCGTTGACAACCACGAAGGTTTGGTGCTCTGCCTCCTTTTTATTGCAAAAAATAGCAGTCAGAATTCAAGGCAGACAAAGATACTTTTGCGGTGTAATCAAGCAAGTCACTGCACTGTGGATTCCAAATTTTGAAACTTTCCTCAGGGAGTGAGAAGAAGTGGTCGTGTGCAGCTGCAGTGCAGTTCCGCTGCTGACACTTGATATGACCAGGGCGCTGAGGGAAACATTCTCATGCAGATTTTGATGTAGTCCTGGTCGGGGGAGAATCAGTGTTGAAACATGTTTCTGTTTGGGCAAGTCGATCATTCCACAGCACAAGAAAATACTGCAGATGTGTTTCACTTTCGCACAAATTGACACAGCTTTGGTGGCACTTGGTCTCCTTGGAAAAATCACAGCAACAACTCGTCGGACCCGACACTCGACACAAGTCGAAACCTCAATTATAGTTACACAGCGGGTCAAATGGTGCGGAATCTCAGTTTGTGGATTTGCTGGAGTCACTGGAGCAGAAGCCATCGAATTGCAATAAACTCCATATGGTTTTGCCAAAAGGGATGTTTCTTACAATGCGCTGCCAAGGACGTGATTGATTGGTTTCCGCAGAGCGCCGAGGTGGAGTCCAATTCAGTTCGTCCTCATGTGAGGTCAGAATAAATTTCCAAAACCTCCGAGGGAGAGAGACGAGGAAAGGTTCTGACATGGACTTGCACTGCACAAGAACTGACAGGCTGAGATAGTTGTGATATGCCAAGGCGAACGAACTCTGGGATTCCCTCCTCCTTTGACGAAACAAGATCTCGCAGATGAAATTGAGTCCAAATTTGATCTGAGGTCTGCAGTTGGACTCCCTTCTCCAAGTGAAGTAATTTCTGCACACGCCATACACAGGAGAGCGTCGCAATAATGCAAGTGCGGCGCCTTTATTGCATTTGCTCCAGGAATTTTCAATTCGAACAATTTTTGCTGAAAGCAGCTTTCGCATCCCAGGACGGAAACATGTTGATTGTTCGGTGGTCGCAACTTCCTCTTTATTACCACCGCTGAAGCGAGTTTTCCATCACGCTCTCTTTTCGTGTGCAAACTTCTTCAAACAGTTTGGTGGACATATCGCAGAAGATGCTGTCCAGATCCTTCTCTGATCTTGAACCTTGTCCCTTGATTTATCATCAGATCACTCGTCAGATCGCAGCTCCACTCAATTTTTGCTCTGAAAACGTCGATCAACGAAATTAGATTTGGACGCTCTTGCCTTTTATGTCTGTGATGATGATATATGACTCAGGACGAAAGATTACTCCGTGTCGTGGAAGTCAAACGCTTTGATCTGCCTTTTCAAAGATTTACTAAAAAGGCGACGCTGGGGCTGCCATTAATCACGCGTAATCACGGGGACATTGTGCTGGCGCGACACTTGGCAGTGATGATGAATCAGTCGGCAATCTCCAGCGCGGCCCTGCGCAGGACGTGTTCATGCTGCAAATCAGCCTCCAGTGCAAGAAGCGCTGCATGGAGACTGAGCAATCCGCCATCTATCATTCAATTTCGTATTCAACTTTGTCACGTCCTGGGATCAACTGCCAATTCCTCCAGCTGGGCATGTTCTTTCAAAAGACGCATTGGGTGTCCTTTCAACCCGCCGGCATCTCGTCTCGTTCTTTCTCTGCTGATGGCGGATAGTGTTCTAGAAGTTCTGAAGGTACAGCAGTGCAGAAAGACCAGTGAAGCTGGATTCAGTATTGAGCATAATAAACTTCTACACCGTATTCATCGCACTGATCGATAGTCTTCAATGTTTCATCCAGTGAAAACTTTCTTTCTGTCCGATTCATCGCGAAGATATTTGTATGGACAACATGGTTCGGAGGCCATAATGATCAATCAGTCCATTTCAAGATGTTTACACTTTATCAAAAACCGACCAATGTGACTTACGCTCAGTTTAAATGGGAAATTGATCAGTTTATGGGCTGTCATGCCAAGAGAGGCCACCCCTGACCGCAGCAGTGATCGCTCAAGTGTTCACTGCACAGAGTGGCTCCTTGCGTGGCTCTGAATTTGGGAAGCGGTGGCGAACTGTAAACCATCCTCGACAACGAAGCAGCTGTATATTTGTCGCCGTTACCTTATCGATCTGCGTGTGTGTGTTACTTAAACTTTACACTTTATGGTCTGCTCAGAAAGGCTTTGAGTGCGGGCGAGTGAGTTGAGTGAGTGAGCGCGGGGGAGGGTCCGCTCCGCCGTTAGTCGGCTTCAAGGATTTTTTCCAGCGAGTTCTGGCTTTGATGGCAAGGCTCTGCAGTTACCACAGTCCTCGCTAATTCTTCCATTTACAAACATAAGTGCCTGTCAGAAAGCAGGCGATACATCGCCCCTCGGCTGACTGCGGCTGCCACCATTCACAGCAAACTGTCTTGGAAACTTGCAGGCCAGCGGATGTGTGGATTGCGCTTCAGCGAAGAAATAGCCATCCGCTCAGCACAACCACCTTGAAAGGTAAGATCAGCATTTGATTGTTTGGGTTGATAAGCATAAGCTGAAGTTATGTGTTTCGGAAAATGACCACAAGCTGAGAATATTGAGCTCAACCTGTGGAAAATCGTTGGCTGAGTCATTGCCGTGGAGATAACATTTAACCGAGTTATTATCGACCACGGAGACTCTCATCAATTTGTTCGATACAGAACACCCCCCAACTCTATCTTCGGCATCATAAGATAAGCCTTGAGCCCTCGGGATACTGGTCAGAAGTCGGCATATCTGACACCCTAACTGCCAATATTTGACTCAACAGCTTACAGGCTTTCTAAGAGCTGCCACCAGAATATCTTATTCGCTGTTTACTCCCCGGCTCACGGAGTGACTCTTCTCGAGGCTTTTCCTCATGTGCTGAGCTGCAGATTTCCCATCTTGACTGATGCGGACGCATAATGTCCGTCACCATTGTTGAGCGAATGTCAAATGGCGGTTACTCGTACGTTCCAATTGGAAGAAGAGCGTCGGACGCCCCAACGTCACGTGCTGGTCGGACGTGACTTCCAGTTGGCATGGGAACAGACGATGAACTGCGTCTTTCATTCTCTATCTTATTAGGAATATGCATCTGCGAGTGACCATCAAGCGGGAGTCAATTCCAGGAGCGTGCCTGCACTGAAGAGATAGCGCGGGAAATTATCAACCAAAAATGACTCAATTTACTACTCATTTGCATCTGACACTTCCAGCCGTAATGACGCGGATAATGACGACATTAGTGGCTGTAATGTTGTTATTACCGATGGAAACGGAGGCAATCAATGATCTTAAACCGTACGCGCACGGCCCGTGCTACGATTGTGAATTTTACAACTTCATGCAAGGCGACCAGGGCTTCCACGACAGACAGGTAGGGTGGCGGTGATTCATTCATCTGCTCACTTCTGAACTCTCTCACTCGGTTCTGCCTCTGCAAACACCTTGCAACTCTAGCAGCCTGTGATCCACTTCGATGTCTGGAGACTGTCGTCAGATTCTTAAAATTTTCCGAATCCTGCACAATGAGAACACACTTCCTCACACGAGGCTGGAACCTGGTTAGCTGCCAATGAATATCTCATTCGCACATTTGTAATTCTGTTTCTGTTCGTTGCTTACGACTCAGACGCGTCCTTTCTGCTTGCTCTGAGACATTCAAACACGTTTTGTGGAAGTAGACGATTTGACACACAAAACCCCATCATCCGAACAACATCGATACCAAATACCAGCTTTGCAGTCAATTTGAGTTCAATCGATACGTAATGCGGGGTGCGATTATGAACGAAGATAAGCCTGTGTCTATCTAATTCGCAACGTTCGGTAACGAATTAGTCCCCAATGCAATTTTCTGATCGATATATCATCAAATTGATGTCCTCTTGCGCGAGCATAAACATACATCAGAACGTCACTCTCTCCAGGTTCTGGGAAATCAACATCATTTCTCTGGCGGGCGAGGGGCGCACCTCTTGGCATTGTCTTTCACACAGGAAGAACACCTCATCAATGACGAATGCCCCCAGCAAAAAAACAAACATGTTTCTTGTTCATTTGTATTGTCTATTTCAGATCAACAGCCAGTGCCAGTACCCGTGCAAGTGCTCGAACCGAGATCACAAATGCAAGGCAGGCGTGAACCTGATAAAGGACGGTTGCGACTGCTGCTACATGTGCGCGCGCCAGCAGGGCGATCTCTGTGATTACAAGGATAAGTGCGACGAAGAAAAGGGCCTCTACTGTGACTTCCAGTACGAAAATGGTGCTAAAGGGATCTGCAGGGGTGAGGCGCAGCTTCTTTCTAAGAACATCAGGGCAAGCTCTGTCTGTAACCAGAGAGCAGGAATGCAATACGTAGGTCTCCAGCCCTGATGACAGATCATATCCGGTGCCAACGAGAGCAGGTCTTCACCACTCAGTCTTTGCCTTCTCCTGATGCTGCTGCAGATCCCAGCATCGCCTGACTCACCTAATCAGTTGGCATTGGCTTAATAGATTGCCCAGTTCAGAATGGTTCACAATCCCTGTAGACACTTTGATCATGCAAGCTCAACCCGATTTTGCCATTGTAATATCTCCTGTCAGTCGAACAGCCATTCCCTTCTCAAAGCTTTGCTGCTCTTGCCCTATCGATCTCAAAATACCCATTGACGCACATTTGACTTTCATTCTAAAGTCAGAGTACACAGGTAAATATTTTTCTCATCCGCAGCAAAAGAAGCCAAGTCTTGTGAGGTCGATGGAGAAACCTACAAGGACGGAGAGGAGTTCAAAATGGGCTGCAAAATGCTGTGCACCTGTCAGAACGGACAGCACGCCTGCTCCACCCTCTGTCCACAGGAGGACAGGAGGCCTTCCAGGCTCCACTGCAGGGACCCAAGATTAATTGAAATTGAAGGACAGTGCTGCAGGGAGTGGACCTGCCCCCTCCACACCCAGTACACCTCCTTCCCCAACTCGGGATCAGGTATCAATTTCACTGCTTGAAGGCAAAGTCAACCCGAAGTTTCCAGTCTGCTTCTTCAGGAGATCTACGACCAAACACTAAAAGCGAGATGCATTTGCACTGAAACAATGGAGATTAAATTTCAAATCAAGTCATATCTCCTCAAAGCCAGGTTCATTTTCTGATAAACAGCTTCACTTTCCAGCGAAAATTGAACGTGCCATGGCATTCCATCTTTTTTGAAATGCACTCCATCAAATTAATTGTCCTTAAAGGAAACCAAATCAAATTATACGCAAGTGCACGGTACAGAAAGAACGGGAAAGTGTCTTGCATGCTGCCTGCCGCCCACAACCCCAAGTCCAAAGGCCTCAGTCCCGGCTTGGCGACCCACTCTGTTCTCCTTCTGTTAACGACGTTGAGGATCTGAAAAGCCACGGTAATGAAACTTGAGAACCGCCAATCTCCCTCGCACAGAACTGAATGACAGAAACCAGTGACCGTTCCGAGAGACTGAGTTCATCTGAACGTTGCCTTTGCAGGGAATTCCGGGGTTCCCAAATCTTGCAAGAAGGAGACGACTCCGTGGAGCGCCTGCAGTGTGTCTTGTGGCATGGGAGTGAGTCTGAGGGTCACCAACGACAATGAGGATTGTCAGCCTGTCCAGCAGAGACGCCTCTGCCTCGTGAGGCCCTGTGAGCTGAATGACAAACATTTGGTGAGTATCAGCTGAAAATATAAGTACTTCACTGTTTTGAGCATCACCTTCACGAAAATTTCAACTCAACAGTTCAAAAGCAACAAAGGTAGAACATTCCTGCTTGGCAAGCTGTCCTGCAACTTTCTCCTTTCTGAGTAGTCTGTATGCATTTCAGAAAGGGCGTCACTGTAAGAATACTTGGAAGGCAGAAAGAGAACATTCCATAAAATATGACGGCTGTGAAAGCATAAAGACATTCCGGCCAAAATATTGTGCCACTTGCAAAAGACATAGATGCTGTTCACCAGATCAGACCAAAACAATTTCTTTAGAGTTTGAGTGTGGACACAACCACGATCGCGTCACAGTTCATGACTTCATGTGGATCAAGAGTTGCATTTGCACAGACCGCTGTCCGTGAATGTTGCACTCCAGCATCGCCTTCGCTCAACCCTCTTCTTCCAGTTGAAATTAAGAACTGCACCAAGAGAGATATTTTTGCAGCATTGCTCCAACGACATTCCATTTGTACATAGAATCAGAGTGGATGATCATGATGACCTCGATGTAATAATCCAGCAAAAATGCATTGTGTAAATGGATTAATGTCTCGTTTTATGAGATGTAACTCAGTTGTGGCCATTTCTGCATGCAAGCGAATGCTCTGAGCTTTTCACTGACGTCCTGCTGGCTCGAATGGGATTGACATGATCCTCAATTGATCTTTTCTTTGTTGTGTAAAATTGCAGTATGCACACACAGCTGGCAAATGAAATAGTCTAGTAGGTTGCTTGATGATCACACAATTTTTCTAGATTGCACCGAACTCTCGACATTCACCACACACACGCAAGAAGAGCATGACACGAACCACCACGTGGTTCCCAAATTGATTGCACCGATTTTTGTGGACTGTATAAAAATGGAGGACCCTTCTGCTTGCAGATGGGGACTCAATGCAAATCCACCTGGAGAGTGCCCAAATATGTGCGGCTGGTTCATGGCGACTGTGAGAGTGTCACAGAGTATAAGCCCAAATACTGCTCCACGTGCAAGAAGGAAAAGTGTTGTGGGCCTGGTAGGACGAGAACTATAACTGTGGAGTTCTCCTGTGAGGATGGGAGGAGCACAGTAGAGCCCGTCATGTGGATAAAAAACTGTCAGTGTCACAAGGACCACAAGTGTCCCTGGAACATGACTGACCCTTCTCCGTAACTGCAATACACACATTGAATCTCTTGAAATGGTTTGAGTGCCACGCACATATCAATCACACTGATGTATCTTCGTGTTCAATGAATATAAATAACATATCACAAATAGTTGCTGTCGCTACAACTTCAGAATCACCACATTGCATGGCTTGAACCAATACACATTGACTTGACAACTGCGGTGCGACTCCTCATCTCTCACTCCACAACCATCAACATGAGTGTTGAACTCCTCCTGTATCCACGTGACAAGCAATATTTCTGGACTGTTTGTCCTTGTCTGTTATACTGCAATTTTACTTCCCTGCGCAATGTGTGCCATATATAGGCCGGCTTCACATGCAGACCAGATGCAACTGTCGCTCCGTATGTGTAAAGTTGTAAATGATTGAAGTCAGTCTCCTCGTGACTTGGAGCCCAACGATGAGGATCCCACCCGTGTCTCCAACACCCTCCGTACGGCACAACGAAAATGGATCTCTGATGATTTTGCACGCAAATAAACATCCACAAAGAACACAGGTTTGAGACTTGTTTTGTCGATTGTGAAGCTGCAGGAAACAGACACGAGGCGGAAGACACGCGGCGGCGACGGTGCGTGATCGGGAAGTGTCAGGCTGCAGTGGTTCTGTGGCAGATACGGTAATTGTTGGCTCTTTTAGAGATAAAAGGGTCTGCCTCCACGCAAGAATCGCCGCACATCCATTCTGAGTCTGTCGGGAATAACCTGGTGGAATGAGACTCATGTACGGGGGTTCTTCGGAAATCTTCAGGTTAATAACGAGTGTGATTTGCATGCGCCCACAACACACCTCAGCTGGGCGTGTTCCTCAGTGGTCCATGTTGCCTCCTGAAATGCAGACGAATCAGCGTGACGGAACCTGAGCACGACTTGTGACGAGACAGGTCCGTAGCCTCAGCGTCTCCAGCCGGACCGGGCCGGGCAGGAAGCCTCGGAGCCTCGCAGCTCCGCGCCGCGCAGATCCGTAACCATCACGACGGCTGAGCACCAGCGTCGCGTCGGAGACGCAGCCAGTTGTGCCCAGGCCAATTAATCACCCTTTTAATTAATGTAAATGTTGGTGGTTGGTGACGTTCAGCAGAACTTGAGAGCTTTATGAGCGCTTCGCATGCACCAATATCATGTTCCCTGTACATGCTTGAGTTCCCAGAGCTGGGCAAAGAGGAATGTCTTGTGGAAGAAAATGGACTTCGTGTTCATTCAATGCTTCCATTCGCAAAGGAATATCTTAATGGCGCAGAGACATGACAGGCGGTGCCCGATTCTGCTGTGAGGTTTCAAAGCTCTTGACAAAAACACTTCTCATCTGTGTCGGCCCAGGTGAACAATGAACAATGACCTACTTTTGAGGTGTTTAATGCTTACACAACATCAAAGTTTGAAGTCCATCAACAGTCTTTCTGTCCATCAAAAGAAAATCCGCTCGGAGTCGACGAGCCGCAAAGTCTGCACAAGAAAGGAAAATTGCAGCTTGCTCCACAAAACAAGCCCGCACGAAGAAAAGCTTGATCTCAGAGGCCACAAAATCATTGAGGCGGATGTCCGGGCCAAACGTCGAGGTTTTATGAAGAACACATTCGTTCCGAAATGGCTTCAGACACCTCGCCTGTCAAAGGCGGCTAATTCATCCGTCGACACCCGTAAGTGGCTGTCAAAAAGCAGGCGAAGCATCTGGCACATGTCGCATTCAGGTTCGCAGCTGCTCTGCTGTTCCTACAGCGAAGTCCAATTCCAAGAAGAGTTGCTCGATTTCTTCCTTGTGTTTTGGGCAGCGGATAGTGCAGAGCGAGTCAACGCTCTTGTGAGCACCGCGTGCAGGTGAGTGTTTCCACAGTTTTGGTGCGCGTATTCTCCAAGGAGCAGGAACAGATTTTCTGTTGCGGAAAAATACAAGGGGAGAAAATCGATTCGGCGGGTAAAAATTAGCTCGGCATTGACAGTAACAACGGCATGTTTGACAAATATCAAGGAAAATTTGAGACGTTTTCTCCGGCAAAGCTGCCTAATGTTTTGCCTCGGGTTATCGGTTCCGAGACAGTGTAAGTGTCAATATTTAGCTTGAACAGAGCAGGAGGCGTCAGAAATGGTCTGACTCAGTGTTGGGTTCACATTTGCCAGGAAATGACTGCTGTCTCTATTTCGCAAATGTGTGAGGCTTTTCTGAGTGCTGTTACCCAATCAAACCGGAAAATAACATAATGGAAAATGCCCATTGAAATGCAGAGCCACTTCCGACTGATGTGGCTGCAGAGCGGCATCACTAGATCCACCGTGTCCACAGAAACATCAAGCTGGATTTCAAATGACTACATGTGCCATCTGCCTCCAACACACGAGTATTTCCGTGTTCCTCTTTCAGATGACTGAGCCAGAACACAAACAGTCGTGTTCGCAGTGATAGCTGATTGAGGAATATGGACACATAAGGAGCTGCAAATTGGAACCCATTTCCAGAAGCATGTGTGCAATCTGAGAGATAAGGCTGCGACGGCAGATTCAAGTGAACATGGCCTATCTGTGCGCACGGCTCGGCGAGATCCATCTGCAGCTCGCGATGACAGGATTACTCGGGTTCCTGCTGCTGTCCCTGCACGAGACGATCGCCCGGAGGAACCTCGAGCCCTACGTCCACGCTCCTTGCTTCGACTGCGAATTCTACGACCTCATGCAGCATGATCAAAGCTTCCAAGACAAACAGGTCAGCAAATCTTCTCATATTTATTCGACTTGCCGACTGATCAATTGATTCCTGAAAACTCAACCTTTCAGACTTATTTGGCAGACAAAGGGTTCTTATTTGGCAAGGTTGATCTCCCAGGAAAAGCAATACACTGATGGAATTTCACTATGGCAGCCAGTAATCTAAATTAAGTGCCTCGGAGTTGGAATCCCAAAGCGAAACGCCACAGGAAATAAACTAGAGTCAAACGAATGTATTGCATCCCATATTGACAATGGCTCTGTTGCATGGCACTCGCAGCATCATGAGCATTTAGACGCAACCGTAAGAATTGAATTAGGTTCAATAAATCTAAAAGCCTCCCGGGAGAATACCTTGGTGGGCGCAGTTGTTGCAATCAAAAGATGCCCATAAGTCAGGATCCTGCGCTGAGAAACGTGAATCAATGTGTTGTTCGGCTGGGTACAACCGGGACGTGCTCGCTATCTGCTGACTGGAACACCAAGCAGTTTCATCTGCGTGAAATTCTTGATTTCTCGTAACGGAAGCGCTGTCGAAACAGGACAACGTCAAGCGGTGACAAAACACATGTGAACACATTTGCAATTTCCTGAAAGCCTTCAGCTGAAGAGCAGAATGTTTCCAAGTGATGAGTTCCATTCGTTTGAATGCTTCAAAAGAATTTTTCAAACAGGAGCCTGAACAATGTTCTCTCCAAACACAGAGAAGCCTGCAGAGCTTCTTTTCTGTCCAGGGATGTTTAAATTTACAATACCTCGAGCTCGCTGACCCAGTTGTCAAATCTAATACATATTCCTCACGGTCTGCAATATCAACGGGAACGCAGCGAGCAAAACCAGATAAAATCAGCACGTATCAGCGATCCTGGGAAATAATGCAGGCTGCAGGCAATCTTGAAGTAGCCAAGGTCCGTCCTGAAATATTCAAGCAAACAGCCTGCATGCACCGACCATACAGGATGCCGAGGCCCAAAACTGATGGGCATCTCGTCTCTTGCTGCGCACTCAGCGCACGCGCAGTGGTGGGAGTTGACAGCAGATCGACGTAAAGTGAGCCTGTTGCCCTTCCAAATTTTCTGGTGTACAACCTCCTGTTCAATGGTCGATGACGGAGCCCCATCTTCACCCGACACCACCGCACTTTTTAGAATGTAGGTCAGTGTCTGGAGGGTTGAATTGGATTCTTTTCATGTCTGGAGTTTCAATGAGTGAAGAGCTTTTTCAATAGTGTCCAGTTCCTCACAACCATACAGGAGCCATGTTCGTGGTAAATTAGCCGGATTCTCGACCAATCCCCTCGGCCCCTTGAGAATTTTTGCTCCCTTCTGTGTTCCGTGGACTCGTGGGTGAAGAGGTCACGACGTTCGTAGGTGTTCCCACGGAAGTCCAACGCTTTTTGGCAGGTTCACGACAAAACAGAAAAGAAATGGCATAAAAAATGCTTCGAGCAAAATGGTTCACACAGTGAATGAACTTGGCCGCCAGATTCACGCACAAATATATTCCACGAAATTGGATTGGAAACACTTTCGTCGCCGCAAGAACCGTTTCAGCTCAATTTACTTCCCATTTGGTAAGAGCTTAACGGACTCCGTGAAAATGGGTGAGTAAAGTTGGGGTTTTGGCCTGCAATCTACCAAATATGCTGCATCGCCATCAACTTCAATATCTGCACCACTGTGTTCAACTGAGGGCGTAAAACACAAAATTCGTGTTTTTGGAGTGATTCGAAATCGCTTTTGCGTCTGCTCTGCGCACAAGGGCATGCAGCTTTTGAGGTGAGAACTGCATGATCTCAGTCGCGCAGACGCGTTGATATCCTCAGACCAACACCCCGAAGAAAGAGTCAATACCAAATACTGATTGTGTGGATTGTGACGGGTTGTTTCTGATGCGAAACCCCACAAGGTTTTCTCTCACGACTCACGGCTTCCAGCAAAAACTCAAAAGATCTTCCGGAGATGACAGAACTCGCATCAACAATCAGATCAGACCAGAGTGCTGGACTCCAAAGAAACAACCTTCAAAATCAAGCTCTAGAATCCACGAGTCGATGAAATTGACATTTTCAGTGAAGTTTCCCAAGATTCAAACGGCAATCAGTGAGTTGCAAAAGGTAACTTGATATTTGCTCAGTGAAACTGACGGCCACCGCGAGTGACCTCTGACCAGAGCACAGCTGTCTCCTCCTGATGTTGCATTTTATTGACTAAAGACCATGAATTCCACAAGAAAAGCGGCGTGATTCCTCCTATTGAATTCTGTGCTGTCCGTTCCTGGAGAAGATACAGTCGCTTTTGGGATTTGGCCATCCGGTGCTTGCTATGCAAATATGCAGACTTTCTTTTGGAAAATCATTAAGGGAGGATTTACAGCACAGCGCAAATCACTGGGTCTGAGAGGAGTGGAGGAGACGCGAGAAGGCCCAGCCAACACAGAGCCCGGGCACGTGCTTGTACTGTGTTTTCCAGCAGAAAATTCCTTCCACCCGGCAATTACACGTAATTACCACCGAGGTTCTTGCAGCTAATTCTCACTTTCGCAGCGGCCTGACACACCAGAGTCTCGGTCGTGTCTCCAGCAGATACACGCACAGTACATGGATCGCTCTCGGTGAAGAATTGGTGAGCGATTCGGTTAGATAAACCATGTCAACAGCGACACAAGTTATCGCCGGTGGCCAGAGAGGCCAAGGCTCTGTGATGCTACTTTTGGTGCTACTGATTGCCTGAATCAAGAACATGTAGGGTCTCTGAAAACCTGGAGGGTCTGAGAGTTACAGCCTCTGCCTCTGTTGTCCCTGTTGTTACTGGCAACAGCTGCATAAAATGGTTCAAAGCTGTGATCCTTGTTTCCCACTGAGAAGCCTGATAGAGTCCTCAGCCTTTCTTATCCCGTCTCAACTGAGGAAGGCATCACTCCGCGTCTCATCAGTCATTTAATTAAGTCGCTGTAACTGTGAGAAACTTGGGTGGAATTTGCACAGTCCGCGTTTGCTTCCGTCAGACGTGACGCGTCAAGCCTCTTCCTGCCCTCGCATCGCGACTTGTGGGCGAAGTTGCGCTGCTCGCGTTCCGCCGAGGGACCTCGTTAGTGAGATCGTCCTCATCATGATTACTCGCTGCCATTTCCTGCAAATTTCCACGCGCAACAAATTGAACGCTGTCTTTCTCAATTGCAGATCAACAGTCAATGCCAGTACCCGTGCAAATGCTCCGATCGCAACCATAATTGCAAGGCAGGAGTAAACGTTATCAAAGATGGATGTGACTGCTGCTACATGTGTGCTCGTCAGCAAGGAGATTTATGTGATTATAAGGACAGATGTGATGAGGTGAAGGGTCTCTACTGTGATTTCCAGTCTGGAGCCTCAGCTCGGGGAATCTGCAGAGGTACACATCTCCTATTAATCTTGGGCTGAATATCATTCGAGTGTCCTTCAATCCTATTAAAGATAAAGCTGCTGGTGCAATTCACTGCATGCAGCTCGTCGGCTTTTGATCAGATCACAACATCAATCACGTTCAACAAATTTCTATTTTTCCCGACATGTGTCTTTTGAACAGCAAAAGAAGCAAAACCGTGCATCGTCAATGGTGAAACCTACAAGGACGGAGAGGAGTTCAAGATGGGCTGCAAAATGCTGTGCACCTGTCAGAACGGACAGCACGCCTGCTCCACCCTCTGTCCACAGGAGGACAGGAGGCCTTCCAGGCTCCACTGCAGAGCACCAAAGCTGGTGGAGATTCAGGGACAATGTTGTAAAGAGTGGACCTGCCCTCTTTATTTGCAACGTGGCTCGCATTCCAATGAGGAATCCGGGTCTGCTGGTAAGTTCTTCGTTGATATGGCCGAAACAGAGGACCATGCAATGCAATCTCACAAATGCATGGTTTGAAGCTGGAGCTCAATAATCAGACGGTACTAAGACAAAAGCTGACATGTGCAGCCAGGACCAAAACAACCGAAAACAAAACCTTTGGTCAGAAGTTCTCCGGAACCAGAGCCCATTTGCCTGACTTTTTCAGTCGTTGTTTCTTTCTTGGTCTGTGGGAGGAAGGATGCTCTAATTAGACAGGTCGTGTGAAACATCGAATGCCACAACAAATGTTTTATGCTCTTCAGGCCATCAATCACACGCCAAGGAATGCAAGAAAGAGACGACGCCGTGGAGCGCCTGCAGCGTCTCCTGCGGTATGGGCGTCAGCATGAGGGTCACCAATGACAACGAGGATTGTCAGCCTGTCCAGCAGAGACGCCTCTGCCTCGTGAGGCCCTGTGAGCTGAATGACAAACATTTGGTGAGTATCTCCTTCTTGAAACCTGCACATCTTGGTGTGTACTTCCGGTGGACAACAGTCTGAGACCAGACAACCTACCCATAAATTCCCAGCTACCGGGGTACGCTTCTGTCGGGAAAAATGACGCAGACACTGTGTCAGAAAAACACGGCGTGTGTAGACGCCACCTCCAAAGGAAAACAGAACTATGCACACTTCATTCTGGATGGCGAATGAATGGAACACAGAAAGTATGACAACTGTTGCATGCACAACACAGGCTCAAGCCTGCAACAATGAAGGTTTGCATCTTCTTGATTTCAGAAAGGAAAGCACTGCAAAAATACATGGAAGGCCGAAAGAGATTACAAAATAAGATACGATGGTTGTGAAAGTATCAAAGCTTTCAAACCAAAGTACTGTTCAACTTGCAAGAGACACAGGTGCTGTTCCCCTGATCAGACCAAAACAATCTCTTTAGAGTTTGAGTGTGGACACAACCACGATCGCGTCACCGTGCATGACTTCATGTGGATCAAGAGCTGTGTCTGCAGAGATTTTTGTTCATAAAACCATCCACCTCAATATCCAAATTTTAAATCGTGAAAGTCAAACTCACGTTCGGCTTCATTCGGAGTTTGTTACTTTGTTGTGTGGCTGCATAATTTTTCAAGTGGTGGATTGAACTCAACCAGAACTTTTTTTGACAACCTGCCCATCAGCCGGTTGTGTTCCAAAGGCGCCTTGGATCCGTTGGCCTTGGTGTCATTTCACAAACCGAACTCGTGTTTGCTGCTGCAACTTTCATGTTTTCAGTTGTTTTCCTTTTGTGCTTGACGGTTTTCTTGACAGTCGAGACATTTTGGCGGTTCAGTCAATCAGTCAATAACAGCAGTTGTCCAACTTGCCCGACACATAACAGCAGTTGTCCAACTTGCCCGACACATAACAGCAGTTGTCCAACTTGCCCGACACATAACAGCAGTTGTCCAACT
>JAAUXT010058988.1_pt1 | contig 16862 bp, 13 predicted proteins | sample 7278171 | NCBI WGS metagenome assembly JAAUXT01 (sample SAMN14350112, study PRJNA611818) | marine sediment metagenome | isolation source: surface marine sediment (1.8m) | place: French Polynesia: Moorea | collected 2018-08 | reverse complement strand
TTTTGTACATTGGTGGACCATTTGAGCAGACCATTTGTCCCAGGCCAGCACCAATAGCCCATTTGTCCCAGGCCAGCACCAATAGCCACCAATAGCCCCCACAGGGGGGGACATGACGTGACGTGATGTGACGTGACGTGACGGGACACCTTCCCCAAAGTGGCATGTATACAAAAAAATTTTCGGCACACCGCTAAGTGCTCTTCCCTAAAGGGACATCGCACAATCAATCCCTCCACAACCCACTCAATCACACTCTCTCACTCTTCCACTCACTCAGTCGCCGCACTTACTCACTCACAGACACACACTCACTCATGATCAACAATTGTTCACGCTCTCTCAAATTGCCACCAGCATGTCAAATTCAGCCTCCATGGAATTCGTGCGAATTTTCGGTTGCACGTGCCGTCCCAAGTGTTCAAAAAGCTTGCTTCTATGGGGAACTTGGCGTGCAGTGCGGAATTACAAGGGGTGCGATTGACTGCAGTGTAGCTCATAACCATGGTCTTGCTGAGGGCACAAGGTACATGGGGACTGTCATTCAGGAGGATGGGGTCTGTTCTCATTGGCTGATACTGGGTCACTCTGAAGGTTCTGCTGTGCAGTGCCTTCAGCAGTGATGATGTCATCTCCATAACATCATCACAATGGACAATGGGGGTTGGGGGGTTGGGTATGGTCATGGATGGCTCGCTGGAATTCGCAAGACTTTGTCCGTGCACCGCCCGTGTCATCAGCGCCACCCGGGCCTGACCTTTCATTACATAACACAAGCTGTAGCCACATGTTCACGCACAAATCCTCTTGAACAGATCTGCACTTCAGGATCCACCATTTCTTTGTCCTCTTTTACATTTGAGCTTCATCCTTTGGCAACTGAAGAACCTGCAACAACTGTTCTTGAGAAGAAGCATTCTTTATTCAATTTCACACAAAGGTCTTTCCCTTTGGTATGTCAAACTTTGACAGAGGAATGTGGTGTGAGATCCTTTTTCACACAACTTGCTGAATGTGTGGAAACTTGACTTAGATTAACTGGGAAGGCTGGCCTTTCAGGTGCTGAGTCAACCCACTGAAAATTATCTGATTGTTTTTCCCTTTTGCAAAACCTTCTGAAGAAATATTCTCAGGGGGACTGCCAAAGTCACTTGGGTGCTGAAAACTTTGATAATTTCATTTACTGCTTTTTCACAAGCAAACACTCTGTGATGAGCCTCTTTTATAGTGTAGCATTGTTAGGAATGGTGAATGGACTATTGTGTGAGGACCACTCTTTGCTTGGAATAATATCAAGAGTCACAAAAGCAAAACCACCCAAAGCATGGCATGTGTACATTGTTGAATTCCTATATGTGAACATTTCAAAGTATGGGAAGCAGAACTTGGAAAACTATTTACAAGTGCTTCTTGAGAAAACATACAACTCACTGAAGTTCATCTTTTTCTCCAAAAGACAGTTGAAGCCTTTTCCAAAGAAAATCATGGTGACCCAAAGAACAAGGGTTCACAAGGTGTCAGGAAGACTCAGGGCCTCTTTCCATCAGTTCATTTCTTGTAAAAATAAATTGAATGCACACCCTTCTGCTTCAAAATGGAGGTTTTGTTTGGAGTGGAGATTCAAGTTGGACAGTCAAATTGCACTAAATTTCACATTTGATCATGTTTTCTTTTCACAGTATGTTTCAAGCAGATCTTGTTTATTTGGAGCCCTAGAACTACACAATGGAAGACCAACACCAAATCATCTGAAATTCTGTGGTGAACTCTCAAAGTTTTCTGTATTTTCCAAAAGTATCAAACAAGTTCTATTGAGATTACATGTGCACTCAGGTTTCCATTCTAAACATAATTTTGAGTTTGATCTTGGGGGGTCCTTTACTATTTTTGATGCCCGGATGATGAACACAGAAAATTCCCCACCAGAACTGAGAATAATTCCTTGGCTCCTTCAAACTGATTTGGTAAAACTTTCAAGAAAGTTCTTTGTGATGCATTTTCTGATCAGAAAGCTTGGGCATCAAATAATAGAAATCAACCCTGATAAATCCCTGGTGAACAGACTGATTGTGCATGATGGCCCAATATCTTCACTGAGTATCATCAAGCCAACCAATGGTGTGTATGAAACATCAACATTTCAATGCATGGTGATGTTAATTGGGGAGCACAACAACTTCAAAATTGCAAAATGCCCCAAGATAAAGTCAAGGTGGTCAAAATGTAAACACAAATGGAATGATAAAACATTTGCTCAAAAAATTAATGTCAAGGCAAAACCCATTGAAAATGTTCAGGAAATTGCCATTGATGGCAGGGAGAAACAAATGCTTCAGTTATCTTGTCCAGGAAACCCAAACACACAAGTGGTTTTTGTGACTACAAATACAACAGACATTCAAGCCAATGTGACAGTTCAAACACTGATTTACTCTGGACCATCATCTTCACTTTGTCTTTTTGGAGGGTTTGCTGTCACAGAACCAAATACTGAGAATTCTGTTGTGTATCCTCTTCTTTGTAAATCTGAAAACCCCTCAGAGGGGCACCAAGGCAAAAGCTTTTACTCAAGTAAATCTTCATTGCATCTTTTGTTGTTTGGCTACAACACCCTGAGTTCTGTTATTGCTACAGTTACCATTACTTCCACCAGGTGCAAACTTGTTCAAATATGTGATTGTTCTTACCATTACTGCACCAGATCTGCTTTGCCACCAGTGCAGCCTTGTGAACAATACCTGAAGGAAAGATCTGTGGCAGGCAATGTGTTGATTGAGTTTGGCAAGAAAGCTGTGGTGTTGTCAATTACAATTGACAAATGCATCATTTTGCAAATTGTCAGAAACTTTACCCAGTTTTTCGTTCCATATTCAAACCGAATCATGTCTGATTGTCCAACAGAAATCCACCTCAAAAGACACTTCAAGAGGAAGTTTCTCATGGCTGTCAGAGGTTCAGTTAACTTTTTGGACACAGAGGAAGAATACCTGCTGAAATGTGCTCCAAACAGAAGAAAGTTTCGCATTGTAGACAGTGCAAATGTGTTATTTTGTGGACTTTTTGAGAAATTTTGTTATCCAATAGATACAAATCAAAGTTACTGTGAAACTCTTCAAGTTGAAAATACAACAAAAATAATAAATTTGAGTAATATTACAAACAGATTTTCTGACAACAGCTTCTTTGTTGCTGCTAGCACCACAAGTTTCCTTGGTTCAATGTTTTTTACAATTTTGAGGCATGTTTTCACCAACAGTTGGATGGAATTTATCATTTCCAATATTGATGACCACAGTGTGCAGAATGGCACATTCACACAAGTGGAATGCCTGAGCAGTAATATGTACTTCAAAGTTTTTGACTTCCCTGGAACAATTGTGGGATTCAAACTACCACACAATTCACAGCACACAAGCTCACAAATATTTGCTTCTTCAGATTGCCTTTCCAGAGAATCGAATCCAATATCCAGAGTTTCATTTGTCAGCCACTGGCAAGTCAAAAAGCAACTAAAACAAATACATATTTCTCTTCCAGGTCGACTTATTAAATTGACAATCTTGAGCACACAAAATTTCTCAAATACTGAGGTAGGAAAAGAAAATGTCACCATATCTTGGCTGTTCAAAATGTATGAGCACTCTCAAGAGATTTCAACAGCCAAAACCAAGTCTTGTCTTGTGAACACCTCTTTTAATTCACAGCTGAAATGCAGAAGTTTTTCCCACCTGATGCTTGGTGGGAAAAACCAAAGTCAGTTCTACTTTGCACTTGAGTTTTGCCTGACAACCGTGAACAGCAAGGTTTCTGACAAAAAACACATATCATGGGTTGAAGCTGAGAAGTTATGTCAAGCCCACAGTGGTTACTTGCCAAAGTTTGTGAACATAGGACAACTTCAAGAACTTCTTGGCATTTTAAAATTTACACAAGATGTCAGACCAGTAGAAGGAACTTTTCTTGGTTTGAAATATTGTCCCTTTGAGGTATGTATTGGTGCTATTTTCCTCTTGATGTGTTTTCTCACCAAGTCATGTACTTTTTGTTGCTTCAAGAGACAGCTGTTATTGTTTTGCTCAGGACTTGTTGATGGGGACAAATAAAACCCCTGTAGGATTTACCCATTTCCTGAATTCATATTTCAATCTTCAAAAGACCACAAACTTTCAGTGTAATTTTACTTGGAACTATAATAACAAGCGACCTTTGGGCTATCAGTTTTGTAAAAATACAACAAATATCAAAACAAGAGCAACAAAATCACTTTATCCCCACAAGTCAGAAAATGAGACATGTGCAGTGATGCTGCACACCAACTTGGTTGACCCGCAATGGATACTCATTGACTGCCAGATTGAACTCTTCAATACTATTTACTGCATGAAATCAAAATTCATCAGCAGTGAAAGCAATTTTGAGAAAAACCAAAATGCCATTGATCAGGACATGGCATGTCTTCCCTCATTTCTAAGAAAAGTGAGCATATGCCTGTTGTTTGTCTGGAAGGAAAAGTCTGCATCCAAACAAAGGAATTCAAATCACCACTCTGAAGAATTTGGTTTGACTCCAGTGTCAATGGTCAATTTGGACTTCATTCAGGATATTTTTGATGCTGTGCTGGCATCGTTTCCACCAATTTTGCAAAATGTAGCCCCACAGGACAAATCAAATGATTTGCATCTGATACTTGGTATTTTTTCCCCAAAACTAGAATCTCAGTCTCAGACACAAGGATTACAAATTTTACAAAAGAAGACTGAAAAGGTAATCAGGGGAAGCCATTTGTTTCAGTGCAAAAGTGGGTCTCACATAGCCTCACTGTTTATTTGTGATGGTCAAAATGATTGTCACAAGGGTGGTTCAGATGAAATAAACTGTACAAACCAGGCCAAGCTAAATCTGGTTCAAAATTCAGGAGACAGTTTTGTAAAATCTTGTAATCCTTTGCACTATAGATCTGCAAGTGGACTGTGTTCCAAATACACAGTGAGGTCTATCAATCAAAAAAAACCTACACATTTTACACTGTGTCATGATGGGGAAAAAATACAAACTATTCTGGCTGATGACCTTGTGGCTGACTGTGGACCCAATGGGGAAGATGAACCTGTCCTCACAGCTTTAATCACACAGCAAATTGAACATGACTGCAAAAACAAATTTCAAATTGCTTGTTTTCCTGGACATTCAAAGTGCTTTAATGTCACTGATATCTGTGTTTACAAACTAGACAAGTTCAAACATGTTTGTCCATGCAGAAATGGAGGACATATGGTAAGCTGTGCAAACTTTGAATGTAATCACCACTATAAATGTGTGTTGAGCTACTGCATACCTTGGTCATACATATGTGATGGCAAGTGGGACTGTCCAAATGGTGATGAGGAAAAGTACACTCCTATTTGTGGAACTAGTGATGCTCACAAGTGTGTGTTGATGTACAGATGTAGAAGGACAAATGTGCTGTGTCTGCACCCTCATTCTGTTTGTGATGGCATACCAAATTGTCCATTGCAAGATGATGAAATGTTTTGTGCTTTACACAACATTATTTGTCCCAATGATTGCAGCTGTCTCTTGTTTGCAATGTCTTGCAGTGGTATCAATCCTGCTCTTTTTGTTGACACTTACCCACACATTTTCCTCTCCATTTATCAATCCAGCTTGCCATCAAAAACACAAACATTCATTGCAAAGTTTCAATTCCTGATACACATGGAAATCATCAAAGCCTCTCTTTCTCAAATATGTGAGATTGCTTTTGCTCAGAGTCTCCAGAATTTGAATGTGACATGGAATGAGGTGAGGTTTATTTCCAAGAACTGTTTCTCCTCATCCACAAAAATAATGCAAATTGACCTGAGTAAAAATTCTGTATCAAGTGTTCAATCACATTCATTTGGACATTTGTCAGAAATCAAATATCTTGATTTGTCATTCAATCCTCTGACACATCTGGTGCAACAATACAGTCCTCCCCTCACAATATGGGTTTTAAACCTTGAAAATATTTCATTTTCCTTCACAAGTAAATCAGTCTTTGACAGTTCCCATGTTTTTCATATCCTTGCAACAGACTATCACATCTGCTGCATGACTCAAGCAAGAACTCAATGTGTATCTGAAAGACCATGGTACAGATCCTGTTCCCAGATGCTTCCCAGCAAAGCAGTGCATTGGTGTGTATGTGTCATACTTTTTGCTGTTTTGTCCGGGAATGTCTTCTCAATTGCAGCACACTTGTACAGAAGAACTGCCATGAGCAAGGTATTTTTGTCAACTGTAATTGCTGTACATTTGAATGATCTTTTGATGTTTGTGTTCTTAACAAATATCTGGGCTTTTCATTTGGTCTTCTCACAAGCATTTGCTGTTCATGAAGAGGTTTGGAGGTCCAGCAAATTTTGCTTTTCAGCATTTTGCATATCACTGTGGGTGACCATTCAGTCCCCATGTTTCTGTTTTGTTTTGTCTCTGTTCAGACTGAAGGTGGTTTTGAATCCCATGAAAGCAAAGTTGTTGAGGACAAGCCATGTGATAAATACAAACTTATGCTGTGTAGCCACATTATTTGGCAGTAGTTCTGCAGCAACTCTTTTGATGTACTTTTTAGTTGGACCTTCTCCCACAAATCTCTGTTTGCCATTTGTTGATCCAGCAAGATCAGTCATGTTTATCAAAGGTTTTATCATATTTGTCACAGTTCTGCATTTTGCCTGTAGTTGCTGTGGTGTTTGGATGCATCAAAATCTTATCAAGTCAGCAACCAGAACAGATTTAAGTGTTCAAAAAACCCGAAATAAGTCTCTTCTTCACTTGGTTGTTCACTTATGTCTTTTGACAGCTACCAATTTCTTGTGCTGGTTTCCAGCTGACACAATCTTCATAGGTCTGATGATTCTCCCTCAGTACCCTTTGACCATAACAGCCTGGACTGTAACAACAGTTTTACCTGTGAATGCCCTGGTGACCCCTTGGATCTTTGTATTTGGAGTTATCAAAAAGCACACCTAATTCAAGACAAATAGGATCTTTGACTTTTGTAAATTTGGCTCTGTGACAGTTGCTTTTGCTTCAAGGGGAACTGCCTGCAATTCTTTTCTTGTAATTGCGTGTCATTCAGTCCAAGAAAGGACCCCTGACAAACACCCACTGTACTTTGAACTACTCATTGTGATTCAACAGATCTGTGGTCATTTCATGTGGTATGACTGACTCCTCACTTGTTGAGAAGGGAACAGACCATCAGATAGATCACATACATCAAGCCCTGTCCAAGCTAAGGACTCTTCAGTGTCTGGATCACCCTGTTCTATTCTTTTAAAGTTTCAAAGTGTCTCTGTTGTCTTGGCTTTCAAAGTAAAAGGTTAAATGTTCAACAAAAGGCAGTATCAGGGCTTCAATCCCATGTGCAGAACATTTCAGTGTTTTGCATTGATCTCATTATGAATGGTTCATTTGCTGATATGGAAGTTTACCTTTGGGTTGACACAGAATGCGTATAACAAGACTTCGGAATCAAAGGACCTGATTTGATTTCCTACGCCTTAGGACCAGGTGCCACTTTTGTGGAACCAGTTCAGAGAAGTTTATTATCATGTGTGGGTTCTGCACACAACAGGGCCAAAGCTGTGTGTCACACTGTTCTCGTGGCAGCAACTGACTTGTTGACCACATCAATAAGTCATGATCAAGAACTCAGGCAAGCACTAAATTCAGGTGAAGCCACAAACAATACAGCTCTGAGAACAAATGAGCTTCATGCTAGTGGAAATGGCTTTGAGGTTGAGAAATGAGGGAAAATCCCATGAACAGGACAATCAATTGTCACAGATCAAGTACTGTGAGCGCAGCACACCACCAGAACTACCCACAGATGTCATTTGAACTATCATCACAGAAACCTCTCCAGGCTCTCTGTTCTTCTCTGAAAATTTGTGGAGAGGCTGGTAGTTACCAATGCAACTGGGGGACATTTGGTGAAATTTCACTCTGCAGAAATAGGCTTGTCAGAGATTTTATGCTGCTTGCTCAGAGATGGTGAGTGCCACTGTGAAGAGGGACAAATGCAGAGAACTAACAGTGTGCTGAACTGGCCCGAGTAAAGACAAATCTCATCATCAAAACAAATTCTCCAAGAAATTAAGCAAATTCTTGTCACATTCATGGGCAACAGAAGATGCAATGACAAACAGTTTTTCAGAAAAGGCATCCTTTATTCAGTTTCATAGAATAATCTCCCCTTTTGGTGTGTCAGACTTTGATAGAGGAAGGTTGTGTGGCATCCTTTATCACACACCCAACAGAATATGTGGAAATGAGACTTCAGATCAACTGGGAAGGCTGACCTTTCAGGTGTTGAGTCAACCCACTGAAAATTCTCCTTTGTTCTGCCTTTGTTTTCTTGCAACAATCTGCTGACATAACATTCTCTGGGGGACTAGTCAAAAACCATTGCGTGCAGAAAACCTTCAATTTTTGGCCAAGGATAACAGTTGCTGCATTCATCCGAGAAAAATACTTTCAGATGAAACTCCCTTGTTGTGTGGCATTGTTGGCTTTGTTCAACGGACTGTTTTGTGAAGACCATTCTTTGCTTGGAATGACATCAAGAGTAACAGAAACAAAACTGCCCAAGGCATGGCACAGATATATATTGATGAGTTTCTGTTTGTAGACATCTCACTGAGTGGCAAGCAGAAATACTATGTTCAAGTTCTTCTTGAGAAAGCTTGCAAGTCACAAAAATATGTATCTTTGTCCAAAAGGGAGTTGAAGCCCTTCCCCAAGAACATAATGAAGACACAAAGTAAAGATGTTCACAGGGTATCAGGAAGACTCAGAGCATCTTTTCATCAGTTCATTTTGTGCAGACTGAAAATGAAGCCACATCCTTCTGCTTCAAAATGGAGATTTTATTTCCAGTGGAGGTTCAAGTTGAATAAACAACTTGAATTGAATTTTACATTTGACCATGTGTCCTTTCAACAATATTTTTCAAGCAGAACATGTTCAACTGTAGCTTTGGAGCTTCACAATGGAGGGCCAAATCGGCATCCATTGAAATATTGTGGTCAACTTTCTAACTTTTCAATTTACTCTCATTCTAGAAGTTTAAACCAGGTTTTGCTGAGATTGCAAACATACACACACATTCAGTCCAAAGAATTTGAATTTGATGTTCAGGGCTACTTTTCAATTTTTGATTCCAAAATCATGCACACAACAAAGCCTCCATACCAACTTGATCAAATTTCCTGGTTCTTTCAAGTGGACATGATACAGCTTTCAAAAATGTATTTTGTGATGTATTTTATAATTCGAAAGCTTGAACATCAAACTATTGTGATCAACCCTGATAAATCCCTGGTGAACAGACTGGTTGTGCATGATGGCCCAATATCTTCACTGAGTATCATCAAGCCAACCAATGGTGTATATGAAACATCAACATTTCAATGTATGGTGATGTTAATTGGGGAACACAACAACTTTAAAATCTGCCCCAAGGTGTCCAGGTGGTCAAGATGTAAACACAGATGGGATGATAAAAAATTTGCTCAGAAAATTAATGTCAAGGCAAAACCCATTGAAAATGTCCAGGAAATTGCTGTTGATGGCAGGGAGAGACAAATCCTTCAGTTATCTTGTCATGGAAACCCAAATACAAAAGCAGTTTTTGTGACCACAAACACAGTGGATATTCAGGTCAATGTGACAGTTCAGAGTCTGATTTACTCTGGACCATCATCTTCTCTTTGTCTGTTTGGAGGTTTTGCTGTCACAGAACCAAATACTGACAACTCTGTTGTGCACCCTTCTCTTTGTAAATCTCAAGACCCCTCAGAAGGACACCAAGGCAAAAGTTTTTACTCTAGTAAGTCTGCATTGTACCTTGTATTGTTTAGCTACAACACACTGAGTACCATTGATGCCACAGTCACTATGACTTCAACAAGATGCAGGCTTATTCAAATATGTGACTGTTCCTATCACCATTACTGCACCAGATCTGCTTTCCCAAGGCCAGGAAAGGAGCTTTGTGAAAAATACCTCAATGAAAGATCTATGCTGAACAATAGCTTCATGCAGTTCAACAATCAAGCCATTGTGTTGTCAATACCAGTTGACCAATGTATTGTTTTGCAAGTTGTGAGAAACTTCTCAAAGATTGCTTCTCTTTATGCTTACCAACCTTTGAGGCACTGCCCAATGAAGATCTACTACCAAAGATATTTTAAGAGAAAACTTCTTTTTTCCACAAGGGGATCAGTAAACTTTTTGGGTACAGAGGAAGAATACTTGCTGAAATGTGCTCCAACCAGAAGAAAGTTTCATCTTGTGGACAATGCAAATGTTTTGTTTCATGGTTATTTTGACAGTTTTTGTTTTCCAATTGATACAAATCAAAGTCACTGTGAAACATTTCAGGTTAAAAAAGCAAATAATATTAAAAATTTGAGTAAAATTACAAACAGATTTTCTGATAACAGCTTCCTTGTTGCTGCTTCCACCTCAAGTTTCCTTGGTTCAATGTATTTTTCAATTTGGAGATCTGTTCTCACAAACAGTTGGATGGAATTTATTCTTTTTAATGCTGAGGACCTCAGTATACATGAAGCTCAATTCAATTACTTGAAGTATCTTAGTAGAAAAGTCAGTGTCATGAAAGTGTTTGATTTCCCTGGAATTATTTTCAGCTTTGTTCCACCAGATGCATCTAAATACACAAGCTCACAGATACTTGCTTCTTCTGTTTGTCTTCACAGAGGATACATGGGAAAAGTTCATGTTTCCTTTGTCAGCCAAGAGTTGGTAAAAAAGCATCAAAAACAAACATATCTTTCTCTTCCAGGTCAATTTGATAATTTGACAATTTTGAATAAACAGAAAGTCTCAAATCTGGAGGCAACAAATGAAACCATCACCATATCATGGCTGTTTGGAATGTATGATAAATACAAAGAAATTTTGACAGCAAAAACTAAGCCTTGCCATACTCACTCCTCCTATTCTGCAGAGTTACAGTGCAGAAATTTTTCCCACCTGACACTTGGTGAGAAAACTCCAACTGAGTTCTACTTCACACTTGAGCATGCAATGAGATTCAGGTTCAGCCCTGTTGTTGAAGGAAAACACCAATCATGGGTGGAAGCAAACAAGTTATGTGAAGATCACTGTGGTTTATTGCCAAAATTTACAAGCATAAAACAACTTCAAAATATCCTTGGAATTTTGAAATTGATACAAGATGTCAGACCAGTGGAAGGGATTTTTGTTGGTTTGATGTATCAGCCCCTTGAGGTAATTTTGTTCTGTCAATTTGCAATGTGTGGGTCTTCTGGCCAAGACAAAATTACATGTCATATTGCTGAATGAGACACGAGGTTTTGTTTTCTCACAGGATTTGTTACTGGCCACAATGAGAACTCCTGTAGGATTCACTCATTTTCTCAATTCACATTTTGACCTCCAAAAAACAACAAACTTTCAGTGTAATTATTTTGTTAATTCAAAGAAGAAATATTTGGGTCTTCCCTTTTGTTTGAATACAACAAGCATCAAAATGAGAGTATCAAAATTATTGAATCCCTACAAGTCAGAAAATAGGACATGTGCAGTGATGCTGCATACCAACTTGGTTGACCCACAATGGATACTCATTGACTGCCAGATTAAACTCTTCAGTACTATTTACTGCATGAAATCAAAACTGCTGTACAGTGACAACACTTTGGAGACAAACCAAAATTCCATAGAGCAGGACAGGTCATGTCTTCCCTCATGTTTAAGAAAACTGAACAAATGTTATCTGTTTATCTGGAAGGATTATTCTGTACCAAATCTGTTTCAAATAAAACCCAGCCTGACTCCACCAACAACAACTGATGGGAAATTATTGCACAATATTTTTGATGCTTTACTGGCACCATTTCCACCAATTGTTCAACACAAAGACACAGTGCTGCAGCTCAAACCAAATCACATGCTTCAGATGGTTGGTATTTCTCTTTCAAAGCTGGGATCACAATCTCAGACACAAGGGTTTCAAATTTTTGAAAAGAACCTTGAAAAGATTATCAGGGGAAGCAATTTGTTTCAGTGCAAATACAGTCCCCATATATCTTCAAATTTTATTTGTGATGTTGTAAAAGATTGCCTGTTTGATGAATCAGATGAACTAAATTGTGTAAACCAAGTAAAAGCTGTGACAAATTGTCCCAGGGCCAGTTGTAGTCCTTTGCACTACATATCTGCAAGGGGACTGTGTTCCAAATATATGATGTGGTTAAAAAAATCTATCAGTCAGAGAAAATCTATCTGTCATATGAAACCAACAAATTCCACACTTTGTCAAAATGGGGCAAGGATAGAGAGTTCTATGCATGATGACCTTGTGGCTGACTGTGGACCCAATGGGGAAGATGAACCTACCCTGATAGCTTTAATCACACAGCAAATTGAACATGATTGCAAAAACAAATTTCAAATTGCTTGTTTTCCTGGACATTCGAAGTGTTTCAATGTCACTGATATCTGTGTTTACAAACTGGACAAGTTCAAACATGTTGGTCCATGCAGGAATGGAGGACATATGGCAAGCTGTGCAAACTTTGAATGTAATCACCACTACAAATGTGTGTTGAGCTACTGCATACTTTGGTCATATGTATGTGATGGCAAGTGGGACTGTCCAAATGGTGATGAGGAAAAGTATGGTCCTGTTTGTGGAACTGTTGATGCTCACAAGTGTTTGTTGATGTACAAATGTAGAAGGACAAATGTACTATGTCTGCACCCTCATTCTGTTTGTGATGGCAAACCAAATTGTCCATTCCAAGATGATGAAATGCTTTGTGCTTTGCACAACATACTTTGTCCCAAGGATTGCAGCTGTCTCTTCTTTGCAATGTCTTGCAACCATGTAAAACTGTCTCTTTTTGTTGACAATTATCCCCACATTTTTCTCTCTGTGTATCAATCCAACTTGCCATTGAAAGTACAAATGCTCTTTGCAAAGTTTCAATTGCTGATGCACATTTTAATAACCAAAACCAATATTTCTGAAATATGTATGATTAAATTTGCTCAGAGTTTGCTTGACCTCAATGCAACATACAATCGAGTGAGATCCATCTCTACAAACTGCCTCTTCTCCTCCATGAAACTCCTGAAACTTGACTTGAGCAGGAATTCTATCTCAAGTGTTCAATCACACTCATTCAAGCATTTGTCAGAAATCAAATATCTTGATTTGTCATTCAATCCACTCACACTTGTTTTGGCAGGAACACACTCTGCCCCTCAGAATGTGGGTCTTAGTCATCAAAGGTATTGCATTTTCCTTCAACACTAAAGCAGTCTTTGATACCTCTCATGTTTTTCACATCCTTGCTACAGACTACCACATCTGCTGCATTACCCATGCAAGAACTCAATGTGTGTCTGAAAGACCATGGTACAGGTCCTGTTCCCAGATGCTTCCAAACAAAGCAGTGCATGTGTGTTTGTGTTTTGTGCTCCTTGTTGTTTTGTTGGGGAATGTCTTCTCAATTATTACACATTTCACAAAAAGAAGGGAGAAAAGAACGAGCAATGTGTATTTGTCAACAGTAGTTGCTGTACATTTGAATGATCTGTTGATGTTTGTATTCTTGACTAAGCTTTGGATACCCCACCTAGTTTTCTCTCAGAATTTTTCTGTATTGGAAGAGATTTGGAGATCAAGCAAATTTTGCTTCTCAGCATTTGACACAGTCTTGTGGATGACTATCCAGTCCCCATGTGTACATTTTATTTTATCCCTGTTTAGACTTTTGGTGGTTTTGTCTCCTATGATAACCAGAGTGCTGAGAGCAAGCCATGTTTCCAAATGAATAGTTTGTTGCACAGCTATTGTGTTTGTCAGCAGTTCCACAGCAACACTGGTTACATATTTGCTTGTGGGATCTTCTCCCACAAATCTTTGTTTACCACTTGTTGATCCAGCAAAATCACTGATGTTGATCAAAGGTTTTGTCACATTTGTCATAGTTCTACATTTTGTCTCTGCTTGCTGTGGTATAGGAATGCATCACCATCTTGTGAAGTCAGTGACAGGAACAGATTTGAGTATTCAAACAACAAAGACAAAGAGAAAGTCTCAGCTTCACTTGGTTATTCACTTGTGTATTTTGACAGCAACAAACTTCTTGTGCTGGTTTCCAGCTGATATAATCTTCATAATTCTTCTCTCTCTCCCACAGTACCCTTTGACCATAACAGCCTGGGCTGTAACTACAGTTTTACCTGTGAATGCCCTGGTGACCCCTTGGATTTTTGTATTTGGGATTTTTAAGAAGCGAAACTGAACAAAGACACACAAGCCTTTTGCCTTTTTGTGGTTTTTGCTTTCTGCTCGTGAAACACCAAAAAAAAACAGCAAGAAACTTTTATCCTCATCTTGAACAGCTCAAAGTTTTGTGTTTCTCATTTTAAACTGTTTGCAAACACCCACTTGTGCGTTTTTGACTTCTTGGTGGGTTTGTGTCTTTCAACGTTTGCTGCACTGTTTGCACATAAGTTGGCAGTTTGCTTTGTGATAGAAGAGATGCAAAAATGACTCAACTTTGTTTAAGGCCAGGAGATGTCAACCAGCAGCACAATCAGAAACCAGAATACCCATTGTTTTATTCTGTACAGAATGTGGAAGTCTTTGTGGGCTCTGATGTGGTCAAAATGGTGCAACAAAAGAATGGAACAAGGGTGTTTTTTCAAGAAGCCATCTTGAGTGTTCCCCCAGATGTCCTTGGTTCACAAGGAGTGATTGGTTGTGAAAGCTTGACATCACAAGATCTGCACAGGTGCCCCTTGGAGAAAAAATCTCTTTCAGTAGTGTCTATTTTTTTGGTTTTGTCATTTCCTGAACATTTTGATCACTCTCACTGCTGTCAGAGAAAAAGTCCTCTTATGCTGGCACAAACCCCTGACAGAACCAGAAACACTTGCAAACAAAGTCCTCATGATTCATACCATGGCAGCTTCTCTGCTGGGGTCATTCTCTGTTCTATGGGGTGGAAAACATTGTGTCAGTGTCCACGTGATATAAGCTCCTGAAATAAAAGAAATTTGGTTCAACAAAATCAGGAAAGTTTTCTCTTGAATCCAAGCCTGGTTATGAAGGTTTGAACCCTGAACTATTTCCCCCCTTTTCAATATTGGTACCCCTCCCCACCCGCGTCAAAAGCCTGGAACCACCCACACAAACAACAAATCTCTGTTCACAGGAAATCACCTGCACGTCTCCCGCCGTGCGAGGCAGTGATGGGGTCCCCGCTGGATCCCCCGAGCGTCCGCCGGACGGGACCCCCAGCAGCGTGGACAGCCCGCCCCCGCAGGGAGGTCCTCCCCCCGGGGCGGAGGCCGGAGGGTCGCCGGGGGCGGGGGCGAACCCTGGGGCCAGCTCCAACGGGACGAGGCCCGCCAGCGTCGATCCGGAGGAGAGTCAGGAAAAAGGTGAGAGGGGGGGGGATGAAGCTCGGGCTGATTTTCAGGCGAGTTCGCTCTGGCCAATGCAATGCCAGGTTCAGATGTGTGTGTGTGTGTGTGTGTGTGTGTGTGTGTGTGTGTGTTTCTGTCCATGTCTCTGTCTCTTCACTGCGAACAGCGTGCGAGCCTGTATCTTTCCATGTCTCCCGCTGGAAAAAGGCAACAACGTCAAACACCGCCGCGTTGTCTCTTCCTGCTTGAGACATTGTGTTGGGAGACAGTGATCAGTTTCTCTGAGTCTCTCCATGTCTCTCTCTCTCTCTCTCTCTCTCTCTCTCTCTCTCTCTCTCTCTCTCTCTCCATGTCTCTCTCTTCAAGTTTCTCTCTGTGTCTCTGTTCCAATGTGTCTCTTCCTGTTTCAGACAGCGTGTTGGGGCAGTGTTCAGTTTCTCTGTGTCTGTCTCTCTCCATGTCTCTCCAAGTCTCTGTCTCTCCACGCCTCTCTGTCTCTCTCTGCATGTCTCTCTGCAGTCTCTCTACGTCTCTACACTCTGTGTTTCAGACAGTGTGTTGGGCGACAGTCTGGCCGGAGTCTTCGCTATCGTCACACTGATCACTTTCTCTGTTTTTCCCCACGTCTCTGTCTCTCTCCATGTCTCTCTGTCTATCTCTCTGCAGTCTCTCTACGTCTCTCTACTCTGTGTTTCAGACAGCGTGTTGGGCGACAGTCTGGCCGGAGTCTTCGCTGCCGTCGCTGTGATCGGGTTCGCCATCGTCGTCGTCGCGTGTTGCATTGTCAGGTCAGTGTGCGTGTGTGTGTGTGCGTGTACACGTGTGTGTGTGCGTGTGTGCATGTGTGTGCATGTATGTGTGCACGTGTGTGTGTGTGCGCGCGTGTGTGTGTATCGTGTGTATGTGTATGTGTGTGATGCGAGCGTGGGTGCACGTACTGCACAGTCAGGTTGGTGTACTTCCGTGTGAGGAGAGAGCGTGTGTGTTGGACCGGCAGGGAAGCGTGCGTGCGTGCGTGCGTGTGGAAGGCATACACGTGTGTTGGACCACCAGATGTGTGTGTGTGTTCACCCTGTTTTTGAACTGTCAGTGTGCGCGTGCGTGCTCGTGTTTGTGTATGTATGTGTGTGGTCTTCTGTCCATGAATACTGCGTGTGTGTGTGTGTGTGTTGTAGTGATATCACAAACGATCAGTTGGGTATCTCAGGTGAGACTGATGCGGTGGCGTGAATCTCTGTTTATAGTATGTACAGTGCTGCCACCTGTCAAGCAGTGGTTTAAATTCACAGCTGGTGTGTCACACCACACTCCTCCCCCACCAGGGGGGGGCTGGCCTCAGCCAATTAATTATATTCTAAATATTTTTATATTAAATTATTACA
>JAAUXT010009180.1_pt1 | contig 16862 bp, 15 predicted proteins | sample 7278171 | NCBI WGS metagenome assembly JAAUXT01 (sample SAMN14350112, study PRJNA611818) | marine sediment metagenome | isolation source: surface marine sediment (1.8m) | place: French Polynesia: Moorea | collected 2018-08 | reverse complement strand
GGAAGGAAGATTGTGTCCTACTCTTTGTCATTTCCTTAGGATTTGAAAAAATCTACACCCAAACCACCAGAAACACCGCCCAATCGGGTACTTAAATTTCTTGCCTCGTATCTTTTTTTTGCACCTACCTATTTTGATGGTCTTGGACTCCGATTCTCCAGGCAGAATGAAACCAGCTGCAAGTAAAATCAGGCCCACATGACTGAACTCATTTGACATCCTTTCCGGTCAAATCCGATTTGTTTTTGTTTTCTGATGAAAAACACGAAGGCGGTTCTTTTCGTCACACAACGGAACGCAGGTATTTTCGGTTCCTGGTGTCAACACGACAAACACAGCTTCTCTCTGTCTCATTGACTGGAGCCTCGAATCAGCTGTGTAGAGACATCTACAGCCGGTGAATCCCATGCAGCTTCCACAGCAGTCCTTCGTGCATGACAGGGACTTGGATCTGCGTCTTGTTGTGTTTTACTGCACGACACTCAACGTTCCTCAGCTCTGTTCAGACAAACAAGTCAGAGAATACTCTTCGTTTCACAGAACCTCCAAAGGGTGATTGATGTCTGTGAGTTGTTCTTGTTTGCAGGCCGTGGTACACCAACGCCACTGAAAACGGCACTATTCACACGAAACCCGTGCACATGCACGATCGCAACATTTTCAACAACCTTCCTTGGCTCTGTTCGTTTTGTTGTTTCCTGCGTCGCGGAGCCGTGGCTCGACCTCAGGTTCCTCAGCGTGGTGCGTGGTAGACCACCCACTTCCGACCGCCCAAATACCTGTGTCTGACAAGCAAAGCAAAAGACAACATGCCCTGGTGTGCTTTTGTTGGACTGTGGTCAGGCTTCAGGACTGGTCAGATCTCAGGCCAAGTCACTCTGGCTGGCTGTTTGCACTGGCCTGGTTGTGCTCGTCTGATTGTTTCAGTCCAGTTCTGCCAGTCTTGTTGTGCCAGTCTGGTTGCACCAGACCAGTCAGTCTTGTGCCAGTCTGGTTGTGCAAGTCTGTGTGAAAAAGTTGACTTCTGGCCTCCAGCCACATCTCTCCGGCTCCAACAAAGCTGGACCTTTGGCAACTGAATCCAAACTCAGATTTTTGGTCCTCGGCTGTGAGATAACTTTTGCGAAATGGAGGGATGTGTCTCGGAACCAATGCGAATCTTGTGTTTGCTCCAAACCTCCAAAACCTGCTTCAGTTTCCAGACTCCCCTTGAAACGCATCCAAGTTCCAAAGGTTTGACTTCGTCAGAAGTCCGACTCAGACGAGTGTCTCACTTTGCTCCAAATGCGGGCAATGCTATTCATTTCAATCCGTAATGTCACAAATGACATTGTTCACCCCTGCAGTGAAAGTCGGCACACCCTGTATCCGTCTGAACCTTCCCGCATGCAGTGCACGTCTGGGTGACGGATTCCCGGAGATGTGGTGTGAACTTTTCTCAAACCTCCCCTGGGTTGCTTGTTGTCAATTTGCTGTCAAGTATCAAACCTTGGGTTCTTCCAACACGTACTTTTTTACGAACATATCATTGCCCCAACCCCATCATTTGGCCACATCCGTATACGAGGCGCATTCGGATACTTTTGCGAAATCCGGTATTGCGGTTGGGTTTTGAGGTAGAAATCTAGTTCTTTTTTTGTTTTGCAATCTTTATTATCTAATCTAACATGTGTAAAGGCATGTTTGATTTTAGACAAACTTTTCCAAACAAATGTCAGGATTCAAATGTGATCTATCGGAGCATCTGTCTTTGGTCCGTGGGTGATTCTGGGTCTGTCCAGCCAGTTCTGTCCATGTTGAATGTTAGATGGGGTTATGGGCTCACTCAAAATAGTGCCCTTGGGCATTCACACACTGCCTCCATCGCTGGGGAAGGGCATGAAGGGCGTGGTGGTATTCAGCTGCGGTGATCATCCCAATGACAGCATCGACTAACTGGCGGAGGTGATCCACGTTGTCGAACCTTTGGCCGCGGATGTGTCGCTTGACCCGAGAGAAGAGCCAGTAGTCAGATGGGGCCAAGTCTGAACTGTATCCAGGGTGGGGGAGGACTTGAGTACCGGTGATGTTGAAGAAGTTTTGGACCATTCTGGCTCGATGGGTGGGAGCGCCATCGTGTTGGAGCCACCAATGCCTCCCCACCCACAACACTGGTCGGTGCCTTCTCACTGCAGCTCTCAGGTGGCGCATGACGCCCAGATAAACATGTGCGCCGATGCCCAGACCACGCTCGATGAATTCATGGTGAATCATACCGGAGGAGTCGAAGAAACAGACCAGCATCAGGCGCTGAGTGTGGAGGTCGCTCCTTGTTTTGGGCAGTGGGCAGTCACCTTGGGTGAGCCAGGACACCGTTGCTTGCTTCGTAGCGGGATCATAGGTCAGCAACCATGATTCATCACCCATCACAATGTGGTCCAGAAGGTCCTGCCAACGGGCGTGCATCCAGAGAAGGACCCTGCACTGGTCAACTCGGCGTTGGTGTTGGGCGTCGGTGAGGTCGTGCGGAATCCAGCGGGCAGGACATTTGGTCAGGAGGAGATGTTTCTTGAGCGCGCGGTGCACGGTGGCCACACCCAAGTTGGTCAGCATCGATAGGCGATTGATGGAGAGGGTTCGGTCACCGTTCAGGAGCAGCTGAATTTGCCTGAGCTTCTCCGGAGTGATTTTGGTTGGCCTCCCAGAGCGTTGGGCATCGCAACAGTCCTGCCTTCCAGAATGGAACTTGCTCATCCAGCGGTAAACGGACAATGGACTCAGGGTCTGCGCACCATGAGCACGCCTCAAATTCAGATGAATGTTCGCTCCAGTCATGCCCAACTTCATCATGAATTGAATCTGCACCCTTTGGTACTCACGGCTCGCCTGCAACATCGCCATTTCAGCTGCGGAAGGTTGACCAACTGGACTCCGAAAGCGCAAATGTCGACCGGTTGAAGATGTCTGACTTTGGGGGCATCGCTGACCTTGTTGCCGATGTGCAATTGAGGTCAAACTATGTGTACACAAAGTCAAGGCACTCATGCCCAAATATGTGCAAGGGCGAAAAAATTAATCGTACCTGACACTGCAGACAATCACATTTGCACAAGTATCCGAATGCGCCTCGTACATGCACCCCTTTATGGATCCCATAATTTTGCACAAACAGAAAAATACTGACTTCCACAAAACCAAATTTGACAACAAAGGTGAAAATATTCGAAGAGGAAAGTCGGGCAGGTCATGAGATGACTGAGTGGCTGACAAGACGTGACAGCGCCCTGGTGGTCTGACAAAAGACGGCGTGTGAATTCATCCACGACTTCGCCTCGTTTTGTGTGGTTCGTTAGGCCCTGGCTCTTCTGGAGAAAAGGAACACGAAGTCACCACGCTGTGAGGAGCTTTGAGGTGTGTTTGAACCTCTCGGTGAGTGGCCTCGATCGTAGCATCGTTTTCTCCGGTACAACAAGGCAAATGCATGTCCCCGTTTTGGGAAGGGGGTGGTCTGATGTTGTCATTGAAAACATGTTTTTCTGCTGCGCACAGCAATGAATCTGATATATCCGCAAGTGTTAAACTTTCTATTGTTCGGCTTCTCCGCGGCGAAAAAGTCTTGTTTTCGCAAGTTTGGCTCGCTCGCTTTTTTTTGGTCGGAGGGAAAATCAGGCTCATCGACCGCTCCTGTGTAAACGCGCTTGTCAATTGAGAAGAAGCCATGCAGTCGGTTGAGTTTGCGCATTTTGCTTCCACCATTCACAAATTATGGCACCTCAGAGATTGGATTCCACTCCTGTCAGACCCCCAGGTTGACTCTTGGGTGCTTCGTGCACACGCATGAATCCCTGAGTTCTCCGCATCCCCGGGAAACCCACTCCACAGGGGCCGCTTTGGTATAAAGTGCATTCTTTGTGAGCCACAAGGGAGAAACTGATCCCCCAAACAAGTTTGGGAAGGGTCTTCGTGCATCCAATAAGCACCCCTGACCTCTTTTTGTTTTTGATGGGAATGAAGAATCTGCCTCCCTCTCCTGCAGGCTCAGACTCCAGACATGACCACACCCCAGTCCTTGAGGTGAAGGTGGTGGTGGTGTTTGGTTTTGTGTTGATTGGCCCGTGTTCCGTCTGTGTCCATTTGCAAACGTGAAATCATCAGCCCAGCTGTTTCAGTTGTGTGAAACGGACACAGCTGCTGGAGCACCATCTGTTATTTCTGCTACGTATGTAACTGAGCGAAACGAGAAAAAGCGGGCAAAACAATCGACTGGAAAGACAATTCATTGCATGACAAAGGTTTCAGTATGTAGTCCTCGTGTTTGGCGGAGGACAGTTCACACAGCCTGAAACCAAGATGAACACACGTGAGTGGTTCTTGCTTTCACCCGGGAGCGCGAACCAGGAACACAGTCGCGAGGTTGTGCTTCAATCGGGCAGAGAGCGCAGAACCTCATCTTGACGATCACCTGAGCTAAACTGGTCCGATCTTTCGCCACTATAAACATGCGTTCGACGTTCGTCTTGCTGATTTGGATTTCTTTGTGTGGAGCCGTTCAAGGTTTGTACTGTTTTGCCATATTTCCGGCCGAGACAGAAATCTCCGTGTGACGGGACGCGTCGGTCTATCTGAGGATGACACTGCAGAAGAAACAGTCAAATGTTGCGCATTTTCCCTTTCCCCAAATAGTCTGTGTCAGGCCCTTTGCTTCTCGTTCTGACCTTCCTTTATGCATTTCAATTGAGCAGAATGCGTTCGTTTTGTTCTTTTTGTCAAATGACTGAAAATGTTTCCAGAGGAGTTGTGTGGTCGAACCAGACTCGGGTGACACATCCAACGCTTGTTATGCGTGTTTCACTTTTCATGTCTCCTTGTCGGTTTCTTGTCGTTCCTGCGCACTGATCCGTGGACAGCACCAGAGTCTCTGAGAGTCAACCAAGGCCACACAAACCCATTCCTGACAGCGTGAATGGCATAATCCGCTCTTTGACGTGGAAACCAACACCCACAAATGTTGGGTCTATTTCAGTAGAAACTTAAACACGAGAAAGAGCAATCAACGAAGTGAGGTGCGACGGGCCAAAATGTGCGACAGAAGGACAGCGATCTCCGTGGGAGAAAAACCGCCCTTGTGTTCCTTGTTTCTTTCTTCCCAATTCGAGTACGATGTTTGTGTCAAATGCAGGTGCTCTGTTGAACACTTCACTTGACTCGCAGAGTTCACGTTTCGACCAGAACAGTCCCGCTGGTGGACACAGGCTCTGTCAGCGGCCGCGGGGGAGGGACCTCCGTCTCGACCACCTTTGTTAAAGGGGTGAATTTAGAGCCAGGATTGTGGCTGGGGTAGCAAATCCTTGGAGGCTTAAAATTAGGGAGGGGAACTTTTTGGGGTCAAGGGGCCCAACTTCTACGTCAGGAAAAACACGCGCAAAAATCAAACAAACAAACCTACCGCAACAAACTGGTGGGGAACAATTATTTTGTGGTGTTGCGGGGCCGGGCCCCTAGGTATACCCACGGAAAGCCCGAAGCTCTGGCTGAAAGCCCGTCATCAACCAACTCCGTAAAGCTTGGGTAATCCGCACTCTTCATTTTGATGAGCACGAAACCCAATTCCACGCTAAACCAAACTTGTTGAGGAAGGAATGTTTGCTTGAAAAGATCTCACATGTTACCAAAACACGGGGTAACAAAGGAGAAACCTATTGACTTGCACTTTCTTCTCCATCGGGTCAGTTCTTCACTTTTTGTGGCTGTCACCTTGTCGAGTTTGGCACAGGTGTTACACCATGCATGACATGCCTGTTTGCAGACCGGGGCAGATCCTACTAAATTGCAGAGTTTCGCCGCTGTTACGCTGAACACTTGATGCGTGGCGTTCAAACGAATTCAGAACCCCGAAAATGTAGCATCAGCAAACGGACGAAAGAAAACAAAACAGAAACAAAAATGAGAACAAAATATTTTTTCTAACAAACAACAAACAAATTAAAGTGTTATTCACAAAGCCCTTCCTGCGTCAAACATGTTCCTTTCTTCTGCATCCACACGCGAATGCTGCAAATGTCGAAGACGGATCTACCCATTTCACTGGAAAAAGGTGGGCAAACACCGGCGTGTTGTCATTACTTTTCCTTCTGCCTTTTGTCTCACACAGGCGCTGCCTACCCAGCCCCTGCATCCCCCGACTGGATGCAGCTGGGGCGGGACCAGCTGAAGAAGGCGCTGAACCTGGAGCGGAACACGAACCGAGCGAAGAACGTGATCCTGATGGTCGGAGACGGGATGGACGCCACGACCATCACGGCGTCGCGCATCTACGAGGGGCAGCTGCGCGGCGACGCGGGCGAGGAGAACGCGTTCGCCTTCGAGACATTTCCCTACGTCGCCCTTTCCAAGGTGAACATAGTGCTTGTTCAACAACGATGTCAGTCTGGAAAATTCTCTTTTCTCGGAGAGAACAACGTGTGAATTTAACATGCAGCGGAAAGCGTCCTCTTGCAGACCTACTCGGTGGACGCACAGATCTCGGACTCGGCCAGCACGGCGACAGCCCTCGTGTCGGGAATCAAAACAAACACAGAGGTCATCGGGCTGGACGAGAAGGTTCAAGTCAACGACGGCATCGCCAAGTGCGACCTGGTGGAGGCCAGCATCGTCAAGTCGATTCTCTATCGCGCCTACAAAGCAGGTCGAGAAGTTGTAGGGTTTCGTGCATGAACTTCCGCTCTGTCGCACACACCTCAAGTCAGTTCAGGAAAGCGCCAAAGCGTCATTTGAAGCCAAGTTTCGTGTTTTGTTTTGTCAGGAAAGAGCACAGGGGTGATATCGACAGCCCGAATCACGCATGCCACGCCAGCGTCGACCTACGCCCACCTTCCGTTCAGAAATTTTGATTACAACGTGCATCAAGACGGCGTGGTGACCAGGGAGCCCGAAAAGTGCACCGACGCTGCTACTCAGCTCATCAGACAAAACTATTTCATCAATGTAGGTCACTGGTGGTTCCAGGATTGACTTCGTGGGGGGGGGGGGGTGGAACTTGAACAGGGGCAGATGCCAACCAGGATGAACATTGCAACACGTGTTCAGGTGTAAATTTTGCGCCTGACCAGGCCGTGAAAATACGTCCCGCACATTGGTACGAGCGTATCTCGGGAGTCAGAGGGACCCAGGTCCCAAAGGTTCCGACATGGATCCGACAGAGCAAGCAAACAAAGTTGAACCATCATTCTGAATTATCTATGCTTTTGAAATGAATGAAATTGGCTTCTCATTACGTGCACCTTTTTGAACTCCACCAAGCGCAGTTTACTGAAACTTTTCGCAGGTTGTCATGGGAGGCGGAAGACGCGCTTTCTACCCCAAAGGGACCCCTGATCCTGAGTACGTCAACAAAACATCCAAACGCGACGACAACCTCGACCTGATCCAAGTGCGTACCGCCTGTGTTATGCACTGCATATCTGTACCTGAGTCTCCAATGCAGGACTGAAACCCGTCCTTTCAGGGGAAGGGTCAAACCAACCTCAAATCTCGAGGGAGGACCATCGCAAGCGCATGCACTGAAAATAAGACAGGTCTCGCCCCCCACTGGGCGTGGTCCACCTCATTTTCGGGTTGGTCCTGCATGCTGCGCTTGAGCCGCGCCTTTGTTTTCTCCGTCTTGGAAGCAGGTGTGTCGCGCTCTACCGCTTGGTCCCAGTGTGGTGAATCCGAGAAATCGCTAGCTTGAAGATAAAACAGACCGTTTGTTGGACGCAAAAATTCTCCAACAAATTATTGGTGCAAATGAATCAGGAAGCCAGGGCTGTGTAACTGGTGGGTTGTTGGCTTCTTGATCGTGCAGGAATGGATTCAGGACAAAGCTACGAAAGGTCTTTCGCACGCCTTCGTTTGGAACGAGACAGAGTTCAACAAAGTGGATCCAGAAAACACCGACTTTTTGCTCGGTAAGCTCCTGCGTATTTTCTCTGCACAGGGGCGCGAATACACCCTGCAGATCGTTCAAGAGCCGTGCAAAGACCGTCTTTTTCAGCTTATCGTTTTGGTCAGCTCGATGAACCAGTCGCATTGTGGACATTCTGCTTGATAATTTTCTGTTTTGCACAAAAACTGAAAAAAATCGGGAAGGGAACAATTTTGCATAAATTAAGAATCTCTGAGGCCTTCCCAATTCTTTGGTTGTTGTTTCAAATGTTCTGTCAGCAAAAAGTTATTTCTTGCATCTTCAGTTGTCAAAAATATCACACCAAACTGCACGTGTGAGAACAGTACCTGCGGAACAGTTTGAAAAGTCCCCAATGAATTGAACACCAAGTCTGAAGTACACAATTCAACTGTTCTGCTTTGCATGCTCTCTGGTGGTTTGATGTTCACAAAATAATGGGTCAAGATGTTCTGCCGTATTCATCTGCAGAACAGCTTCAATAGATGAAAGAATGTACCAGGGGAAGTGATGTAAAATTATCTGCCAAAATGATTCAGTGTGTGTGATGCGTTCTGCTGAAACTTACCAAAGCGAAAGCGAGCCGTTTTGAAGAGAAACGATCAGGTGTGTTAGCGAAGCAAAATTGTTGGTGAGAAGACTTGCTCCTTCACCGGCAGCCCAAATCCAGATGCTTCCCTCGCGTCTCAGGAAAGAGGCGAAATCCGTCTGCAAGTTGGCCTTGGATCGGTGTTTGTGGAATGCTGAGATCAGCAAAACTTGGCATGCAGGTCTGTTCGAGTGGAATCACATGCAGTACGAGTCGGACAGGCAGCAGGACCCCGCTGGAGAGCCTTCTCTCGAGCAGATGACGGAAAAGGCCATCAAAATCCTGCGGAGGAATGACAAAGGATTCTTCCTGATGGTGGAAGGTAAACTGCGTTTTTCTTGGTCTTTGCAAGAAGGAACTTTCTCGGGCTTTGTTGCACGCAATTCGTTGTGGCGGAGCACACGTCGCTGAAAGCAGCGACAAGTCAGGTGCATTGAGGCTTTTTTTCTGAATCACTGAACAGAGCAAAGGTGCACACAAGATCTGGCCATTCTATGTGGGACCCAATTGAAACTCTGAACATTTTGACACGCAAAAGTTACAACGCTTGCGTCCGAGGCGCACAATGGAGGCCAAATTCTTTGGGGAATAGCACTGGAAAGCCGTCCACTACTCGTTTTAGGAGCGAGGATAGATCTGGCCCACCACGACGGCACGGCACAGAAGGCCATGGTGGACACAATCATGTTCAACAAAGCGGTGAAGAAAGCCTTGGAGCTGACGGATGCGGAGGACACACTGATCGTCGTCACAGCCGACCACGGGCATCCGTTCACCTTCGGGGGCTACTCATCCAGAGGGAACAACATACTCGGTGAATTGCAGTTTTCTCTTTGTCACAGCCTTTGGTGTCACGTCCTCGGGTCGAGAGAGGATGATGTATTTTGAATTTTGATCCGTGCAACAAGCGGGTGTGTTCGCGAGAGTGTTCTCCAGCCAGGGCCCAGGGTTGAACGCCACACCCGCCAGCTTGTAGACTGCTGCAATCCGAAGTGGATGGGCTGCATACGACATGGTTGCGGGCGTCTGTTGTCCACCTTCCAGTGAAACAGCCGGACATATTTTCACCCTGACCACACAAAAAGAACTAGATGGGGATTGTATTTCTTGAGGTGTTGTTTGCTTTGCTGTCTTGTCAGGGCCTGTGGACGTAACTCGATACTACGAAGCAGCCACTGACGGGTTGCCTTACCTCACTCTCGGCTACGCGAATGGCCCTGGCTATGGACGCAAGAACGTGACAGCTGTTGATTATATGGGTAACACTCACTCCTTCATTGTCGCCTGACGAACTTCATTCATGTTGAGTCTTTCGTTCCTCATACAAGTGAAATTGCAACACTTGCTCGAAGTTTTTTTTTTAATTTCAGACAAGGACCATCTCAGCCCAGCCACAGTGCCTGCAAAGTGGGATACCCATGGCGCCCAGGACGTGCCGATCTACGCGTACGGACCGATGGCACATCTGTTTCACAGCACTCAGGAGCAGAGCTACGTGGCCCACGTCATGATGTTCGCGTCGTGCCTCGGGCCGTACGAGGACGAGGACCACTGCAAGCCGCCGAAAAAGGAAGAACAAAACAACAAAGGAAACGCAGCAGTGACCCTGTCAGTCTCCAAACTGCTGTGTGCAGCAATTGTCTTGATCAACGCGGCGAAAACATTTGACAGGCAAATTGAGTGAAAGGACAGATCGATTGTTGAACGCACTGCCGAAAGATTTCTGCACCAACCTGCTTTTGAACAAACCAAGTTACGCGGCCATCACAGCTTATTTTGAGTGACTCACTAACTTGGCCAAATGATTCGCTCATTTCTGTGTGTGCGCCATCAACGGGGTTAAATATTAAACACGAACCACTGAGAATGTTTGATGTGCTGCTCACACGGGCTTTTGGCACAAATACCATCTTTGGACCACTCAACAAAACAGTCTGCAAACCTGACAAGGGGCCAGAGGGCTACGGGTCCAAGGTGCAGGTGTTCAGGACTGGGTTTATTGGGGTCGGTGCATGGTAGCACCGAGATTGGACCTTTCAAATGACCTGTTCTTGGACCCGCATCAGCGATGGCAGAGCTTTGAGAACCGCACTGCTACGAGTACAAAGGTGCCTGAAATGCAAAATGAAGTCTTTGTTGTCCGAGCGCTGCATGTTTTTTGTACAGCACCATTTACACCAGTGTCTACGTGGTGTGCCACACAGTTGTTGTTTGTGCGAACAAATGTCCGTTGTCTTCGTCTGTTTTCAACCCATCCCATGCATGGCACAGTGTTGTGACCAGTTGTTCTGAGTGTGCGTCACCGTAATGTCAGAAAATAAACGGGACAAATCCTCGTACAGTTGTCAGTTTTGCAAGTTCATTTCTGTTTCTTCTGATCCGGACTCTTCTTGTGTGTCATCATCCCAGTTCAGAATTTCTCCGGTGTGCAGCAATTCTCCTGAAGAGCCCATTCGCTTGTGTGTTGGGTCACATCAGGGCATGCGGCACTTCCCTTGAGGTTTCCCGACTCCCTTGTCTTCTTCCTTCTCCACTGCACTCGCAAACCAAACGTTGAAAGCGTTTTTTGGAACTTTATTTTTCACACACACATACACACACACAAACACACACACAACACAAAAAAAAGCGTTAAAACGTGTCTCTCAAAAAACAAAAAAGTGTCAAAGATTGGCACTTGTTCTGAAGTGTCAAGCTGTGACACTCAAAAAAATGTCAAGCTTTCGTACATGTGCAGGAAGTGTGCATGGAAGTTTCACACTTCCTGTGCGAAGCTCTAGGACCAAAACTTTCAAACTTTTGTGCTTTGTTTAGAAAAATCTCAGCTCATCTGGTGCTCACAAAAAACAAGCATCTCGTTTCAAATGAGAGCATGGACGGTTTGGAAACAACTTGCACAAATTTGTTGTTGTGCACAGAACTTCAGACTCGATCTTCCTGAGGTATTGCGCTGGTTGTTGAGAACAAAAACAAGTTCGCTCTCACGTTCCTACACATGTGTGGCACAGCACACCTCAAAGTACATGAGCAGCTGACTGCATGTACATTGATTCATTTCCATAAATGTACCAGACATGCACAAGGCACACGTCCATGTACATGTGTATGGAAATCAGCTCCAGCGGATCCAGGATTGGGATCAAGAATATGCAGTGTCAGGGTGTGAACTTTATCCATGCACGTTTGCAGCAAGTGCTGTTTGTTTTTGGTCAGGGGCTTGACGCGCCGTGGTCCCTGATCCCCCTGTATCCGCAGGGGAGCAAACACACTGTGTATGATTGGCATGATTGGTCACAGCTCTGGATCTCAAGCTGTCACTGACCAAGCAGACAGAGCACCGCTGTGAGAAGAAGTAAGACGCCGCACGATTGCACTGCGCCGCCGCCGCTTCTTCGACCCTCGCAGTGCCGCTTGTTGGGACCAACACACGAGGCGTACGACATGACATGCATGATGTAGTTTTGCTCGTGCGTGCTGTGAAAAAGATGCGCCATGGGGCCTCGAGCGAAGATGTCCACGTCCTGTGAGCCGTGCGTCTCGTACTCCGTTGGGATGCCCGAGGGGAAGACGAAGTCTTTGTCTGCAGGGTGGGAAAAGAAACACCGTGAATGTCTGCGACCAGGAAGAGGTTCCTCACACACTTTGGTTGCAAATGCTGAAAAAAATAGGCAACGCCATGATATGCAAACGTCAATGCCAAATTTTACACAAGGCAGTCAAAAATGATCGCGTTGTCTGTTACATGTCAAAAAGGTCGCAAAGACAAAACACATCCCGTGCACGAGCGCAACCTTTCTGTTTGTGATGGAGCTCACCTTTGGTGTCCAGGTCAGTCAAATCTCTTCTGGGACTGGCGTAGCCCGGACCATTCATGTAATTCAGTGTCATGTACGGCAGACCATCCGTGGCGTTTTCATACAAAAAGTTCTTGTCATGAAGTCCTGTGTTGAAACAAAGCGTGAAGTCGACAAATTGTGACTATCAAGCTCTGGCAGTCTGTCTGAAGTGAATCGTGAAACATCAGAACAAAACCGCTCCACGCAGAGCGTCCAGACGAAAATACCCTAAGTGTTGCATGGTTCGGTGCTTCATTTCACCGACAGGACATAAAGGCCAAACTCCCAACAGATGTTAATTATTCACCTAAAATCGGGTTTCCCCTGATGTGGTATCCTCCGAACGTGAACACGTGGGCGTGATCTCCGGTGACGACCAGCAGGGTGTCGTCGTCGCTCGTCAGCTCCGTCGCGCGTCGCACGGCCGCGTCCATGACGGACGTCTCCTCGAGCGCGTGCTGCGCCAGGCTGCTGTGGTGCGCGTGGTCAATGCGCGCCGCTGCAATGCAAAGCACCGTCATCACGACCCACAGATTTCCAAAGAAGAAAAATTACCTGAAAAGTTGGGGTGCGCAAAACACACAGATGTGTTTTCAGTTTGTTGTTGTTTTTTGGTGTTGTCCAAGAAGAATATTTTCAACACAAAAGAAGGGGTGTCGCTTGCAAAGGTGCAGCATCCAAGAACGCGCTGCTCAGGACCGGACTTGGTTCAGAAGACCTGTGCACATGTACAGGGACAAAAAGTACCTGCAAACAGTTTCAGAGAAGCAGAATCGCTCGGGATCTGCGCGCGTATCACGCGAGTGACTTCAGCTTGAACAGCAGGTGACGTGTCTTTCTTTTGTGTCTGTGTGTTTTTGTTTTCACTCACCTTCCACCAAAAGGAAGAAACCATTTTTGTTCTTGGACAGCATTTTGATGGCTTTGTCCACCATCTCAACGAGTGTTGGCTCTGCACTTTTGTCTTTGTCCAGTTCATACTGCATGTGGCCGTCTTCGAACAAACCTGAAGCACACGAACGTGAACTTTCTGTTTTGGGTCCGCGTGAAAAAAGGCAAAAAGAGAAACTGTTAAAATTGTCAGTTTGTTTCGCTTCAGAGCTGTGACGGAGGCCCACGACCTACCCAGGAAATACTCGGTGCTGAAGGGTGTAGTGGCAAACTGCTGCTTGTTCCACGCGTACGCGTGCGACGCTCCCTTCGCCTTCTTCTCGTCTATCCATTCCTGCGTGGAACCAACAGCGTTCTCTTCTGATCCTGTTGTTAGTTCCGGAACACTGTCCCCACTTGCCGTGGCCTCCGGATCTTTGTTCCCTCCATTTCATCAAGCACAATTTTTTTTTCACAGAACAATGTTGACCGAGGCAGTTGTTTTTCAGGACTAACCTGGATGAGATTTCGATCGTCTGATCTCTTGGACAGCCGGTCAGGGTACTCTGGGTCCGCAGCACCTTGGGGATAAAATGCCTGTCGTCCGCCACCCATGATGACCTGCGTGAGTATTTTTATCGTGTCAGATGAGCAGATGTGCCACTTCCGCAGAAGGGGTCGTGAAAATGGGCCTGTGTGGGACTGATTTTATTCGAAAAAGTCCAGTTGCCTCCCCTCCCCTCCAGGTCTCTTCCCTCTGTGGGTATCCCCTGGCCCGTGTAGATACGTACAAGGTGCACTACACGGTACAAAATACAGTTCTCTCAGGCCTCAAGGCCTTTGTCATTTGTGAGAATCTCTGAGAAACTGCACAGTTGCAGACAGTGCGTGACAAACATTTATGTAGGAGTTTTCCCTGATGAGCTGGGTGGCCAGGTCAGTGCACTTCTCTGGCTCGATGATCGTCGACTTGCTCAACACCACGTTGTGCTCGAAGTATCTGCTCGGACTATGTCCGTACGCCGCGGCCGGTGTCGCGTGCGTCAGCCGAGCCGTGGTCACAATCCCTGTGCTCTTCCCTGCAAACCACAGCAATTTCGCAATTTCACACACGCAGAAAAGGACAACCAGGGGCGGGTGGGAACTGATCTCACTGCATGTTCCCAGCAACAATGTTACGCTCCTGGAAATATCTGAAAAAGAGCAAAAGTTGCCCTTCCCAGTTGGAGACCTGCCGCTGCAGACATCCATTCTGAACACTTTTCAAACGTTGGGACAATAAGCACACACACACATACTACACACACACACACACACACACACACACACACACACACACACACATTCGGAACCTCCTACCTGCCAGGTGAGAGAGGTAGACGATGGAGTCGACCTTGTTGGCCTCCACGTTGGAGCAGTCGGCGTACTTGACGTTCTCGTTGACGCCGACCGTCGCCGTGTTCGCCTTCACTCCGCACAGGAAGGCGGTGGCGGTGCCGGCCGAGTCCGGACCCTGCCGGTCCACGTTGTACGTCTGCAACACGACGGAGCGCCAACATCAGGGCTTCCGAGGTCAGGGTGTTCCCCAGAAACAAGGCAGTTGAATGTCGTTGCGATCCATTTGCGGGTTCAGAGGAGGTCCGTGACATTGTTAGCCGAGAGTCTCACTCTCACTGTTGGCACCGCGGAGCAAAAACATGTTTTTAGTCTCAATTTCCTTTTGGGCACACATGCGCTGACACATTTGCCGTGCACAAATTAATTTGGTTTTCTTGCTTTTTACACGAACATTCTTGTCAACAGCACGTTGTCTTCAGCATCACCGCAGAATGTGGCGCCCAACTTACTTTGGAGTTTGCAGTGTGTGGCAAAGTTTCGTAGGTGAGTTTGTACTCTTCTCCGGACTGGCCGAGCTTCTGCCCGGTGTAGACCCTCGCCGCCGTGGTCGTGGTCGTATCGAGCCCGTCCCCAAGGAAGAAAATGACGTTCTTGGCCACGTTGGTGTTCTTCTCCAGCTTCAGAGCCTTCTCCAGCTCTCGCTGCGCGTCCGCGACCCAGTCTTGCTTGGGCGCGGGGAACGGTGCACCTGCGAATTGCTGTGGGAACTCAACAGGGAAATCTCAACTGATCCTGTCCCCGATAAATACTAATTTCCTGACCCCAGTGGCTCCTTGTCCTTCTCAGTTGAATTTTTCCTCGAGTTGGACAGACTGAAGTTCTGATCGGATTGCAGTTCATCGACAACCTTGGTTCCCCACCGAGACCACTGCCCACGGGCAACCTCCATACCCATCTCGTCTCAAAACACAAGTGTAGAGTTCATTCAATTGACACAGGAAGGGAAGAAACGAGGAGGGCTCAGAACTTGTAGACCTTCTCTTGTACGAGTGTGCAGGTCTAGTTTGAAGAACCATGGTGCACGCTCCATGGATGCACGGAGGAACTCTTGAGAAAGGATATTTCTACCAGCGCGTTGAACATCCTTTGCAATCCCCGACACTCGAGTGTTTGAACCAGAAGCCTCGGTTCGGGAACTCGAGGCCATGCACTTCATTCAGTCCGAAAAGCCAGTGAGCGGAAAGCAATGACCGATCTCGTCAAGGTCTGATCGAAGTGGAAAGCAATCCACGTGAAGCGATTCCAAGATTGACAGTTGAAGCACGCGTGAATGGTACGAAATTGCAACTGCGCTGTTGTTGCTGTTGGGTGTGCGTGTGTGTGCGTTCGTGTCTCTGTGTGCCGGTGGCCATCGCTTGAAACCCCATCATCTTGGACTTTGCTCTGCTGTGCGATATCCCTTTGGGGCAAGAACTAGAGGACCACAAAATCCGGTTCGTCGCCAAGAATCTGCTTTGCAGAATTTAAACTACTCTACACTCTCACAAAGAGAAGACACCAAAGATCATTTTCGAATCTTTTCATTGCAAACTGATCACCAAGTAGTAAGCAAAAGGTGTCCAAATTGACATCAAGAATAATTTTAGCTGCTGAATTTACACCTACGTGATTGGCTGTGCAATAAAAACAGCCAACATTAAATTTCATGACAAGAATGTCCGTGCTCTGTTGTGCTAAATTTTGTTCAGACATTTTTGAAACGACGTAGGAAAGAACCAAACTTGTTGGGCTTTCCTCTTGTGTGGTTGAAACAATCCTTTTTTTTCACAAATGGCACCTCGGCCAGGATATCCCATGTCCCATTGTGCCTGTCACACCCCTCAACCAGGGGACTGGGAACAATGTCACACACACACACACACACACACACACACACACACACACAAATACAGGGGCCCAGGAACAATGTTAGATATCCTCATTTGCCGAGATCTACTCCTACAATCTCCCAGCCGAACAAAGTGTACTTTTTGATGGTCGCGTAGCCGGCCATCTAGGTGCCGCTGATGCCTTAAAAACCAGTAGCATTCATGTGTGCATCTGTCCATACTTTGGAATGTAACCTCCCCTACCCACCTGGCCAGACCCTGCCACCCACCTAGCCAGACCCCCCACCTACCTGGCCAGACCCCCCACCTACCTGGCCAGACCCCCCACCCACCTGTCCAGACCCCCCACCCACCTGTCCAGACCCCCTACCCACCTGGCCAGACCCCCCACCCACCCAGCCAGACCCCCACCCACCCAG
>JAAUXT010005198.1_pt1 | contig 16865 bp, 21 predicted proteins | sample 7278171 | NCBI WGS metagenome assembly JAAUXT01 (sample SAMN14350112, study PRJNA611818) | marine sediment metagenome | isolation source: surface marine sediment (1.8m) | place: French Polynesia: Moorea | collected 2018-08 | reverse complement strand
GAACCAAGGTCCTAACCAGAAAGAAAAGAATAAGTGACCAGAGAAGTTGTTGGTCAGTGTGGAACATGGTAATCGCAAAAAGAAGGAATATTTGGGGACAAGCCACGTACCAACACCTTTTAAACCACAGCCCATTCCCTGCTCACCTCGAACTTGTATTTGGCGCTGCCGAGGCTGGTTTTCTGTTTCTCCCAAAATTTCTCGGGTTTGATGAGGTAGACCGTGTGGATCAGCTGTGGGAAGTGGTCCTGCAAAGCGGAGGGCAAAAACGTGTGTCAATCAACTGTATTCTTCTGGCCAGGCGTACACCTTGCAGAGCAATGTTGACGTGTTTGGTCTTGAGTTCAAATTGTTGAAGATCCACCGAGTCAATGTTTATTCTGCCCCGTGCTCCACGCAATTTACCGGCAAAATTTGAGGTAAAATCAAAACATTAGGGAGGGCCAAGGGCCTTGAACATCGGTCTGCTCCCTGGCTTTAACTTGGGTCTGCGGCCGTCGGTTACGGTACCTGTAGCAGTTTGAGGGTCGGCTTCACGCTGTGCCACGTCGAGCCGCGCATGTCGATGATGACGGAGAAGCCGACGTCCCGCGCCTCCTCACTGCAACGACACATGCAGTTTTACAAACACGTGAATCAAACGAATTCCCTTTGCAATTTTGTGCGCGCGCAGAACAATAACAAATGCGCACATTTGCGCATTTACATTTTTGATACGAGTAAATGAAACGCGCATCATTCTCCCCGGGTGGTTCACCATTGTCATCATCGTCCCTGTCTCCCAACTCGTCCCCTCCCCCCGGGCAGCGCGTTCATTAATTACGGCTCATGCGCTGCTTCGTTGCGCCATTTATCAACGGCGCAACAACGCCTCCCGAGGGGCGGACGGCGTCCCAGTTTCTCGTCATCACGCAACCGTCGTGTGCGGACGTCACCAAGTCAAACGGACCCGTCCGGAAACTTGTTTTTCGGCCACTTTGAGCCACAAGTCTCAGAGATGCGTGGACACAACAATGTTCTCCACCACCAAGTCCCCGACTTTCAGAAACAATAGCAATTTTGTCAGTGATTCTTGAGGGAAAGTTGTGAGTGGCACGACTCCTGAAGCTGCAAACAACCCATTGCTTCCCAAACTTCGAGAAGCGCACCATTTTCAGTTCTTTTCTGACCCCAGTTCCACAATCCAGCGGAAACGACAAAGACAATGAAATTCCGTGGGTGCCCATCGCTCTGACCAGAAAACCGCTTTGAACGGCTCACTTGGTGGCAAACCTTTCCCACATGACCGACAGAACGGTCACGTCTCTTTGGAACAGCTTGGTGAGATGGCTCGTGCGAGCTCGCGTCAAATTCCGCTGTCGGGAGAAGGAATCTGACTTCTCAAAAGAGGAAAACACTGAGCATTTTCCGTGATTCATCTCGTGTTTCAATGCACAACGCGAAACCACAGCTTCGTTTTGGCTCGTTGAGCGTCTGCACTGGTTTTGTGAGGAAAGGACAATGCAAGAACATTGAGGCAACAACAATAGGTTCTTCGGTTCCACCAGATCCACCGGGGACGGGGAGCCAGTCAAATCATTGCATCTTGAGCATTGAGGAAGTGGAGGGGGAGGAAGTGTGTCAACCTCCAGAGGAACAAACAGCAAAGGCGGAACATTGACAACTGACTCACGTTTCCGCCATTTCAGTGTCGAATGTGACATGTGAGTCAAACTCTGAATTTGCTGTTGTTTCACTGAGCTGTGATCAAGCTTGTTTTGAACAATGCTTTTGAGACAGCCCTGAAGAGAAACAGGCTTGCAGGCACACGCACACTATACACACACGCACGCAGTACAAAAAATTGTCTCAATGGTTCGGACGGTGCTGTCAGAAATTTTTATTGCAGATGAACAAGGCAACACAGGCTCAAAGAAGTGTTGCAAGGACAATGGATTGAAGCAACAAAAGAGGTGGTCACAAACATCCGCAGACAAACATGAGCCATTGGTCCACTGTTGTCACGCCATCGACCTGCAGTCGAGCTCATGGCATCTCGTTCTGGATTCCTTCAATATTCACGAAATCTCTTGAATTCTTCTGCACTGTGTTTGAGTATCTGCATAACCTCTTCCAAACATCAAAAGCTGTTTTTCAGCAGTGTCAAAATGATCTGACGAGGTGACAAAAACCTATTTCCCAAGATTGCGTTCGTGACCACCGTCAATTGAAGGTGGCAAAGAGAACTGCAATGCCCCATGAATGCAACTCACGCTGCCACCCCCGAACTACAGGTTTCACCCACTGGGTCGATTGTGACAACAAGCGCCGGCTTTGCGCCATCAAAGGTGCCGAATTCAGCACCGCGTGCCCCACCCATTTTACAGCGCAGAAACAGATGCTGAAATCAGTCGATGTTAATTTCCATGACGCGCGTTCCAACGCACAAAGCAATTTCCGCTTCACGAGTCGTCATCCTTCATCCTGCAGATCACACCAATCTGCACAGAAGCAGGAAGTGCGTAAGCTGCAGATTAACGTTTTCTTCCGCTGTTTCTGTCGTCAAGAACAAGAAGCGCTGAACTCTCGCAAAAAAGACTCGCTGAAAAAAGAACCCGCCCAGTTGGCACGGCGAGAATGCAGTGTTGGGCTGAAACTGGCCAAACGACATCAAGGAACACAGAACCTTGGACGCTCAAATCGGGAGTCTGGTGCTCCATTCGTGTGCATAGCTTACCCGTGTGGAAATTCCTATGCTGACACACAACGGGGACACAGGACGCCGATAACATCAGACTGACACATTCAAATTCCAACTGATCGCCCTGCGCCCGTCGCTCCCATTGTTGCCGCGTCGCGCATCAATCTTCCGGGGAGCGACGTGCAAATCAACCCGGCGCGGCGGCGCGGATCCTCGGTGTGTGAGGGGGCAGGCGCCCAGAAATGTCGCATTACCGTCGAGCGCCAAAACGTCAAGAACCCAGCGGCACGGCGCAGACGACGGCGCAGATGCCGGGAAACAACTTCATCTGCGTCCGAATTCTCCACCCTTGGTCATCCAATAAAGGTCCGATCACCCTCCCATCGCCATCCCCCTCTGATCCGCAGCCGCTTCATTCCTGCACAGCTCACTGCGACGCTTCATGCGCACGCGAGTCTGATTATCGCTCAATCCGGCGTGCTTCACTCGCGACTTGTGATCGTCACCACACACTGTCAAAACAGTGCGGTGCAGAGACCAGAAGCTCCACAGTCAATTCAGCGGAAGTGGCATTGACGAACCACGAAGCAGTCACCAGAAACAGAGATTGCACTGACATTGGTGTTTCTGGGAGTCTCGGAGGTGCCTGGAGTGTCTCAGCAATCTGTTTTCAGCTGAAGTTCTGCCATCATCTCAAGAGAAATTCACTTTGCAGAATGAAATTTTACCAGATGAACTGTTTTGTCTCCAAAGGGTTGATCCAAGAAGAGGACTATGCCAATGCACGTGACGCAAAAAGCAGTTCGCCATTCGACTGCAGTTTCAGAGGGTGCCACCCGCGCGTTGTCATCGCTTCGCAGCTGAGCCCAAGTCGGGGGCGTGAGTGTTGACATCTTGTGATCCTTTCTGCCGTCCTTGCAGGGGTGGGGGTGGGGGGCCAGGTGCACGCTGCAAATTTCCATTCTGGCAGATAAGCCCCACTGTAATAAGAAAATTCTCACACACACCCTCCTCGGTATGAACTCAACACTGCACAATGTGTGGACTCGGTGCACGCCGCAAGGATGGCGCTGCAGCTCGAACGTGCAATGCACGAGCAATGATCCTTTGTCTCTTGACTAACCATATCAATCATCCATCGCATCAATCTGCGATCAGGAACAAGTGACCTCAAATCTGACCTCAATTCCGCATGTGGGTCACAACTGCAACATGCAAGCTGTGAACAATTTTTCACCAAACTGTGGATGCAACAACGCCTTGCGCACTACATCCTGGCAAATCTGAATTTTCATGTGAGCCGTGGAACAGGAAGAGCAACATGACACGATATCTATGCATTGCATGCGTGAGAGAGCCAGTCCATTTGTTGACAGAGAAGTCTGAACTCCTGACCTCAATTGACAATGCAAAATACAAGAGAACTGCGTTTCTGACCTCCACAACAACCTTGCTGACCTGAATTCAAAGCGATGATCAGATTTGAGCAATTGGATCCAGGTCTACTGCTGGTGCCCGGAGCAACACAGGTCGCAGTAAAAGTGCACCTCACCAAAGGAGAGAATCTTCTTGTTTTGAGGTGTACTCGTTTGTTCGATGGCAAAAGGTGCATGTTCTTGGGAGCTCGTACGTCGGACAGCAACTGCTGACAACCAACTGACTGAGCAGTTCCATGATGAGCGATGTTACCACAGAGAACCAGTTTGGGACAATGACTTCCACTTCATTTTTCTCATTTGGCCATGAGGAAATGAATCCAGATTGGCAGCAGCTGCAAGCGTCAATTTGTGCAAGTGTCGCCTGAGGGCGAACCTGACACGTTAACGAAGGGAACTCACGGTGGGTCCATTGGTGCCACGCGTGCTGGAAGACCCAGGACGAGGAAAGTGTCAGCAGCGTTGAAATTGTCGAGTCCAAAAGAATCACCAAGAACTCTTTCCCATCTGCTTGGTGAAGTGTCCATTGGCAAACTGGGGGCTCCTGTTGCGCAGTCACTGCTTTGCGCCAACAATGTCTGTTTGTTGGACACCACTCAAAAGACAACAACGTCTCACTCCTGAGACTAGACCCTCTAGTGTCACCTCTGGGTTGCTCAGCGCATTGGGTCAGCTTCAAACACGGCTTTTCGGTCGGCCACCTCTTGCTCATCAATAAAAATTGTTTCAACAACGGAAAAAACCCCACGTGAACACATTTTCCAACCAGCTTGGAGCGCCCCCTACCCACAGTCGTCCAGGGTCTTCCCTTGCCTGACTAAATCCAGGCTTCGCGCTTCCAAACACAAACACACAAGTCGATGTTTCGCCCAATTTCTTCGCGACAGGCGTGAGAAGGCGCAGCGCAAGGCTGCGCCACGACCTTGAGGATGAGAACGAAGCGGTCGTGGAGCGACGCTGTGTGTGTGGTCTGTCCGCAATCCGCTCAGAGGGAGAGGAGAATCACTCACCTTGAAGAGCCATATTCAAAACCGTCTGACAGGAAAATATCTCCAATTTGCACTGAAAGCTGTTGGCAGATCTGAGAGTCGCCGAAATACGAACATGCATTGTGGGAGCAAATTCCATGAGGCATTGGTGTTGCAGGAGAAGGAAGCTCTTGTACCTCCCGACTGCCGGAGGTGGGTGGGGCAGGAGCTCAACAAATTGTTTTGAGTGCCAGGAATACCTCCTGGTTTGGATCTCGGGACAAGGCTTCCGACTGTCGGTGCTCGTGAGGTTTCGGGGAGACACGCGCCCAACACGAACAGAATTGACAAGCTGTGTCCAAAGGGGCGATCAATCCTTCATCCTTCTGCAGCTCATCATCAGAGTTCAATCAATTAACGCTCAACCTCGGGCAGCTCAGTCGACCTATGATGCACTCCAACATCTCACGCTTTGTACATTTTTGGCATATGGTTTCTGTTGCTGTTCGCTATGAAACACGCCATTTTTGCAACTGTTAATTGAGTCTGTTAGTGCGAGTACGAGGCTGTATTTCAAAGTTTTGACTCCACCGCGATTTGAGACAGACTATGCCACTTTTTTGCGATGAAACTTTTAATATGCCAACAACTCATGCCAACCAACATTCATGCCAATAAAACTTGAATCCATGCGTAGTTCCTGAGTAATAAAACCTCACTAAAAGATAAATATTCTGAACACTTCGGCGAAGCTGCTGCACAGAGTCAAACCCAAATCAATGTCTCTTGCTTCCGAGTCACTCCTGGTCTGTTTCTGAGTCTTGATCCGAGTCAGTGGTGGTGTCATTCATCTGATCAAAGTAGGGATTGGGTTCTGGAACAATGCCATGCCCTTCAAAATATTCCCCTTGAGCAGCTATGCATTTTCTCCACCTTGTAGGAAGATCAATGAGAGCACACTGGAATTTTTCCTCCGGAATTGACTTGAGAGTGTTGCGCACAGCAGCCTTGACAGTGGGGAGATTTCTGTGATGAATTCCTCTCAGTTTAGATTTGAGGAGGGGGAACAAAAAGTAGTCTGCAGGGGCCAAATCCGGACTGTACAGTGGGTGGGCAATCATGTCTTGATCCATCAAAAAAGCAAGAGTTCTGTTGGAGGTATGGGGGCTGGCGTTGTCATGCTGCAGAATCTATTCTCGGTCTGTGTGTCCATCCACTCCTCCTGTCCACATGCCAGGCCTCTTTTTGCAGATCCTCTCACGCAGGCACCTCAAAGTTTTAATATAGGAATCACTGTCAATGCCCTGTTCTGAAAACTCAATTAAAATTGGCCCAATAGAATCAAAAAAACAGGTCAGCATGGTCCTCTTCTGGGATCTCTGCTGCAAAGCTTTTGTCGGACGCTCCGCACTAACAGGCAACCACACAGAAGATTCCATTTTGGTTTCTGGATCCATGATGAACACTGGTGACTCATCTCCACACACAAGCTTGTCCAACAAGAAGGGATCATTCCTCAACCTTTCCAGATTGTGCTCACAAAAAGTTCTCCTGGCGTGCTTTTGTTCATCACTGAGGATCTTGGGGATGAACTTGGCTGTGCATTTGGACATCTTGAGGTCTTTTTTGATGATCTTCTGTGCTGATGACCAAGCCAAACCTGCTTCAGCAGACACTTGTTTGATGCTGCAATGTCCATTAGTCTGAAGAAGTTGCTGAACTGCTTGGATGTTGGGTGTGGTGTGTGCAGTGCGAGGTCGGCCAGATCACTGCAAGTCGGTGGTTGGAGTCAAGAATTCTCCTTCCCTGAACCTCTTGTGCCATCAACGGACAGTCTCTTTGCTCATGCAGTCCTCACCATAAACAGCATGCAGCTGCCTCCAGCAGTTGATCGGGGACAGCTCCTGGGCAACCAGAAACTTGAGGTTGACCCTCTGGTCGACGTGTTTGCGCATTCCAGGCATTGCACACATCTTCAACAGCAATGTGACACCAACAAGAAGAACTCCAACGGGAACAAACAATTTCATTTCAACAACATCCAAAATCTCACAAAAAAGCAATGTCACCGCTCAGAATAACAGAGGCAAAACGTCGGCACTGTCCGCTGACTGTGAGCAACTTGACCTCATTGAACTGATCTAAAGATCGACCCAAATCCAACTGTCTGCATATCGATCAAGGACAGGTTGGTTCCCTTCGCGATGGCATCAAAAAAAAATTATTCAATAGTTTTGACTGCACAAAATTGCGGTGGAGTCAAAACTTTGAAATACAGCCTCGTACGTGTCTTTTTCGTTGTGCACGGTCTGGCCAACGTCGCGCTCGAAAGCCTTCAATGTTTGAGTCTTCTTTTGGAGAACAAGAACATCAACCTCGTGTTCTGTACCAAACAGTTTCACTCCCCAAGTCAGTGAGAGAGCAGAACAGTGCGTTTCTGTGCACTCCCATTCAGATCACTGCAAACCAACCCAACCCTTTGCCAGTCTCTGAACAAGGAGACTGAGCAAACACAAGCACTGCAAGGCAAGTGACTTTTTACGAAGGAAGCCAAGCTGCAAGCGGCGTTTAAAATGCCATTTGCAAACGAACGAACATGCCGAGGGAAGTGAGTTTTCACGAAGCTGAAAGGGACAACGGCTGATGATGGGTGCTGCACGATGTCCCTGCCGTTCATTGTCAGCAAAAGCGGTCAGAGAAAATTGCACACAATACATGAAGAAGCAACGCAAGGCCTGTCAAGCACCGAAATGTCTGCAGCCTCTTCACCTCATCTTGGCAAACCGACTTTCCAAACGCTGGCAGACCGAACAACAGGTCCTCACAAAGGATTTCTTTGAGGTATTTCTTTTTGAGTGGTTGAATAGAACCAGCAGAAAATGTGTCATCAACTAGAAGAGTGACCCTCAAGAAGGTTCCTCACCAATGAATATCTATGCGGCCAGTGAACAACTATGGAATCCTTCGCGTTATGATTGGCAGATGATCGAATAGCAGCAAACAGCCACGCATTTCCATAGTAATTGCGACTTGGCTATAAATAGCAAAGCGGCCTTGTGTGGGAAGAAATAGACCTTAATCAAAAGCGTCTTTCTTCTGTGTTCTGCGAAGCTGTAAAACTGAAATCTGTTTTCAGGGCGCGACGACAAAACCTGTGCACTTGCCCATACGTGAACGCGCACGAGAAGATGCAAAGAACATCCGCACGTGCGCCGCACGCACGCGTGAGGCCGCGAATACCAGAACGCGCCTGCAAAGAACTTTGCACGTTCTCCACTCACCTTGGTACATGTGTGAGATATTGTAGCAGCACCCTGAGCTCCTCAGTCTGCACTCGGTCCAGGTTGGAGTGCGGGGCGGGGAAGGTGAGGAGCGGCCCGCCGCGCCGATCGCGCCCCCCGGACAGGAAGACGAGGCGCTCCCGCAGCAGAGACGCGATGTCCGCCGCGCGAACTCCGTCCGGCTTCGCAGACACTGAAACGGGAAAAACGTGCTTTGATCAATTCAAACGGATCGTGTACAAGTCATTGCTCGCATCCATAGATTTGCGTTTTGTCAGTGAATTGCAACGACAATGGCCGGTCACAATCACCAACAGATTTGTTGCTGATTCTCCAAACACAATCATCTGAATGCGTCGCCACGCGTTGCGGTCACATCGTGACGACGCGTTCCGAACGGATCAATCTGCATCCCAAGACACTCTTGGCTTCCTGCTGAATTGGTCACTGCAAGTTTCTTGCCCATCCTCAAGCAACATTCATCCACACGCGGCACCAACTCTTCAGCCCAATTCCAGTCAGGTTCCCGCACACGACCTTGATACGGAAACATCCGAAACATCACGTGCTTTTCCGCAGATACTTTTGTCTTCATGGAAACGGAACACAATCAATTCTTTTCTGCCCACATTTTCAGATAGTCTGCGTGTCTTGACTGTGTGCTGTTCGCAGGGTTTGAACGCACCTTCCAAAAAGAATATCTTCCAACCTTCTGGGAATCTGTCTCTTTTGATCAAGAGGAATCTAACGGAGCACAAGTTGGTTCTCCGCCGAACAGCTTCTCAAGACAAACGGTTCTCAGTCCCCGGAGCCCGAGATGCTCGTCAAAGGGTCGCGCTCCACTCGGACACAAGGTCGCACCACTTCATCCTGCGCCGACCCGAAATTATCAATTTCTTCTCGAGGAGACACTTGTGCGTCTGCGAGCCTGCTGTTTTTCTTGGGCCACACCGCAGCCAACCACATAAGCTTCATTTGTTGTCAAGTTCAAATCAACAAACGAGCAGACACTGATACCCAGACCCTGGACCAAAGGTCCAGGTGAGATCTCAGTTCTTTCACGTGACAATTGAACTCGTGTGAAAATCTGCGCGAAGTCCAACGGCTGAAACATCGGAGGCTATCCAGATGAATCACTGTCCTGAAAACCTGATCGACCATTTTGGAAACCATTCTTGTTCTTCATTCAAGTTCCGGAAATAGACAATTGGGACCCGGTCTATTTTCCTTTTGTCTCCTGCTCCAGGTCAGGAAAATGTGAGGTTTGGCTGGTCCTGAATGCGATCTGCGAGTTCCGCTCAAGCAAAGACCAAGACGCTCTCTTGCAACCGGCCCCACTTGAGCGACCGAACACGTTGGAGACGGTGACTAAATCAATGGCGAAATCTGCAGGAAAGATGGTGGCGACAGTCAGAAATGGCAAACACTTCAATCCCGCCAGGCTCCTTCCTGATTCTCGAGAAGGGCTGGTTGCACTGAAACTCCCCTCGCATCCCAAGTGGGCCCACCAAATGGTCATGTTTGTTCCCAACCGACTGCACAACTCTCAAGCACTGCTGTGGACCTTGACTGCAGTCTGGGCTGACATCAAGACAGTCAGCAAATGAGGTGTCTCACACAGTTGAACCCGGCAATCTGGTGTGACGTAGGATCCACGATCTGTCGTCGGCGAAGACAAAAAACAACCCAAATTGCACAATACTGCCACTCACGTTTCAGATAATGCCAATGGCTTGAGGATCTTTGTGGCCTTTTCATGACTTTTATCAGACCCTTCCTGTCCATTCACGAACTGCTCCAAGAACCAACGGCTGCGTCCTGATCTTTCGATTCTGGTTCAATGATTCGGCTTTCATCAAACGCTTCGTTTTCAATCTGCACCAGGGCTGCGGCTTTTCTCTCCAAAAGTCAAGAGCAATGCAGCCGGATGCGCCATTCTGCTCCAGTGAAGCACGTGGATCGAGGCAGTTCACGCCTCAGACCCACATCACTTCGCGCCTTCAGACTCGTCCGACTCCACCGTTTCCTGCGGACTTTTCCGATTTGTTCTGCTGAGCAAACGCTCCTGACGTCTTCGACTTGTGGTTCTCGTTTGTTCGCCAAGCAGAAGAATTGACCCCGTGGCTTTTTCAAAACTTATGGGCTTTCAGAAAACTGCAATGTACGAGTATCACGCTGCCGTCACCGAGGGGGAGCCTTCCACCATTCAGTCTGACTCCAGAAGATGTCTTTGGCATCAGAATGGAATTTCATGAGGGGCACTGGATGTTTCTGAGGTGCGCAAGTCACATCGAGATGGCGATCTCGAGCAAAAGTCCCACGGCATGAAAACTGCTCTGACTGTTTCAAAACAGCAAAAAGACGCAAGGATTTCCTCCAACAAGATACGAGTATTTTGCGCACACTCTGGCATACACCCTCCGGCCCACCTTGACTGCATTGCTATTTCTCGCCAATTCTCAAGAACCCAACTTGAAGAACCCTGACCTTTCACCACAGCAGGATTGGCCTGCAGAACCGCTCACACACCTGCATGAACCCAACACTCCACGTCGTACTGATCGGGTCAGGAGTCGCTACTTCTCTGCAGAGCAGAGAACAAGGGTAACATCTGGAGCTTCGCAGCCGTGCCGAATTTCCACTGCAGCAAATTGGCTCTTTTTACCAAGAGGCGCGTTCATACAATTCTCAGTTCGACTGACTGCTGATAAAAAGTGGATTTCTCTCTGGACCGCTGAATCTTTGCTTCTTGCTGAGAGGATGCATCATCAACCACGCTGTTTGCTTCAGGGGACCAATTTGAAATGTTTACTGGGCCATTTCCCGTCTCTGATGGGAGCCCTGGGACAATTTTAGTTGTTGCACCAAAATCGACAAAAATCCCTCTTGCCAGGGCAAAATTTTCGAGAAGTGTCCGTGAGGGATTATTTTATTGTGCAGGTGAAAAAGTGCCTTCTTGTGACCATTCGGAACATGAACCTTAACGAACACCATCTGCTGCACGGCAGACCCCTGTGGCCCTCTCAAACGGAATTATTCAGATGAGGCCCGGGCGCCCTTCTCGCAAAACTGGATTACAGGCCCCGAAATACAGCCGTACCTCTCCGTTATGGGTGCCGCAGATCTAATTTTGGGGCCACACTTGTCAATAAAGTGGGTCACGGGAACAAAGTAGGTCGTCAGACACAGGTCAAAGGAACCCGAGACGAAGACGAAAGTACGACTGTCTTGATCCAGTCAGGTGACCCGACATGATTTTGAACGGACATCATCCCCCTCTTCTGTACACGATCTGCAGGTCAGATTCTTTCAGATCAATGTCGGAGGAATTCCCTGAACAGGAGCAAAGTCGTGTTTGTTCAGAATGCACAGAGTTTGATCCGCTGGTCTTGAGTCTGGTACCCAATGCTGGGGCGTGGGCACCAAGACAACCCAAACGCGGGGCCGTCCAGTGCATTCTCTGCTTTTCACAACCACCTTCGCGTGGATCGAAGAACAAGAACACTGACGTGTCGAAACGTGTCTGACCTCTCATGCCAAGGGCTTCTGTGTCCAACTCTGGTGGTGACAGCAGGCCAAGCTGAGAGGCACACCCCGAACGGTACCAAACTGGATCCAACCGTCGACGCTTTGCCAAACAGGTGCGACCACAAGAGATAACAGGCATTGCTCTCCCACTGCAGTCTTCGTTTGCTTTAGTGACCTGTTTCTGCTCTTTTCCTGACTCTGTGTGTGTGTGTGTGTGTGTGTGTGTGGCCTCAGCAACTTCTGTTGAGGTTTTTGCAGGCTGTTTGAAGAGCACCAATGGGAAAAGGGTCAGTACCAGCGAGCATGTGCACCGGAGCTCCAGCTGCAGGTTTGTGCAACAGGGCGCAAACTCACACACCCTTCAGAGCACGCTTGTGTGGCAGCCCCGCAGAGCCTGAAATTCTGCGATGTTTTCTGCCGCTCGACTCCAGCCTGCAGGTCAGAAGGCTCGGCTCACCTGAATGCGCGCGCAGATAAGAAGTCATTTGAAGCCTCACGAAGGTGGAAACCCACACCATGAGAAACACCCGCCCAAGCCTCAGAACAGCAACAGAATGCCTTGAAACCTCGGAAGGCCCTTGAAATGTGGTCATTTGGTCCCTCGCCCATTTTCTTCAACAGCACAACGCAAAGTCCCAACACCCATCATCTGAGACCAAACTTTTCGTTTGAGTGGCAAGGAAACAACGTCACTGAACAACGGCTATCAACAAGTACTAAACCATATCTGCGCGTCCCTGCTGAGAACCACAGAAAGCAGGTCATCACCAGCGAACATGAGAATGTGGAGAACTGGGTCAGACGGATCCGGAGGCTGATCTCAGTAGGGATGCACAACACGGTACAACAGCGCACAGCGTAGCGTCTCACGTAGTCAAAACATCCCGGCCCTCTGAAACACTTCCTATCCGCGTTGCAACGGGAAGCCGAAAGTTCTCATCCACAACCAAGATACGCACTGCGTTGTTGGCCACCAACCCAACACCAACTGGAACTCTGCTGTGAGTGGACAAAGCACACGCACGCACACGTGCGTGCACACACGCACACGCGACGCACTGATTCTTATGCGAGGACAACAGAAAAGCGTTGCATTTATGCTTTGGTTTCCTTCCGACATTCAACCGATCCGTTTGTGAGGTGAAAAAAGTAAATCTGGGTCACGGTGGGATACGGATACCACACACAGGGAACGCTCATACCGCGACAGAACCTGCTGGGTGAAGATGTGATCCCCTCACAAATGAAAGGAGACAAACAGCACCTCCACTGGGATCTTGGTGCAGAATGCGGGTATCTACCAATCTGGGTCACAACAAAGAAGCCGACACGACAAAAGGCCTGTCTGGCGGAGCCAGCGGGTGCTCCCCAATCCACCAAAATCACCCCACGACTTCTGTCTTGAAGTTGAATCAACCAAAAACCCTATTACTCGTATTCCCCTCCGTCTGAACAACGAAGGTTGTACACTGACCGAGGTCAAGGCCGCGTTGCCCAACGCACAACATCGATCCTGGAACCGCTGGAAGGTCCTGTTCACTTGGTCAAGTTTCACCGAACTGTTTTGCTTTGTGCCCAAAGCGCTTAAATCTCCTTGCAAGACCCACGGTGATACGTGTTTGAAAGTGGATGGCAACAACAAACCAGAATCTATGCAGGCCTTTGTCCGCAAAATTCCTTCAGAACGTTGATGGACAACGAGAAACCCTCAAAACGCTCCGTTTCCGTCTGCAAGGGGTGCGCTCCTTTGAATGCATTGAACGCACTTCCCCAGCTCCAGCAGCCTTTGGAAGCTGACTGCTCAATCTCTTGATTTACAATCCACTAACCGTGGCCTGACATGCTTTTTCATCCTCCGAACTCCCTGAAATGCCACTTTCTGTGCAAACAGCACGAAACCCATTTGAGTCAGATGTCATGAAGGTACTCTTAAGAAGGCGGTCGGTGGGAGAAATGTTGTCTTCGCAACTTGAAAGGGCCTCCGTGATGTGACTGCAGTGGAAGAAATAAGGCCTGCATTCCCAATGCTCACAAAAATGTCAGCACACTGAGATTTCAACTGGCAGGCGTCACACACACACACACACACGCACGCACACACGCACACACACACACACACACTTTCGGTGAGCTTGGTGAGACTTCCGAGGTGACTTTACCGACGTGTGGATAACCAAGCGAACCAACACAGAAGCAGCAGCACGCAACTTCAACACAACATTGTTCGACGCACAAACCCAAACGATCCCAACCCACTGAGGAGCAGTCACAAACAGACAGACATCCACTTTGATTGGTCGAGGGCGCAGCGAACAGCTGCGACCGGAGCGAGAACTCGTCACCTTTGGCCCTCAGAACGTCTGAACCACAAGGCAACCAAATCTCTCTTCCACCACCACATCTGGAGTGAAGAGCATGGAATCGCGGTGGAGGTTCTTTTGCATAAGGACACGACTTAGTGTCTTTCTAAGTTCAACCCACAACAACAACAGTTCCATTTGCAATGTTCATGGAATACTCGTACATTGCACTGCCTACCTAAGACGGAAATTCAAATAATTTGTGGTTTGACGATTGTCTTGTAGTGTTCTTCTTTGGTGAGCTTCAAGAGGTCGATTGGAAGAAGCAGAACAACGTGATCCGTGTTTACAGCGTGCACAGCATCTGCTTTCTGAGGCGACACGTCTTCTGAAAAGGCTTCCTGAGTCCGGTCACAGTCCAGGTCAAAGCTGCAAGTTGTCAGTCCAGGGACGACTGGAGTGCAGAATGAAAACCCCAGAAACTCTTGTGCCTTGGTTCCCAGAAATTTGTACAGCTCGCTGCAATTCTCAGTTCAACACACGTGCAACTTGTCTTGCCCACTCGCAGAGTGAGAAATTAGTCTGAAGCGGAAATCTGAGTCAGAAAGAACTCAGCACAAACGTTCAGAAGCCACAATTCTGTCTCAGACAAAAAACACTCGGCCAGAGCATCGGGAAATGTACCACCCAATCCGAGTACACTCCGAGCAGAAACGTGCACCCGAGGTCCAGCAGCATGCAGGTTTCGCAACAAGGTCCACCACAAGAGGATATGCTGGACATTCTCAGATCTGGTTTTCCAACACCACAATCGCAATGCACAGCTGAGTGTAAGTTCGTGTGATTCGGGCTCGCCGACAACACATCGCCAGTGATGTGCAGTGGTAGCCCAGGAACATCTTCCCGGCCCTTCACATCAGCTCCTGTGATGATCTCGACCTGGAGCACCAATCCGCTTGTTCTCCGCCTGAGTAACAGCATTCCTGTGTTTCCCGCTGATTTATTGGCTGCGATTAGTGAGTCAGTCGACCAATCACGGGTCAGCTCACAAATCACGCCGGGGAAACAAACTCCTGGTTGGTTTACCACCGCGAGTGTAAAACTCCAGCCGCAGTTCCTACTTCCATTCTCCTGCTTGACTGGGTCAGACAGACTTTACTTTCAGGAAAACGTGGCATCGCCTGAATCTGTTGTCAGATTCGTGTGGGAGGACAGAAATGTTTGGCATGGAAACCACGGGTCATGAGCGCTCTCACCTCCTGTCCCACCCAAGGCGTGACTGAGCTCGACGTCTCAACAGTTACCAACTCAGTTGTTCTCTGTTTCCACCTGTCAGGCCTTGCGCGACGACCACACGACGATGCAATTGACCCCCGACAGCCTTCCCCAATTTGTCGCACTTAAGCTTGTCGTGGCGTCAACAGAAAAGCCGAGACTCTGTGAAGCAGCGCAGTCGGTCCAATCTCCAGGTCTATCGGACAATTTAATTAAAAGCTGGCTCGACACGGCTTACACCGCCCGCAAACTGCGTTGAGGACAACGCCATGAAGAGACCAATTTGTCAAAGCTCCTTCCGAGATTACGGCCTTGCTCCCTGTTGTCAATTAACCTCGGGGTCTTGTTCAAAAGGGCAACCACTGCAGTTGAGCCAAGGCAACAAAAGGTTCTTCTCGTTTTCCCTGCATCAGCTGCACGCCACCAACAGGCGAGCGAGACATGTCCCCTCTGACAGGTTCGTGCGGTGTCGCTGGGCCTGAGATATGTCCAAGAAGTTTCCTTCAGAGGAAGCCTTCTGGGAACAAGCATCTTACTTCCAGTGCCACAAGTCTGCACCTGATCCACTCGCCACCTGTCCACCCACTGAACACGAGCAAGGAACAACACCCGCGCACCTCCGTTCAAAATGAGACCTTGCGCAGTTTTACGTCACTCAACCAAGAGCATGAACGCGATGCTCCTTTAAGTTGGTTTGTGATGTTGGTCGCACTGATTCAGAGCAATCAAATTCAACGGGTTTGACCTTGTGATTCGATTTGTTTTTCAATGTGATATTCATCGAAGAAAATCTCAACGGAGAAATGCCCGTCAAAAGAACCAGTCTCATCCAGGTTGTTTTCGTCGTTGGACTTGTTTTCGACAACCCAAAGCCAATAGGAGTAGCGTGCTGGGATATCGTTGAGAGCCACTATTCCTGTCACATCCACAGCACAACTCAACTCGGAGGTGTCCGCAGACCTGCCAATTAGCACAGAAGCTGTCACACAGTCGGCCTTTCCTGTCGAGTGAGAAGCAGTACACACACCAAACAGGACCTGAGTTGCGCCAGCCAAACAGTGAAGCAACCTAGGAAATTCTCCTCATGCCCCAAACCTCGCACCCTCACCCGTCCTCCAGTAAACACGAAAAGTTCAGCCTGCTTTTTAGGTGATTTGAACCTTGAAGCATACAATATGTATAATGTATGGTGATGGTGAAAATCACCTATAGGCATCAAAAGGCTAAATCTGTGAACGCGAGTTTGAAAGTGTTCTATTTGTTCGATTTTGGTCATGTTTGGTTTTCTCATTCACTTTCGGGCTGTAGTTGATGCACGAAGTGTCAAAAGAACAAATTTTTGCTTTTATGTATTTTTACGGGCAAAAAACCAATATGGCTGACATGGTGAAATTTGG
>JAAUXT010061024.1_pt1 | contig 16867 bp, 23 predicted proteins | sample 7278171 | NCBI WGS metagenome assembly JAAUXT01 (sample SAMN14350112, study PRJNA611818) | marine sediment metagenome | isolation source: surface marine sediment (1.8m) | place: French Polynesia: Moorea | collected 2018-08 | reverse complement strand
TTGACATGTTACATGTTGGTTTCTAATTGGTGTTTGTCACTCATGTTGTGTTTGACTACCATTCTGACATGTTGAATACATTCTGGCATCTCTACTCAAGGTATTCTTGTCAATCACACCGTCAAAAGTGCGACTGAAAAATCACAGCACGCTCAGGACAAAAGAAACGCGAAGGTCACAGCGTCCGCCGTTGTCGACTCATGAATTCGCGGCCACTGACCCTCCAGCACGAAACTCCCCAGAGACCAACACCACATTGCTGAACAAATGGACTTGGCCCGTGCTCCTGTCAGCCTCATTTATCACACTTATCCATTTTTCATTCAGCGACAAGATCGGGAGAATGGGCGCGCAGGATTTTATCAGTGGATGGAACAGTTTTGGACGAAATCGCACGCAAAAGCAGATCACATACGTAGATAAAACATACAGTCAATAAGCAGGTCGAGCAGCAAAATTGACCTCAGAAATATATGTAAGCGAAATAGTGCAGCACAGAGACGGTCTCCTCAGATGATCACACTTTTCCTCGCCTCTAAAACTCCATGTGTCCCAAGTCTGCGCAGTCAAAATCCGTTTTGCGCTCTTCTTGCGCGTTTCGTTTTTCAATTCAACGTCCCTGAAAGTTTCCGCTCCTTTCAGCCAAATCATTGATGCGTCTCCCTCAAATTACACCCACCGAAACCAACAATTTATCGTTCAGAGACGCCTCTCTTTCTGCGAGAATTGCCTTGAAGTACACGCTCAGCGAATCCCACAATGGCCATCAAACTTTATTGCGTGTGACGGGAAACCAACTCGAAGAGTTTCGGACTCGGGTGGTACGACTACGGTGCACGTGTTGAACTTCGTCCATTTGCCTCCGACAAGCCGAAGGCAGGAGAATTTTTGGAACTGTATTTTTCGTCTGTCTCTGTGGGATTTTTTTCGCACGTGTCCACATAAGGCAAGAGATGCCCACAGACTGGCGACACAAGAGCGGGAACACAAGGCTTCACCTCTCTCTCTCTCTCTCCCTCCCTCTCTCTCTCTCTCTCTCTCTCTCTCTCTCTCTCTCTCTCACTCTCTTTCTGTCTCACTCTCTCTCTTTCTCTCTTTCTCTCTCTCTTTCTCTGCCTCTCTTTCTCTCTTTCTCTCTCTCTTTCTCTGCCTCTCTTTCTCTCTTTCTCTCTCTCTCTTTCTCTGCCTCTCTTTCTCTCTTTCTCTCTCTCTGCAGGAACAGCAACTTGATGCCCCAGTCCACTGAGAGTGACCGAGGTCCCAGTTCAACAGGGGATATCTGCCCTGCAGCTAAGCTGCGTCTCTTCGACCACCTCCGTCGGTCTATTGGCCGAAGCCCTTGGGGATCCCAAACCCAGAAAGCCTTTCAGGGTGGGGAGGGAAATACCAATTTTCAACCATTTTTCTCGCAGTCTCGGTCCCTCCTCTTCACGTCCGGGTTCGGCGCATCGAGTGTGACCCTGTCAAGGGTTCGTTTCGGTTCGCACGGACCGCGGAAACACTCAGTGCAATTTCGATCTGCTTTGCTTGCAAAAGTCATTTCGATTGAGCAAGAAACAGAAGTCAAAATGTGTGTACACTCGCTGGTGACTGTTGTCTTCAACCATTGCGTACCATAAAGTCTATATATTGCATAAAAACTCCACAGTCAGAGGCTTTGGGTTGACTTTCACAGTCGGTTCAAGTCCCTCAAAACTGGAGTAAATCATGACAAAAGGGCATGTGTCGTGGTGGGGTTGTCATCCTTCAATATGCCACAAATATTGCACGAATCATCGTTCAATATCTATAACAGAATAAACGAGTGCACAGCACAAGTTATTTGTTCACATAATGAATGATGGTGAGGAAAACAGTTTTCTCATATACAAGCGAAATTTATGAAAACATGAAATCTCTACCAGAGAGCACTTTGTGGCCAGATAGTGAATGGTCACGCTTTTGTATTTCGTGTTTGACGATGTTGGGAAATTGATTGAAAAATTCTCATGGTGCCGTTTTTGACGAGCGACTCCGAGGTCGCCGGGTGTACGCGTTGGTCGAGTCGCGGCGGAGCGTCGAGAAGCGGATGCGCTTGATCTGGTACCGACCGTCGCGACTCGACCCGACGAGGACGGGGGGTGAACCTGCGCACACACTGAAACCAGGGATCCCCCGCGCTCTGACGTCACCGACACACTCAGAAAAAGGACTCTCCCAAATACAATGCTGAAAGTCGTGAGCAGAATCTGTGTTCCAGACTTCTGGAAGACCTGAAATGATGGACTCACAGACTTGTTGAATCGAAGCGATGAGTTCCATTTTCCACATTGACTTTTGTGTCAAACATTGTATTGTGCATTCAAGAGTAACGTTTCAGAACCTGCATGTTTTGACAGCGTGAGGGGAACTTGTCATTGTAAGCACGTGTGACAATAACAACCCCAATAGAAGCCATAAATACCCTGAGGGCACCGAACTGGGTACACTCAGCGTGAGGCGATCTCCGCGACAAGTACTCACCGCATACTTCATACTGCTCACAGGGGATTTAAACTGCGAATACTCTCAGGTGAGGTTTGCCATTGTGATGTCTCAACGATTCGTATTTAAATTGTGAGATATTTTTTTTGAGGTGGGAGAGTTGACTTTTCTGGCCCGAATGAGGTTGGAATTGTGCTATGGTTGTGAACCAATCCAGATAAATGACGTCGAATGCGATTGAGGCGACTGCAGAACAGACATAATTTTGGCTTTTCATTCATTGATTTCATACGCGTATTGTTGAAAACGCAAGAAGTTTTTTTTTTTCAATTTTGTGTGAAATCGGCACAAAAAAGGCTCTTGTGTTTTGTTTTATCTGAAACGATGTCTTCGCGAGGAATATTTTTGAGGACAGCACGACCAAACAAGACGACGTGTCCTTCGGTGATTTCGCAGTCTGCGATCAATCGTGCTTCCATTGTCGTTTCAAGAAGCAAAACAAGACAAACATGTCTGCGTGGCAGAAAAACATCTCAAGAATCACAGGCTGTTGAAAAAGGTCGACTCAGCATGAACTGCAACAAAACAAGAAAATTGATCCAATTTGTCGGGAAAAATTGCAATTACGATGGGAAGTTCCGGAAGCACTGAGTGCAAAATATTTTCAACTTTCACATTCTTAACAATCTGGCGCACATTTTTCATTGTTTTTCGTCAAATTCCTTGACACGAATTGGGATCCGACATCATGTTTGTGTCTGTCGCGATTCAGGTCAGGCACGGTCGCCGTGAATCGTGCGCACTGCACGGAAATGCATCACTGCTGCTCAAGTTGGTGCCACTGGGCGACTTCAATTCACAAATAGTTGCACAATTGCGCACGTTGATCGCACAGTGAGAGTCGTGCCTGTCCCCCCACCGCTGCCGCTGCCCACAGGTGCTGCGGTTCCGTCTCGTGTTGACTCAGGGGATTTCGATGACTGCTGAGCTTTCATTGAAATGCTTCAACAAAGTTTGTTTCTTTCCGTAGGAGTGTCGTCAAAAGTCTCAGCGAACAAAACTTGAGAAGTATACGTGTACGAAAGGGAAGCTCAAAACAAAGACAAAGTTGAAAGGCATTGCTGCACAGCAGGCTATTTTTTGGTGATCAATCAGGGTTTTGGTTTTGCCTTCTGTCTTTGGGTTTGCGCGAAAGACTGCAGGCAGCAGAAAAGGCACAAGAAGTCAGTGGCGGAAGGAAGGGGGGGCTCTTTCAAACGGGACTTGTCCAAATGGTTCTTACACTTTTTCGTCAGTCGACGTGGTCAACCAAAGAGAAGTTTGGGATCTTTTCCCCTCGGGGTACACGCCCCACCTCGCGACCAAATCATCAGTCCGCCCCCGAAGCTCCCCCCGCTCTGCCCTTCCATAAATAGAGACACCATGAACTTATTGAGAGACAGAACAAAAACTGCGCAAAGCAGCGAGCGAAAAGAAACGATCGCGAAAAGCTCAGTTGAAATCGTTACACAAAGTGGCTTTTCTCCGCACGACGAGACAATGCGTTTGGGTCTGCAAATCGAGGCCGCGAATCGGCGCATCAAGAGACAAAGTGGGTCATTGTCTTCTGAGGACTGGATTCCCAGAACCTCCATCTTGAAGAGAAATTTCTCGGAATACGTTGGAAAATTCCACCATTGTCAAATCATCTATTGGTGAGTGGTTCGTGGCTTCTTTTTTTGAAAAAAAAAAAAAATGCACTGAGAAAGATCGACGGACAAATTGCAGATCTTGCGTCCAAAAGGAGATTCACTGAAAAAATGTTGGAATGGAAGATTTGTTCAGTCAGGTTTGCAAACGTGTCAGTGTGACAACTTCATATTTTGCCCAGTGACGGATTTCTGTCAGTTGAACATGCCAACTCTTTCTGCGGAAAAGCTTCGTACTCGTACGTATTCAGCCCGTTTGAGGTTTTCAATGTTCCAAGATTGTCCCACAAAGCCGACAAAGACGTTGAGATTTTTGTGCGTGAGAACACAGGTGTTTTACAGCCCTCGTGAAGTCACCGTTCGTTTCGGCCTGAAGGGTTTGGGTGAGCACTCTGTGAAGATCTCAATATTCACGACATTCTTTGGGTGGGGTGTGGGGGAACGGGGTCCCGCAGCACTGAGGCAGATTTTGCTCGTGCAGTTTACACGTTGGAACATTGCATTGTTTCAGTTTTGAGTTGTGCCCCTCCCCAGTTGTTTATATTGACAATTGTTCAGAAATACCTGGCCTCATTGCACCATTGGGCACAGTGTGGGACCTCATCTTTCACCCGAGACGGAGGTATTTGGGCAAATCGCTCAGAAACGAAGTTGAGCAAATAGTTGAGGAAACGGAAAGTTGGACCAAAGGAAAGTAAATATTTTGTGTTTGTTCTTCAGATTTTAGCAGATTCGCAAACAGGAACAACGTTCGGTATTTTTTTGCTCGCATGACGTGTGGTGCAAAAATTGTGAGAAAGAACAAATATCAATTTGGACACGAGAAAATCTGGTCGGGTTTTGCACTGCTCTGCCGGAGGCCCAGAGATCAGGAAGAAAACGGACAGTGCGTCTGGTGCTCGTGGGTTCAAAAGAGCAATTCTGTTTTCAATTGGGATTTTCTTCTCCAAAAGGGACATTTAGAAGTCAGGTGCAAGTTTCCAACGAGGAAGGGTGCCCATTGTGTCTGTTCTTTGTTCCACAATCGTTCGAGTATCTCAGGCCCGGATTGATCTGTGCGTCTCTGATGTGCGCCACTCAACAAGATTACCTGTTCTTTGGATCCCCGCGAGTGTTTGGCTTGCTTCAGGTTGAAGAAAGAGAGAGAGAGAACAAGCTTTGAGCGTCCGTGCGACGACGGCGCACTGAATACGGAGTTGACTCTGGGCAAACATAAGGAGCTACAGTGGGCGCGTTCGATCCGCGCGCCGAATGTTCTACGAGCCGCGGGTGAGAGTGACCCGCTGTGCGTTCGGAGCGGAAATCGAACACAAAATTTCTCACAGAGGAACTGTATCGCAAGCGGATGAGTGTGTGTCAATGCATTTGTGGAATGCAATACATTTATTCTGTGATGGGTACACATCTGTGTCTTCGCATTGCGCAAAAGTGCAGCACAGAGGACTTTTGACACAGCTTTAGGGTCTGGACACGACTTTGTTCAAATGGATCGGGATTAGTTGTGAGCAGTTGGAACACAAAGTATTTTTTGAGACAGGGTCCACGGATTCACACTGTGCAACACGGGTTGCGTCCCTGCAATTCACACGCAAGCAAATCCACGGACGCTGCATTGATTCTCGTACTTCCGACATGAGGGAGTTTGAGCCAACAGCCCGCAACCCTGGAAACGCAAACGCAGACGTAACTTTTGCATGCTGTGACAGTCAAAAGTTACGTTTGCGTCTGCGTTTCCAGGTTGCGGGCTGTTTGCACAAACTCGCCATTGACTTGACTTGCTCGGGACGCAATGCGTGTCGCATCCAGTGTGACTCAGGCCTCACCGCGGACAGTTGCGTCGTGGATTTCAGTCAGAATATTGCGCAGTGGCCCAGGATCTGTTTGTCGTGTGGTTCACCTGAACGGCTTGACGAGCGATGTGCTGCTTGCAAAATCTCATCAAATCTCGAGAAGTTTGTTGACTTCAAATGAAAAAGGACTGGAGTTTATGTGCAGACCACTTCACCACAATGTGCTGAAGTTGACTTCACTCATCAGATTGACCCTGTACTGTTCACCGTGAACTTGGAGTAGGAACCAGCTTCTGTTCCTCCCCACCAGTGACACAGACTTTTCTGCTGTTTTGCAGCGATGTTTCGATCGACGTTTCTTCCATTGTTCGCTGCGACGATTGTACTGACCATTTCATCTACTGCAGCCCAGGACCAAACAGGTGAGTGCATTTTAGACGGTGTTCCATGCCCATTCTCTCCCATAGCATCCAAACTCCAAACAGGTCTCCGAGAAAATAGCAGCCAACGAGGGGGGGGAGGCGAAGCGAGTGTTGAAAATGCACGCCTGGAAATACACCCTGATATCGCAAAATACAGTGCAAAGTTTTCATATCAGCTCAGGTTCGCAGCCGCCTGAAGCCAGGACGGTGCTCATTTCTGTTTCACTTCTCGTGTTTTGCACTAGATGGCGCTAACGGCGACGGCGGCGGCGCGGGGCGGAACTGCACCGGCTGCCTCTTCCGTATGTACTGCGAGTTCGGCTTCCAGACGGACGACGACGGCTGCGAAATCTGCAGGTAAAAATCACCATCACAAATTCTCCTTCTTTCAATTTTGAAACAGAAGTAAGGTTTTCTCGAGGGCTTTTTCCCCACTTCCTGCTGAGGATGGGTGTTATCGCGTACATCCACTATTTTATGCGCAAAGCGACAACACATGCAAAGGGCTCGTGTCTGCCACTGCTGTTGCAAGAGACTCATGCTGCACCAGAAACTCCTTTTGGATCCAGGCTATTCACAACGGTTTTGTTTCCGCAGGTGTAACCTTGCGCCCGAAACCTCGTGCGAACCCGTCCGCTGCAGGATGTTCTGCGAGTTCGGCTGGGCTCGCAATGAAACCACCGGATGCGAGGTCTGCGCCTGCGCAGAAGCACCGGAACCCACGTGCGAGCCGGTCAGGTGTCGCATGCGCTGTCCCTTCGGCTGGGCTCGGAACGAGACGACCGGATGTGAGATGTGCGCATGCGCGGAGCCGCCACCGCCACCTGCGGACTCATCGTGCCCTCCGATCACGTGCGCCCTGGCGTGTGAACACGGATTCGTCACAGACCCAGCTACAGGTGAGTGAGGGCCACCAGTTTTGCAGGCTGGGTCCCAGACCCTGGACTTTCAAATGTGCAGCTGGCAGTGATTGCTGTTTGCACATGTGGACAGGGTCATGAACATAGCTGAGCTGGAAAGCAACTCGAAGGTTTTTCTTTCTGGTTTTTTGGTGACAACGCTTTGGTCTCACGGTCACCTGTGTGTTCAGCCTCTGGGACTTTCCTCTACGCTTCTCTGCAGGTTGCGACGAGTGTCGGTGCGCCCCCGCCCCTCCCGTCGCGTGTCCCCCCGTGCTGTGCAGGATGTACTGTGAACACGGCTGGGCCAAGAACGAGACCACAGGTGAACAATGCTTTCTGTTCTCGTGCCTGGATCCGCAACTGGGCTTTGGTAGTTCGCTGTGCAATTCTTTTCTCATTCAATCTCCAGGCAGTTGAAACAACTGCATTTCGTGTGATGATGGGCTGGTGTCAACTTGCTATTTTTAGCTTTCGCTGAACCTTTTCTGAGGTCTCATTCGAGCGGATCCAAAGGGGGCGACTGAGGACTGACCCAAGCAGCCAAATCCCACCAGCACAACACAAAGCATTTGCCTATGCTCTGTTAGGCTGTGAAGTAATGAAGAAGTCAGTTGTCCTCCTCCCCCGGCAGATCCGCTGGCGCCTACTGCATGAACGCCAATGCTTGATCTCGCTTGCAGGTTGTGACATGTGCCTGTGCAACCCTCCCCCCGCGTCGACCCCGGAGCCTGAGCCGGAGGACCCACCGTGCCCCGAGGTGCGCTGCCTCGTGTACTGCCCGTTCGGCAGGCAGCGCAACGCCTCCACTGGCTGCGAGGTGTGCGCATGCGCCGACGCCCCGCCCACTTCCGTCTGTGCTCCTGTCACCTGCAGGATGTACTGCAGGTGGGGCTGGGCCAAGAATGCGACCACCGGTGAGAAAAAATGCCCCATTTCGCCTTTCGGTAGCTGATAATGGATTTGGTGGCCAAGGAGACCAACCCGTGCAATGTGCGATCCCGACTTTGCCAGCAAAAAAAGGAAGCTGAGTGAAAAATTTGTGGGACAGTGCAGCGAGTTGATGAATTTCGCCTCTGCTTTGCCTTGCTTTTCTCTGTGTAGCTTGAATGCTGTCTTCTCAACAACCTCGAGATAATTGTGTTGTTTTGTGTCTGTCTGCGTTTCAAAGTCGTATGAATCCGGTGCGTTTAAAACTGAAAGATCACCCTTCGGGTGTCCGAGCAAAAAGCACCAACATTTTGCCATTGAGAAAAATGTTTTCTCACTGATCAGAATCTATTTTGAGTGAGCCTGAACATTTAGAACCTCTCCCTGTTGAGAACAGAACAGCTAAACCAACTTGTTTGCTCTCTTCCACAGGATGCGACATGTGCGCATGTGCAGAACCTCCCCCTCCGCCGGTGTGTCAGCCGGTTCGCTGCCGGATGTTCTGTGAGTTCGGCTGGGCTCGGGACCCGGAAACAGGATGTGAGATCTGCGCCTGCGCAGATAATCCAGAAGAGGAGGCTCCGGAAGCGATGACGTCAGCGCCCTCTGTGTGTCCCAGGAGAACGTGCAGGATGATGTGCGAGTGAGTGCTGTTCGAGACTTAGAAAATATTCCAACACTGTGGTGACGTCATTTTCTCTCAATGAGAGACCCTGTGATTTCAAGAACCCAGTCACATCAACCCAGAAAAAATGAGATTCCCTTGCAAGAAAAGGGTACCTCATACCCATGCACAAGAAACACCTCTGCTTTTGGTGCTAAAATTTGGGACAGAAAGGTGCGTCAAAAATTGGTGGATTCGGTCCTTGAAAATGCAAAACAAGCAAAATCCTGATCCGAGACCTGAGACGGACGTCAAATCTCAGGACAGACAGGCAGAATAGGGGTTTTCACGTTGGTGACGCGCGGTTGGGCAGCGTCAGAATTTTTGATGCGCGCATCAAAATTCAACATGACGCCCAATGGAGCATTTTGACGCGGGCGTCAATTTTTTGACGCGCGCGTCACCAACGTGAAAACCCTTAATCGCGTGGCAATCTGACATGAGAATTTCTCTTCCTATAGGTACGGGTTCCTGGTGGATGAGAACGGGTGTGAGGTGTGTGAGTGTAACGCGCTGCCTCCCGTCTGTCCCCCCGTGCGCTGCCTCCGCTACTGCGAACACGGCTTCGCCAGGGACCCCGCCACAGGTGCGTGTGCAGACCGTGCTGAGTGGGATCCAATGAAACAGGCTCCCAATGGAGGCTTGGGCGAGACGAGTTGGCCGAGACCAATGAGGGTGCGGACACACTGACGCGCTGTTGCGTCATGCTGCCCTGTCATGCTGTTACTGTTGTGTCTTTTGACCACTGGGAGTGGTTGGGGTGATGCAACAGCAGCCCAATGCCAACCCAATGCAGTGACGCGACAGTTGAGTCTCTGGTTGCATCGCAGTTGCCGCGTTGCCGGGAGTGTGTTTCCAACTTCAGTGATGTTGTCATGAAACTGGAAACTTTGTCGGGTGTTAACAGCAGCCACCAATATCACGTCAGTTCAGTGTCGCTGCACCAACCGCGTGGTTCCTCTGCTCTGCACAGTCACTTCATAATCTGAAACTCTCATATCTTCTGCGGTGCCCGTGCAGGTTGTGAGCTGTGCGAGTGTAACCCGGACCCATGCCCGAACCTCGTGTGCGCTATGCAGTGCGAACACGGCTTCCGAACCGACGGGAACGGCTGCTTCGTCTGTGAGTAGCGCGCTCGGGATGAGGCCGAATATCAACCTTGACGAGTTCCATAACCCTCTCACAGGGAGGCACACCTGCCCATACTTGGGAATTGTTCATAACCTTGGGACAAACGGCCTCAAAAGGATCCGTTCACCTTCACACTTGAGGCATCAAAGGAAATGATGTCCAGATGCACAGTCTGTGTGTCAGATCGTTTGGCTTATTTGGACATCGCATCATGCATTTGACTGTTGGACTTGGCGTGTGGGATTCCCCTCACACGCGTGTTTGACCTGAGTGCGCGAGTGTTGTCCCGTCCCCCCAGGTGAGTGCGCGGCGGACCCGGAGGGAGACGAGCCGTGCGGACCTCCGCTGCTCTGCGACCTCGACTGCGAGTTCGGCCGCCAGGTGGACAGCCGCGGCTGCGAGATGTGCAGGTGTGTGTGTGTGCGTGTGTGTGTGCGTGTGTGTGCGTGTGCGGGTGCGTGTGCGTGTGCGGGAGGCTCAACCAGAGGTGGAACCGGGATTTATTTGGGTCACCCTCTGAGGAGTAGGTCTCAACTTTGGAAACTTTAGCGTGCGGAAATGAAAACTGCTCGTGCGTTGACTGCGATTTATTTTTGAGATGGCGGCCTCCTTGGGTCCCCTGGAGCCCTCCCCCAAGAACTCATGACCGAGATTGACCTAACGCCTTTGCACTGCAGTTGCCTGCAGGACCCGACCACGTGCGAGCCCGTCAGATGTCGCATGCGCTGCCCCTTCGGCTGGGCGCGCAACACGACGACCGGATGTGAGATGTGCGCGTGCGCGGAGAGGCCAGAACCCACGTGCGAGCCGGTCCGATGTCTCATGAGGTGTGAGCACGGGTTCGTCAAGGATCCCGACACAGGTGAGGAGGCGCCCTCTGTATCTCATTTCGCTCATCTGAAGTACAGTCGCCCTCTGTTGTGCTCGTCAACCCAGAATTGATTGGGGTGGTGTCACTGTTGTCTGGTCCTTCCGTTGAAAGAGCTTGTCAAGGGTTGTTCGCTTCTTGCTGGAACGCCCTGTCGAGAAGGGTATGTGGTCATAGACCAGTATCTTCTGAACGTTTGTCACCAATGCCTCAAACCTGTGTATTTTTTCCTGGTTTTGCCTGTGATGCTTTTTGCATTACGCGTTATTGTTTTTCACTGAACGCCAGGTTGTGAGACGTGCGCGTGCGCCTCGCCTCCGCTTCAGGTGTGCGTGCCGGTCAGGTGCAGAATGAGGTGCCCGTTCGGCTGGGCCAGGGACGCCAGCACAGGTGGGTGCTCAGTAGGCTGGGTATGGGAACCAGAGCAACAACCCCCAACGCTTTTCTGTGTGACAGATAAAATCCCATTTGACCAGCAAATGCTGCCTGATGCTTGTCCTGAGAAATTTGAGGTCCAATAGGAAGTTTGGCACACGCCGCCAATGGATTGTCATTGACATTCAGTATGTTTGCAAACATCTGTCCTGCAGGTTGTGAGATATGCGCATGTGCAGAGCCTCCCCCTCCGCCGGTGTGTCAGCCGGTTCGCTGCAGGATGTTCTGCGAGTTCGGCTGGGCTCGCGACCCAGAAACAGGATGTGAGATCTGCGCCTGCGCAGACAAACCGGAAAAGGGAGAAGACGACTGCCCGCCGGTCCCGTGCCTCAACCTATGCCCCAAGGGGCGCCAGAGGGACCCAGTCACCGGATGTGAGACCTGCGCATGCGCAACGGAGAGAGGTGAGCACGTGACACCACATTCCATCAGGGAGGGTGACCTGATATTCTGAGACTATTTATAACGAAACATCTGCCTGATTTTCATGCTTTTTCTGTATCTCTGGTTTGTGTGTATGTCTCACGTCATGCCCGTGTTCTGCAGACTGCCCGAGGGTCGTGTGTCCCCCGATGGGGTGTCAGTTCGGACGGAAGGTCGGCGCTGACGGCTGCGAGACGTGCGAGTGCGCCTCGCCGCCCTGCCCCGCCATCGGTAAGGCGACACACGTGCACTCATCCATGTGTGCGTGCAAGTACATGAGGACACGCCACGTTCGAAGGCCTGTTTCCTCGGGCAAAATCAGTTTGAATTTGCTACGATCTCAATCAAGATAGAAATTTTCTAGCAAGGTCTGTGGCTCGCGCTGGCTTCGATTCCACATGAGGAAGGTCAAGTTTTTTCGGACCCCAGCAAAAGTCATTTGAAATCAAAGGTGGTTCTGCTCCCTCAACCTCAGCACACTGTATGCTGCAATGCGGCAGCTCAAACTGATTGAAACAAAGGTCTCATCATCAAGATTGTTCTCAGAGGCTTATTCCAGCTCAACGCCTGTGGTTGTGTTGCAGACTGCATGGACCCGTGCCCCAACGGGAACGTGGTGGACAGTAATGGCTGCGACACGTGCGAGTGCCGACCCGGCCCCGTGTGTCCGCCGGTCTGCTTCCGCTTCTGCGAGCACGGCATGAAGGAGGTACGGACCACAGGACACCAGGCACACCTCAACACACGACACACCTCAACACATGGCACACTTCAATACATAGCACACCTCAACACATGGTACACCTCAACACATGGCACACCTCAACACACGGCACACTTCAGACACGCCACAGTGAATTGGGGCTTTCACACAGATGACGCGGCGTCAAAATTTTGATGCGAGGCCAGGAACGGACTGGACCTTTTTTGACACTCTCCAAATGTTGGGTGTCATGTTAAATTTGATGCCCACGTGTCAAAATGTTGACGTGTTTCAAAAATTGTGACGCCGCCCTGCCTGCGTGAAAACCCCATAGCTCACAGAAAAGGGTCGCTATTGTGTATTACTTTGGATATCTTGGTCATGTGCTGAGCAAGTAGCTCACAGAAGGCGACCCACATCTGTGACCTATGTTGGATAACTCCCTCACACTTGACTGGTACTGTGTGAAAACACCTCTCGTGGCCAATGCCACTCGAGATGTTCTCACACAGTATCAGTCTCGTACTCAGGAGTTATCCTGTACTTATCTTTTCCTTGATGCGCGTTTTTCACCACGGGGGATGCACGTGGTTCTGTGTTTCGGACAGTTCCTTCACAAAGCGTTTCTGTTGACAGGACGAGAACGGGTGTAAGATGTGTGAGTGTAACGAGGCCCCGCCCGAGCGCTGCCCGGCCCTCGTCTGTGCCATGGCCTGTCCCAACGGACTCCAGAAGGTACCAGTCAAAACTCCACACACTGAGTGCTGATCTACAGCAGATGCGTCGCCTTGTCGTTGTAGAAAACACAAATCAAGCAGACCCGCCCGTTTCTGAACAGCGACACCAGCACAAATGTCAAAGGGAGCGTTCGATTTATCCTTCATAAATCTGGAGTTGCTTCAGAATTGTGCAAAAAGAACAGGATTTGTGTAATTCCAGCCATTCTAGATTGATATTGGCCATTCCACTCTTTAGGACGGAAGGGCCATTCCCGAATTGCAACCGATGGATGGATTGCTAAATCGAATGCTCCTTCAATTTTGCATTATTTTCAGGACGCCAGGGGGTGCCCCGTGTGCGCATGCGCGGCGCCTGCGCACTGCGCGCCGGTCACGTGCTACATGCGCTGCGAGTTCGGGTGGGATACGAACCCCGACACGGGCTGCGAGGAGTGCAGGTGTAAAAGGCCTCCCACAGGTACGCGTCCTTCAAATGGAACACGGAATTTGCAGTGCAGTGCAGACCGTGATCTGGCCATGCAGAGATCTGCAGAGAGAATTTGGCCCTTGGGTCCACCGTCAACTCTGAAGATGTGTCACTGGACTTGTGTGGTCTTCTTGTCCACAAATTCATCGAGCACATTGACTCTGTTGTGCTCAAAGAGGCAGTGGTGAGGAACCCAAGGATCGGACAGTCTGGGGGTTGCTCAAGCCTCAACCAAATTTGGTCAGCATGCGCAACATCCTGGTTTCCCCCAAGGCCTTCCACTGATGACAATATTGCGGTGCCTCTGTGTTGTTGCGTTTGTATGTGAAGCTCTCTGCTTGGCCCATTCACTGCGGACCCGCCCTGTGTCACGTGGTTCCTGTTGGTTTCAGACCCACAGTGCCCCGCGTGGTCGTGCTACCTGCGCTGTGAGCACGGCTTCCAGAAGGACCCGGACACCGGATGTGACGTGTGCTCCTGCAACCCGCCGCCTGGGCCAATCAGCGTCAAGTCCTGTCCAGCTGTGAGTTGCCACACCAAAAACCACAAACAGGGACCCCTACTGCACGCAACAATTTGGCTCGTGTCAAAAGTTTGCTGGCTTTATTTTTACACCAGAAGCTTTTGCAGTACAAAACAGTAAGACCCAGTGAAAATGCTTCCACAGGGCTGGAGGCATTTCCGTTTTGTCGAACAAACATGAGAGCAGATTGCAGCCAACACCAGCCAGGTCAAATGCGTCCCGCACCAGGCCTCCATGAGTCTCGTTCTGGGCGGCCTCAATTTGGGCCCTGGATTGTCGTGTAGTGTAAGACGTTGTCCAGCTGCCCAGTCTGCGCCTGAAAAGACGATGTTCCCTGAATCCATCTGAAACAGCGTTCACTTTGGAAGTTATTTGACTGATTGCGCACACCATTCACATTGGAGCTGAAGGAACTGATTGCGCGTTGTTGTGTTCTCAGCTGCAGTGCCTGATGCTGTGTAAGAATGGGTTCCGGGTCGGTAGCGATGGCTGCGAGCTGTGCGAGTGTGTGGACGACCAGCCGCGGGTCTGTCAGCAGGTCAGTCAGTCCCATCCGTCCACCAAAAAAGACAATTCTACAACTGCAGCATCTCAACTTGCTTTTTGACCCTGTGTGCGAATGGTGCATCAGGACAATTGTGTTGGTGTTGAAGTAAATCTAAATTCTATTGTGAAGTTGACAAAGTCACTTCCAAATAACGCAAGTGGAAGAACGCAACACCTTGTAATCAAATTTGTTCACGTTCACGTTGTGTTTCACTCCAGGAGCACTTCCATGTACGGCCGTTGTCATTTTGCTCCGGTCGTTTTTCCAGTGATTGAGGTTTGAAGCCGTCATGGTTGTTCCCTTGTCCAGGTGACGTGTCTGCTGTACTGTGAGCACGGCTACCAGACCGACTCCTCCGGCTGCAAGACTTGCTCCTGCGAACCGGGACCTCAGATCACGCCTCTGTCTGCCAACAGGTGCGCGCGCAGGTTTCTACCGGAGCCAATCAGAGACCACGATTCGGTCACAGCAGCCAAACCTTGCGAAAAAGAGTGGAAATATAAGGGAACGTGTTTTGTTCACAACTGGATTCGTCTGCCTCAGTCGTGTTTGGGGTTTTCTGGGGATCATAGAGAATACGCATCAGCGCCAAATTGATTGAGTCTTTGAAGAACGCAAAGCTCTGCTGTCGGCAGCCGAATCAAGATTTATTCAGGTCACTCAACAGCTTCTCTGTGCTTTCCCAGATGCCCTGCCATCTCCTGCCCCAAGATGTGCATGTACGGTTTCCGGACGGACTCGACCGGCTGCACGACGTGCGAGTGCAAGGTGTCTGCGTGCGAGGGCGTGCGGTGCGGGGGCGCGGGGCTCGTGTGCGCAGAGGAGGCGCTGCCCTGCCTCGCCGCGCCCTGCCCCGTCAGAGCCGCGTGTGTGGCGGCCAGCGACGCGGGTACGTACGCCACGGCGCTGCGACTAGGATCTCACGCTCAGTGTGCAGTTGGAGAAGTGCCTTCTTCCCACCATGCCAGATGAAAAATATTCATGACAGTTGAGATGGTTTGCATGGAGACTGGAGTGAAATTTTTGAGTCTGAAGTGCTGGGAAGAAGGCACTTCTCAAATTGCATTGAGAGTGAGCCACCATTTCTACAACATGATGGCAGATGGTCACAAATGCATGCACGCAACATGTTTAATCAAGTGTGAGAAGCACTACTCGCACACTGTGTCGCAAACAGGGTCAAACTGCGAGATGCCAATCGACATTTTTGTCTGCGGTTCGAATTGGAAAATTGCAATGCAGTGCAGATTCCTCAGACATTCTTGAAACAAAACATGCACGAAACCCAACTGCAACGTTGCATGACCGATGGGAACCAACTGCTAAAATGACCGTGTGACTTGGAATGGGAGGGATTCCTGTTTGACTCACTCAGCGGCACCTCCACGTTTGTCCCCGCAGACCCCGGGAGCCGCTGCACGGAGCAGCCCGAGGTCGGACGGTGCCGCGCGGCGCTGCGTCGCTTCTTCTACAACCCGCGCACCGGAACCTGCGACGCCTTCATCTACGGAGGCTGCGCCGGAAACACAAACAACTTCCTGTCGGAGGCCGAGTGCAGACTCCACTGCGCAGGTGCGAGATCTGAATAGGACAGACAGACACACAGACACACAGACAGATTCACAGACAGACAGACAGACAGACACAGACAGACAGACAGACAGACAGACAGACACACACACACAGACACACACGCACACAGACACACACACACACAGACACACACACAGACAGACACACACAGACAGACACACAGACACACACACACACACACACACACAGACAGACAGACAGACAGACAGACACACACCACCGAAGTACGAGGCAACACGAGCACAAACACACAAATGTGCGCAACACACACACACACACACGTGCAAACACACCACCACCACTAGATCTACTAAGACCAAACATTGCGTGGATTACAATATAAAAGTGGATCGTGCGATGGTTTCCGTGTTCAGAGGCGCCTGTGCAGTCGGGAGCGATGTCGGTGTCTCTGTCGATGCGGCACAGTAAGAGCAGCGTGTGGGACGGAGAGACGCGGGAGGCGCTGCGGGGAGGACTGCGGCGATGTCTGGAGAGGAGCGGGGCGACGACGAGCGACGACGCCGTCCAGGTGAGGGGAGGGGAGGTGAGGGGAGGGAGGGGAGGGGAAGGGAGGGGACAGGG
>JAAUXT010023567.1_pt1 | contig 16879 bp, 13 predicted proteins | sample 7278171 | NCBI WGS metagenome assembly JAAUXT01 (sample SAMN14350112, study PRJNA611818) | marine sediment metagenome | isolation source: surface marine sediment (1.8m) | place: French Polynesia: Moorea | collected 2018-08 | reverse complement strand
TTCTGCTCAAACGGTCAAATTCAGTGTCAGAACCACCCATGGGTAGTTTCCACACGGACGATCGTCGAGTCAGAAGTGTACTGTTACGTTTTCGGACCCTACCCTTCTGACTCGCCAACAACGACTACAATGCAGGCAGCGAGGGATTTTCCATCTTGTCCATCACTGGCCCCCGCGAATTCTCTGAGCAGTATTTTAGCCTGCACGTTGCCAAGACTCCACTCGATTCGCGGGTGTGTGTTGGGCGGGGGGGGGGGGGGGTGATTAGCAGTCAAGCCTTTGAGTGGGATGGGCGCAGAAATTCTACCCATTTCAATTTGACAGGTTTGCCACCACACCAAAGAGGCTCGCCAATCTCACTCAAATCTATGAAAATTGTATCACAACCCAACCAAAGTGCCAATTTACCCGGTGTCTCGGGACCAGACCCCGACTTTCATTTTGTTTTGCAGCAGTGGTCCTGCAATTTCAGGACCAGACAATAACCAGATTAGCACCTTGTTGACGGGTCATTATGTGGTCCAAGGACCATATATTCCCCACTGTAACAACAGTCAATAGCAATTGAACTGTGTGTATAGGAGTTGTATCTGTTGAGTTCTTCCTAATCTGGTCATTATCTAGTCCTACCAGAACAACATCGGGACTACAGTCTTACCGTGCAGTTGGGGTCTGGTCCTGAAAATTGTCTGGGACCACACTCCCACCGGAGCTCAGTCCCAGCAGGTAAAAACGTGGTCGTGGTCGGGGTCTGGTCCTGTTACACCGGACACTCGGCACACTTGTGCGAGTGAAACCAAGTTGCAGCTTATAACAACAAGCTGAGACTTGTTTGAACTTCTTAGAAGTGTGACAGTCACGTTTCATTTCATGATTCACAGTCTTCACCGTTTAATACCCACAAATCACATCTCAAGTTGGTCATTAACGAAAACTCCAACGCGGGTGTGAAATGTCATGCAATTCTTCTCTCACGATTGTGTAATTTGCACAATTTTGCTTTTTCATCGTCAGTTGCTTTGTCGTCATGTTCTACAAGATTCACTGCTAGGTTCGTACTCTTCCGCTTTGTCATTCAACCGAAGTGAGAACGTGTGGACCAGTGTTTTCAGATTCCAGAGAACCCGTCTCACCATCACATTCTTCCCAGCACCAGTTCCGCTGAACTCCGCCATATCCACAGACAGCAGTGGAATATCTTCACAAAATTCATCGTCCTCTCTATTTCAACATCACAGTGAATGTCTTGGTCGGAATCTCGTCGATTGCTGGAATTGCCAGAACTTCGCGAAACAGAAAAAATGCACACATCAGATTCAAAAACATCAGGAGCAATGCCAAACAAGGGGAAAGTTGGTGAATGCTGGTGCTTGTTGAGGTAAAATATGTGAGCGGGGAACCTTTCTGTCTGGGTCCGTACGGAAAGAATTTGCACGAATTGGTCAACACATCAATGGATGGAATGAACAATTCAATTGCAAGCCATAATTTTCATCAAATTTTAATCTTTGACAAGGTTATCGTTATTCACACAATCATTGCTGACACCCCATGTGGATCAGAATCTGGCCCCATTTTTGTGAAAGTAATTCCATATGTGTTGGATTCACTCTTGTTCAGATACAATGTCGACTTCGACCAAAGGAAACACCTGCTCCTCAGTGTCCCTGCTGTGCACATCCACCTCACACAGCAGAGGAACGTCATCTTTGATTGATTCGTTGAGTTCATCTTCCTCTTCATCGTCCGAAAACTCTGTTTCCTCCATGTATTCTTTCGCGTGAAGCTGAATGTCTTCACCATCACTTGAATCTTCAGAATCATTCATCAGGTCTGCATCAGATTCTGTTTCTTCAATGGTCAACGTGTTCATCTTGTGCTGCTCATCAGTGAAGAGTTCTGGCTTGAGATACCTCAGTGGTGTGTGGGGCATAGCAAACCTGAAAGATATTTTTGTGTGCATTCAATGCATGCAAGGAAAGATTGTTGCGGAATAAAAACAACAAACGGAACAGATGTGCTCACCTGAGTCTCCCTGGAACCTGTTCTGGGTGCCTTGTGCCATCTATATATGTGTGAGTCTTTAAGTAGGTTTTTACTTCTTTTCGAAGTCCCTTTGTCTGTAGTTTTTCTTTCAATATGATAATGATGAAGTTCTTTCTTCCATTGACAGCTTCATGGTCAGCTATGATAAACTCCTCCATCCCCCATTTTGATTTGAGAAAGTTCCTGAAAATGCATTTTCCTTCCAGCTGAGCAACAACAGGAAGCCTCTGTGGTCAATGCACTGACAATTTAAAAATAGTTCCACGGAACTCGCATGATTTGCACCTCACACATGACCCCATTGTACTCAAAGGTCAAAAGTCCCATGCAACAGCATTTTGGAACACAGCCAAATTACAAAGCAGCCATTTTGATCAAATTTCCTTCCTGGTACCTTATCCTTGACCAAGAACAAATTTATAGACCAAATATGAACATAATTGAGTATTATTTCCATAGAGAAACTGCTGTACACAGACTTTTGGAAGAGGCTGCCTGAAGTGCTTTGCGCTCAACCAGTAGTGGCGCAAATCACTAAAAATTAGAATCATTTTACCTGGACATGATAAAAATAACCCTTCTGCTTTTCTCGATGCCATCAAGGATGTTGGCCATTATTGTTCTTCCAGCTATGAAATCTCTGTGGTGAATAAAAAGCCTGAAACCTGGATCCAACTCCAGATCTAGTCTGGTGTTGCCATTGCCTTTGCTTTTCCACAATGTATGGATAATCCATGGGACATCTTCTTGGCTGAAGAACAAAGAGGAACAAAACATATATATTTTTGTCGACCCCATGGTGACAAAGCAAAACCCTTTGTGTCCTTATTTTTCACTGAAATTATGTTCGGAAACACATACCAGAAGCACAAGAATGCATCGTATTCAATGTTGTCTAATTTTTCATTTTTGTCATCTTTTGGTACCGTGTCAAGTTTTAAATAGTAATGCATTAAAAACTTCAGTTCTCTGGATCTCTTCATGACAAATATTGTAAAAGCAAACAGAATGGTGAGAAATACAGCAGCCAGGGCAACGCCCACTATCTGTCCAGTGGTCCATTTGTGTGGATAGCAACCCATGGCAACATCTGTCAGAACATGAACAGGTATTCCTTTGAATCTCCCAGAGGTGCATTTCACCTGTTTGTAGTCTTTGATGATGTTTGTTCCAGCTGGAGTTGTGAAATTATTCAGCCATGGAATCATCCATGTCATTCCACAATCACATAGTATTGCATTGCTGGCCAGCCACATCTCACTAACATGCTTGAGGTTTGATGCGTCTTTTGCAATCCTTTCAATCTGGTTCCCTGACAAGTTGATGCTTGTTATTGTGTTCATACTGTTTACTTTGGCAATAAATTCACCGCTTATTTCTCTGACCTGAGAATTTGTGACAATCATCTTGTTTGTGAGAGCTCTGGGATATGGCACGGATGTCATGGAGGTGTTGGAGCAGAAATAGACATTCTGATTATCTGCTACGTCAAAATAGCATTGGCAGGTTCCACATGTGGATTGTTTGTTTCCTGAAAAAGGAGCCACAAAATGGTGAGAAAAAAAAAAAAAAAAACACAAAGAGCAGAATAAGTTTCCTCAAAGACATTTTTGCTCACCAGAAGCAAATCTGGTTTCATGGTGTTCAGGCAAAGTGGATGCTTGAGCTAAGTCAGTGGTGTTTGGAAACTCGTCCTTCAGAATTTCTATCACCTCGTGCAAAAAGTCTGAACTGTTGGTTGACAGTGAAACAGGTCCAAGTTTGACAGTTGAATGCCACGTGAGGAACTGTGAGATGTTGTACAATGGCTGATTCATGGAGACAGATGAAAAAGCTAATCTGAGAGAATTAACATTGTTGACATTCAAACTGATTTCTGAATGATCCAAAAGAATAGTCCCTGCAATAGAGAATGTTCGCAGTTCTGCCTTCGGCCCTCCAGAGTTTTGTGAAACAAAATAGTTTCCAGAAGAGTTTCCCAGAAGAATCAAGCCTTCAATAATGCAGTGATTCATCGTTAGATTTGATGAATTGATCATCATCAATTGTTTGGCCCCAGTTGTGATGTCTGACTGTCTGATGTTTACCACACTCATTAAAAAGTAAAATATCAGCAGATAGTTGACATCACCGAAACTTTCATGCTGATTATAGTGAATTGATGACTGGGCGACTGTCAAGGTGCTGTCCTTTACATAGTTCTGAGTCTTTTCATTGCCCAGTGGAGTTAAATTTATTGAACACTTGTCAAACAGAACTGTACTATTTCGCTGCACATTCAGGAAGGACACTACCCACAGGTCTGCATTGGTATTTACCAAATGCAGTGTTGATGTCCTGGTCACATCAAACCACGCACTGGAGAAATAATGTGCAGCTAGTTTTTCCTTCGCAACGAGGCTGCAGTTGTTGAATGTCATCAGGCTTTCCACTTCAGCTACAAACAACATGGGGCTTTTGAAAATTGTATTTACAAAGTGAAAGCTGGATCTCTCCGTCACATGAAAAAACAGTGACATCCACAAATGTCCTGAAAATATACTGTTGCGCACCATGACCTTCGCTCCTTGTTCCAGAACCAATGCACTGACGGCTGGTTTGGTCCATTTGGTTTCAGTGACGAGGCAATTGGTGATGGTCAACTTGGCACGAGTGCCAACGACAAGAGGACCGCCATTGTTGAAAAAATTGCATCTTTTGAGAAGAACAATGTTTCCCTTGATGCAATCGAGTATCATGCCACCCTGATTCTGTGTAAAGTTTGTTTCTTCTGCGGAGAAAAGGAGACACATCCTGCAGAATATGAGCTGATGTTCCCCGTGGAAATTATACATCAGTTGCGACTTGAGTACAGTGACCCAGGAACCAACTATGTCTATGATAACAGTGGCAGAATTGTCAAAAAAATTGGTGTTGTGGATTGTAACATTGCTCTTTGCGTAACTTGTCAGAATTTTTGTGTTGTTGTTTCTGTGGAATGTGCAGTTGTGAATGTGAGCTGAACTTTTCTGATATATATTGACAGCAACACCTCCATTCTGTGAAAATATTGAGTTGTTTAAAATTGCAATGGAAGACAGACAATTAATTAGTACCTCCCTTGATGTGTGGTGCAAGAACTTGACAGATTCAATACGCAGAAAGGAGACTTCCGATGCACCAGACACATATATTGCTGCAATATTACTTTCAAACAATGAATTCTTAACTGAGACTTGGCAACCAGATCCTAAGCAGCTAACCACACCTTGATGGGCACCTTGATAATTTACATAGTTTAAGAGAAGTGAAACATTGCTTGCTGCGCCAAAGTTTTGTCTTTGGTTGTTTGTCAAATTCGAATTGTTCACAGAAATTTTTGAAAATTCTCCACCAATGATGGAGCCATTTCCAACATTTGACTCAATGGTAGAATGATCTATTGTGATAGTTGCATTGGCACCACAAAGTAAAAGTGAACCAAAACAACGGTCACAGTGGTTGTTGGAAAATGTTGCATTTTGAATGAAAATTGAGACATTTGCATGACATTTGAACACTCCACCACCTGGCAGCTGGGTCTTGTCAGTTTTTGTTTTGACACTGATTAAGGAACCGTACAAAGCCCTATTTCTCTCAAAATAAGATGAATGTATTTTCAAACTGGTGCTGGACTCTGAGTAAATCACTCCTCCACTGTGCCCAGCTATGTTCCATGCAAGTGTAGAATTTACAACAGCAAGATGACATCCTTTGCTGATGTAAAAAACTGAACCATTGACTCCCCTGTTGTGTGAAAACCTGCTGTCTGTGACAGAGACTGAGCTCTGTCTGGACAACCTGATTGCAGACAAAGATGTACCAAATCCAGTGTGTGCTACAGAAACATTGTGTAAGTAAAGTAGGCTGTCCTCAATGTGAATCAGCCCAGTACCACACTTCAGTCCGTTCATTGCTGTATTTTGTACGAGTATTGCACTTGAAGTGGATGTCAGAAACAGTTTTTGTTTCAAACCACCTTCTGTGACAATTCTGGAGTTGACAATGGACAAGTTGCCTTTTGTGATGATAATGTTGGGTTTTGTGTTCTCACTCTTCATTAAAAATGTAATATTCTTCACCATAACATTTATTTTCCCCCAAATCAGCATTTGGCTCACTTTGCTATTAACAATGGTGCAATGCACATTCGATGAATCCAATTTCTTCTTTATCTTTAACTTCAAAAAGTTTGTGTGATCTATATCCACATTCAAGTCTTCAACAGACCATTGAGCCACAATATGTTGCTTTATGTTTGAGATGAATAGAGTGGGGAGCTGTATGTCATTATGAATTTTCAGTGACAGATAACATGCTTGAAGCCAAGGATGAGATTTCTGCAAATGACAAATCAAATTAAGTCTTCTGAATCTTTGTTAGAAAGCTTGGTGAATATTCTTGGAGATTTTGTCTCACCATTACTGCATCATTTATGAAAATATCAGTATCTGTGATAATTATGAGCTGTGAGACATTGTTTCTGCGATGCTGAACCTCTCCCAGGAGCCAAGTGAGAGATTTGCATGCTGATATCATTGCAATTCCACATCCAGGCATATCATGGCCGCGCGATGACATGTACCGTATTCCATCTGAAAAATGGACTGCAGTGTACACAACGAAATGCGTCTGTGGCGTTGAGTGCACGGTAAAGCTGGTGCCAGCCTTGTGCCATAGACCCTCACCTGTTGTGTTACCTCTGGATGGAGTATCCCCGACGGGTACCTTCTCTGATGATGCAACAGAAAACAGGATAAACATACTTAGAGCCACAAAAGTGCCTGTCACTGCAGTCATCTTGCTCTCAGTGAGTATAAACAGTCACTTTTGAAGAAAGATTTCGCCATCAACCGAATTCGAATGTTTAAGAACAGGGGTCGAAACAGGAGTGTTTTCATTTCACAGAACGTTGTCTTTGCCAAAGTTTTGCATGACACAAGAATGCCTGAGGTATTTGGCACACAAATCGTAGTTTGTCGGCGTCCTTTGTGTTCAATGCCGCAGGAACTTTGTCTTCAATCATTGCTTGGAATGGCATTGCTTGAACGAATACGTATTGGCTCAACGTGAAAACAAAACAAAATAAACGTCCTCAGAAGCATTCGTACCTGTTTTGCCTTTCTTGGCAGAACATTGTGCTGGGCAGTCCTGAGCTCTTTGAATAGGGGACACCTCTGCCAAATCTGCACTTGGCACGATTTCGAGCAATGTCTGAACTTGATGTTCAATTTGATTTCCAGTATTTTTCTGACCATCGTGAAATCTCAGAGAACAATGATCATACTTGTGGTTTCCATGAATAAAGTGCAAAGATACCAAGCTCAAGGTTAAAGTACATATTGAAAGCAAAGGGTAAAAACTGTCCAACTATCCGCCAAAATGTCACGCGGTGACTTCAATAGTCAGAGATAAGTGACCTTGAGTCTTCTTTTCTGTACATGGCCACAAAGATTGATCGTGAAGGCCTCAGGAACTTGGCACCTGAAGTGAACGTATGACAGATTGTTGTTTGTTTCAGTGTCTTTGTGCTTCCCAAATGTGCAAAATTTATGACTCGACCAACAAGGCGGTGGCTGTGGACACTGACAATAAGAAATGTTCAACACACACACGCACACACATACACACAAATTTACACACACATTTCCGTTCAGTTTTTATTCGGTAGATTTGCGAGGCAAATCGGGACCAGGAGGGTCGAACAAAGGGCGCTAAAACAAGGGGGTGACGGCCCTACTCCCGATGCTTCATGTGCAGTGATAGTTTTGTGACCTTGTGATCACCTTTTCTCTTTCCGATGTCTGTTGTCTTCTGGTGTGTCTTGGGAATTTTCGTGACATTCCACTGCGGTTCACACTGTTGTGTTGCCCCGAAGGCGTCGAAATGTTCCGCGCGCCAAAACTTATTTTCTTGTCAATTCACTTTGCTGCCTTTCCAAAACTGAAGGCGCGGTGAAGTTGCTGCCGGCAAAAGGTAAATGGGAGTTTTGGAGGGAAGAAAGAGAATTCAGAATCCAGAATTCCACAATGACTCATCATTTGGTTGTGTTACGCTTTTGAACAAATTTTGCGTGTGACTGTGAAAGCCTGAATGAAATCCGCGTCACTAAACAACCAGAAACAAATGCCCAAAGGAAATGAATATTTGGTTGTCCAAGTGGCGATTTGGCGTTCTTGTTGTCTTCGCTCTCGTTTGCGTGATGGTTGGGGCGGGGAGATATTCAGGGCCCCGTTGTGAAGAGGATTTTCACCTTGGTGGTTCGTCACTGACACGCAAAAAATTCCCACGGTTTCCTGAAGACCAACATTTTTTTATTACAATTTCAGTTTGTTTCCATTGGAACGGACCAATTCAAAGTTAAAACCAATGTTGCACCTCTCATGTTTTACGCTTACGCTGCGCAGAATTCTCATAAGAAAACAGAGTGTTTGTCTATTTTTTCATGGATATTCATCAAAGAGGTTTTCAATTTCTGGGTCAGAAAGCGGCTGAGTCCAGAAGTAGAGCTCATCCAGGGAACTCCTCCCATAGTTCCAGTCCCCCTGGGTGTAGGATCTCCCCAGGACCACGTGGCCTGAGCTAAAGCCATATGTTCCTCTGGTTCCAGACAAGTCAGACAGATACAGATTGCCATCAATGTAAACAGAAATCCCCACACTGGGTCCATGGAAAACAACCACAACATGAAACCAGCTTGTTGGAATGGGATCTGTCTGAACTCTGTAAGTTGTAGTGTCAGTCCTCACAATCCATCTGAAACAAAAGCACACACATGAAGTTGTTGGAGAAATAGAAACCCAAAAACACTCAATTATTTTGCAGAGGGATGGCATCAAACTGGTATATAGATTAGGTTCAGGTTACTTGAGATGTCCATTTATGTTTCTGTAGAAGTTCCATGTCTCTTGATTCAGTGAAGTGTCATGTGTTCCCAGAATCCCTTGGTAGGTATTAAGGCCATCTTCACTTTTCAGCCACATTGCAAAGGTGGCTCCACCAGTGCACTGAGAAGGTTTCCACACACAGGGAGCTTTGAACAATGCTCCCAATTCTGCCCATTGCTTTTGTGAATGATCAAATAGGATTCCTTTGCCAACCTGAGTGGAAAACATATCTCAAACTCATGAATGTTTAAAGAAATTTGTCAGTACAGCTTTTTTTATGTCTTTTGTACCTGTCCAGTGATGGATGCTGGATTGTCAGGGACACCATGAATGACTATGCCACTCAAATCCTCAAAGCTCTCACAGTAGAAATGGGGTGGGCCAGCTCCACAAGGGACTGGCGCAGCAGTGGCTGTGGGTAAAGGTGCCAGTGTTGTTGTTGGCTGTGTTGTTGTTGCTGTTGGTGCTGCTGTGGTTGTTGGTGCTGCTGTTGCTGTTGTTGCTGCTGCTGTTGTTGTTGTTGCTGCTGCTGTTGTTGCTGCTGCTGTTGCTGTTGTTGCTGCTGTTGTTGTTGTTGCAGAAGAGGTTGTCAGTTCAGGAGAAAGCTCTGTTGCGGTGACAGTAGGCGTTGTTTGCACAACAGATGTTGTTTCCTGAATGCACACTTGAAAACCATGAGTTTCTGAAGCTGAAAATACAATGTCAATCATGCAAACACAGAGCTTTCTTGTAACATCCTTTCAGAAGTTGACAGAATCCTGAAAAGTTTTATTGTGGAAACCACACAATGTATCTCTGTGACAATGTGCCAGACCAGATGAGAGTGAATTACAGACTGGTACTGTTCAGACAATAGAAAAGTGGAATCACTTTGTTGGATCAAGTACACCTCTCCTTGTTCAGCTGTAATGTTCAAAGATCTGTTTCCTCCACACATGCAGATGTTACACACGCCACTGGCAAACTTGAAGCCGATGCAACTGGATTCAAGGGTGCATCTGAAACATTTGTTGAACCAAATTTGCATTTGTTAGAAATCATTTGAAAATGCAAATTGTGTGTTTTTTGTATCCAAACAAAATTCATTCTCCCCCAGAACTCTGATTTTGTCTCACCTGAAGCTACATGCAATTTGTGATTTGGACTGAAGTTGAGAAACTTGAATGTTGCCAAACATAAATGGAACTCCAACATATTTTTCTTCATTTTGAATCTTGGAAAATGTGATGGTCAGCTCTATAATTGTCAGCAGACACAGCAATCTCAGAAATAGCATTTTCACACTTCTAAGTGTCCCTGAGAATCTTTCAGAACAAGGTTTTACGTTATGTTGCCTTGATGTTCTCTTTGTTGCATATTTCTGCACATCTTGTTGCTTTGAGCAAGATACACTGGAGATTGATCCCGGGGCAGAATGTTGGTCAATAATGGTTTCAAAAGACCGACACACTTTTATCTTCTTACGAGGACAATGCCTTGTTTGTCCGCTGAAATCCGCATTGTTTGGTGCCATACCCTTGAACCCCCGAGAGGAACAATGCATTATCTGGTGACAGATCCATCCGTGATTGAAGTTGTGTTCAGTTTGCCAAAGGGGTCAACAATGGGAGAGAATAGAATTGGGTGCACAGGCTGTGTTCAGCATGTGAGCTTCACGCTCCCTCAGACCTGGGACAATGTACTCAGCCTTGTGTTTGCACTTCTGGAGTTGACGGGTGGAGTTGACGAGTTGAGTTCCATCTCCAGAATGTGTAAGATGAGTCAGTCGTCCGGGAAAACAGACGGCATGCCAACTAATGGTCCCTCCTGATCCTGGTCAGGACCAATTGTGTGGCCAATGAGATACTTAGCTCATCCGTGCGACTCCAGTGCACCTCAGTCTGGTACGACAGCGTCGTCCACAATCTTCGGCATCACCATCACTATCCTGCCAGTCAAGTCTGGCTCTATTTTGAGCTATTTTCTTGCAAACACTGAAACATCCACGCCCTCCCCCACAGAAAAAAACAGTCGTGCTTTTTTGTTGTTCTTCTTCTTTTGCGGAACTGAATGGCTCAACAGGAATGTTTTGTTGCACCAAAATTAAGGGACCAAACGGCCTGAAGTTCACTGCACTCGTGTTTGAAAGGTAGAGTGTTGTTTCATTGCCTTGAGCTGCACGGTATCCTGGAGGAATCAGGCTCCCGATGGACTATGCCATGAAGCTGCAAAGTTTGATAAAAACGTGACAATTATTTTTATTTGTGTGTGTGATACAAACATTTGCTGCACAACAAAGAAGACATTCCAAAGTGGCGCAAAATGCCCTGAACTGCCATACAAAACAAGACCACTAAAATACTGATGTCAACAGAATCCTATTCGCCTGGTAGCAGTTCAAACAAACAAAATGTACACACGTCAAACTAATAAAATTTGTGCGAAACACAGCAACACCAAGAAAGTGGTAAACCCAGTCTAATACACAGTACATGTGAACAAAACAACACTAACAATGTCCTTTGTCAGTTTTGATGACCCTGAAACTGGCCATTTTCACTTGTGTGAACAAAGACCCTTTTCTGCTTTGTCATAGACGTCCACTACGTCTTCAACTCTCACAGTCAGGGGTCTAAAATATTTCATGTGAAATCGGCTCTACAACAGAGAACCATTTCAAGCTGAACACAAAGCTACACCACAAATTCTTCTCTCAACAGCCAAAGTCCACCTGATCCCAGGCTGTTTCAGGAAAGTTTGCGCAGGTGGGCCTGTCAGTGAAGGATTTCCCTGTAACCTTCAGCCAACCATCTCTTTCTGCCTTCTTGAGCCAACACAAGGTGGAATCACAGTGCAGGGGATTCCCACCCAGAACAAAGTACACGTCATCAGGGGGACTCTGGCTGAAGATGTTCCTGTCCACAGTGCTCAACCTGTTGTCCACCAAGAAAATTCTCAGAATGTTGGAAAGTCCTGCAAATGTGTAAGGAGGCATGTAGGCAACACCAATTTCATTCAGTTCAAGTTCCTGGAGATTTCGGAGACCTTCCCACATTTGGCCGCTGATGTATTTGATTGGGTTGCTCTTCAGTCTGAGTGTCTTCAGCTTGCCCAGACCTTTCCACATGGGACCATTGATGCTTTGAATTTCATTGTATGAAAGGCAAAGGGATCTCAGCTTTGGTATTCCTTTCCACATGCCACTGTGCAATTGTGTGATGTTATTTCTGCTCAGACCAAGATGTTCCAGTGATGGGCTGTGAGAGAAAGTTCCTGTTTCAATTGAAGATATTTGACATCTGAAGAGATTCAACACCCTGAGAGAATGAAGACCTTGAAACATGCCATCTCTCAGAAGAGGAAATGTGGAGTTGACAAGGCTCAGCTTTCTCAGCCTTGTCAGACCTGTGAAGGACCCTGGGTCAATGGACACCAGTGGATTCCAGGACAAATTCAGTTCCTCAAGTCTTTTTGGTCCCTTGGAAAATACATCCTTTTGGATGTGTTTCAGTTTGTTATTCTGTATGCTCAGCTGCTTCAGGGCTGGCAATGTGTTGAAAGCCCCTGGCTCCATTTTGAAAATTTCATTTCCATCCAGCATGAGGAACTGGAGAGAGTGTAAGCCTTTCCACATGTCAGCCCTTACCACAGTCAGTTTGTTTCCCTCCAGATAAAGTCTCTTGCAAGCTCTGTTTGCTGCAAAGACTCCAGGTGTGATGTTTCTGATCATGTTAACCATGAGAGAAATCTCCCTCACATCTTCTGGGATGCAGTCTGGAACAGCATGGTGCCCCTGGAAGTTTGCTTGATAAGTCTTCTCTTCACCACCAACGCTTGCGGTCACCACCAACAGAAGAAACAGACACAGCAGCCAAGGACCTGCAATAACGTCAATGTCCAATCAGTAACTGCAAACAATGTAGATGCCACTTTACTGAAGAACACCACTGGCACTGAAAGATATTGCACAGAAAACTTGGGCGTGCTTTCTCTGATATGAGCTGCAAAACGCACTGGGCCCAAGCTGCTGCTGAGTGTCAGTATTTAGCGTTCAAATCAGGAAAAGGTACTTTTCTTACACATGGCTTGAGAAGTCATTTTGATGCGGTCAGATGAACACTGAATCTCTCGTGGCAAGTTTCTGTGAAATAACACATGTCAGACGTGAAAAAGCCGCTTCCTTCTGACACAAGTTTGTCATTGCAGTTGTCAGATCACGCCAGTGAAGATGAGCTAGAAGAGCGCCGGTTCCCGACACAGAAAATGAACCTGGGTCAATTGAAAACCCAGCAACATGGAACTAATCAGCAAAACCTCAATTCTGTTGTCATGAAACCAAATGACTTTCCACACACTTTGTTTTTGCTGTGTCAAAAGAGCAATTCGAAATTGTGAATTTTTGGGTTTGACTTTGTGCAGAAACTTTTTGTATTGTGATTTCCCTGCAGCCAGTTTGAATGAGATGCGATTTGTGCATGTTGCAGGTGCGTGTGTGCACGCGCGTGCGCGTGTGTGTATATGTATGTACATGTGTGAAACTTTCCTGACCTTGCGCGGAAAAGTTGCATTGCTTCTGAAGAACAGAAGCCAATGCTTCCCTCGGGATCCAGTTTTCAGCCCGGTATGCACAAGGGACCCTGTTCTATAGGGCGTCCGACGGGTCAACGTGAAAAATAAACAAAGAAAAATCAACTGAGGCTCAGAACCCGAACGCAGAATGCGGGTACAATTTTGGCAGTGGCCCCTAGTAGGGTACCACAGGATACCTCTGGGTACGCCTCTGACATGTCACGGTATGTCATCACATACAACGGGCGTCCACAATTGAGCAACAATTGTCCTCTTATCTCGCCTGAATGACATCATAATTCAGTGCACTTCGATGCAAATTATTCAGGCCTCTATTCTGTTTCCGCTGCTGGTGGCGGTTCCAGGGAGGGAGGTGTCGGTCGTGCCTCAGATTGACTTGAGGTCCCACAGCCAGCCAAAAAGATTTCTGCGAGAGGGTAGATGTGTCTGACCTGTCAGACCTCTCGCGCGTGCAAGAAGAATCCCTTGAAGTAAAAAGGCAGTGAATCGACGCTTACAAATTAGTTTTCTTCCATTTGAATTTCATTGTTACTTGTGTCCTTGAAATAGAAAAGGGCAAACAGACCCGTCCGAATCAGAAACAAGAGTTCAATGCCTCACTGTGACATATTGAGCCACCTGCCACCAAACGATTCAAATCTACGACAGCATCACCCAGGCGAATCCAAGGAGCCAATTTTGCGAAGTTGTGTTCAAAGAATCTTTGTTTGTTCGAGATATTATGAATTGAAAAGGGAACATTCAGAAATCATCAATAACAGCATGTTTATCGCTGCAAGTTCAACAGTCCAGATCAATATCTTTCCATTCTCTATCTGGATAATTCGCACAATCTGGTTTCTGAGAGTAGGCAAAAAAACTTGGATGCATCCACCCATCTTCTTGTGCTTGTTTGATCCAGCACATCCTGCAGTCACACTGCAGGGGATTGGCTCCTATATGCAGGGTCAGATTCTCAGGATGTCCATCAGAATCAGGGTACAGGTCAGGATCAAAGATGTTGTCCTCCAGGGTGGTCAGGTTTGTGTCAATTAAATAGATTTCTTCAATACTGGGAAGATTGGAAAATCCAAATTCTGGTACTTCACTGATGTCATTGTTGTACAGAGATAGAACTTTGAGTGAGTCCAGTCCTTGCCACATATCACCATTGATCCCTGCAAGTGCATTTCCACCCAAGTTGAGTTTTTCACAGGAAGACAGCTCAGAAAATGAGCCTGGTTCTATGACACTGATGTTGTTCCAAAAGAATTTAATTTAAAGCAAAGAACTAAGTCCTTGAAACATGCCTCTTGTGATCACTGTAATATTGTTATAATGAAGAGTCATCCATTTGCAAGAAATCAAGTCAGAGAAAGATCCAGGTTCTATATGATTGATGTTGTTTTCATGGAAATAAAGTCCCTCCAGAGAATGAAGCCCATCAAACATGTTTCTTCTGATGACTTGTATGGGATTTACATACAGGTCAACGAACTTGCAAGAAGCAAGAGAAGAGAAAGATCCTGGCTCGATATGGGAAAGTACATTGTAGCCCAGTTCCAAATTTTGCAGGGATCCTAGTCCATCGAACATGCCTTTTCTGATGTGAGTCAAAAAATTAACCCGAAGGGTAAGTCGTTCGCAGGAAGCGAGGCCGGAGAATGCTCCCGGCTCTATGTTGGTCAGTTTGTTGTGGTGAAGTGAGATGACGCCCACATTGGTGAGTCCCTGAGACATGTCTGTTCTGAGGATCTGCAGTTTGTTGTACTCCAGGTATAAGACCTTGCAATTTCTCAATGCAGAGAAGGACCCTGGTTCAATGCCAGATATTTCATTGTTTGTCAGGAAAAGGTATTGTAAAGATTCAAGTCCAGTGAACATGCCTGCTCTGATGTCTGTGATGTGATTTCCTCCCAAATCAAGATAATCAAGGGAACACAAAGAAGAGAATGTTCCTGGTGAGATGCTTCTGATGTCATTGTGGCCCAGATCAATGTATTCCAGTGAGTCGTCTTCCCACATATCTTGCCTGATTTCAGTCATTTCATTCCCATGCAGGACAAGAAATGTAATGGAGGACAGGCTGGAGAATGATCCAGGTTCAATGGCATTGATGCTGTTGTCACTGAGGTAAAGTGTTGTAAGTGAGTCAAGTCCTTGCCACATGTCCTCCCTTATTTCTGTGAGCCCATTGAAAGATAGGTGTAGTCTGATACATTGGTTCAGAGTAGAGAAGTCTCCAGGTTTGATGTTGGTTATGTTGTTGTTTGACAGATCAACCCTCTTTACTGAAGCAGGGATATCACTTGGAACCTCAGAGAGACCAGCAAAAGTACTGCTGTATGTTTCAGTTGTGACGTTGTCATCACAAGACACGGAATCCCACAGAATGCACGCTACAACCAACAGCAAATACAGTTCAGAAAACAAACTTTTGCTCAGCTTCATTTGCAGAAAATATGCACCATGACAGAAAATGTTACACTCACCGAGCACAAGCAACGATAACCTCGGCTGTGCCATTTCGTTTGGTCAGTCTGTGAGAAAATGCAAGAAGTTGTCGAAAGGAACAAACCAATGTTTGATTCTTCTCAACCTTTTCTGCTGCACTCCCCTGTCACTGAAGCTGTAGTTGAGTACGTACTGTAAATAATGATGCACAATTTTAATCATTTGTGTGAGGATTTGGGCTGCTCTGCCCCTTGCACTGCAAGAACAGAATTCTTTCTGTGTCTCAAGAATTTCAGCAACTGTCTCTGCAACGCCTTTTAACGTTCGATTGAAAATATTTTTTTCAGAGGAATCAGGTGTGCATTGTAAATTATCGCCCGTTTTGTCCACAATGTTTCGCCAGGTAGGGAGGTCACGTTTCAGGTTGTATTTGTGGACAAGATACTCAACAAGATACTCAGGGCACAGAGTAGGAACTCCTCCACTCCACTCAAGCTTGAAAGCCAGAACTTGCTTGTGCTAGTCAGACCCGTGCACCGAAGACTGCATGTTGTGGACAGTCGTAAAGGGAGGGGCAAAACACTACGCATTGTTTGCATTTTAAACAACAATGTGTTATGACACTGAAGATGATTGCGGTGACATTTTCCACACCAGAACAAAGATGTGCTGTTTCTCATTAGCAATTAACAATGAATTGTAAAGCTACTGGTTGTCCTTTCTAAAAGTCACTTTGGAGTGGGTTGATACCAGGTCACGCCAGTCACTGAACAGGAACGCAATTGGGTTCATCAGCAATGTTCTTTTGGTTCAAACATAGCTCCATGGAGCTCGCGGTGATTTGAGGAAATTTCAGTTGCTCTGATTTGGCTTGCTCTGATTTGGCTTGCTCTGATTTGGGTCACTCAGATTTGGCTTGCTCTGAT
>JAAUXT010083590.1_pt1 | contig 16881 bp, 22 predicted proteins | sample 7278171 | NCBI WGS metagenome assembly JAAUXT01 (sample SAMN14350112, study PRJNA611818) | marine sediment metagenome | isolation source: surface marine sediment (1.8m) | place: French Polynesia: Moorea | collected 2018-08 | reverse complement strand
TGTGTGTGTGTGTGTGTGTGTGTGTGTGTGTGTGTGTGTGTGTGTGTGTGTGTGTGAACCACTCGCGTGTTTTGCCCTTGTGCGCATCCGCTTGTCTGCTTGCACCTCACCTCTCCTCACCCACTTGGCTCAACTGAACCCACCAACAAAGCAACAGTCACCCTTTGTCTCCCCAGGCCCCTGCTGAAGGCGTTTTCACCAACTAACGCACTCACCTCCGCACTCACTCCAGTGGACGCCCGTTTCTGTGGGGACATGTTTGCGGGCGACTCACGCGTCCAATCCCCAGAAAACTCGGGCCAGCAACACGCAATTCAAGTTTCGTTCACAGCAGATTGTGGACGAAACGGGCCGTTGACCCAGGCACGTTCACACTGGACAAGTGTGCGTTGCGCCACTGTGTAAAGTCTCCAGGGCGTTGCCAGCAACGCAGCGCCTGCTGAAGTCACGTGGTCAAGGCCGCAAAAGCCTGACGCATTCAGTGTGAGAAAATCACGATGCACTGTGTGACATAGGGCGCCACCCTGACCTCCAGATTCACACCAAACGCATCCAGGCTGACGCCCAAAAATTTCACAGCACACCAAAAATGGGTATCACACATGTGGAAGGCAAAGCAAATGGGTGGTGAGTAGGTGTGTTCATACTGATAGTTCCACATGTCACTGTGATTGCAATGGGTTTCAACCCTGTTCCATAAACGCAGATCCGTGGTGCGCTGGCGCACGCGCTGTGGATTGGGGGTGACGCACTGGACGTGAAGCGGCCCTGGGACCCAGTGAATGGACGGCAGGATCAGCGGGCAGTAAACAGGCACTTCTGTATTGAGTGAACGTGGCAGGTTCTATCCGCGTCTCACACCGTCGCGCCGCCCCGCAGAACTAAAGGGATTTATTACCCATAAATAACCTTCACAACTGCGCTGCCAACACAGGGACGCGGTGCACCCAGGGTCGACGTCAGAAAATCGAAATCCTGCACCCTGGGACCGGTCCACGCCGAGAGGGGAAGCGTCCACGCCAGTCAGGGTACGCGGAGAGAGGGGCCCTGTTCAGGTCAGTGGGCACCGTACTGTACCAAGTCAGGGTGCAGTGTCCATCCCTGCCCAAGTCAGGGTGCGGTGTCCATCCCTGCGCAAGTCAGGGTGCGTGCCAGTCAGGGTGCGTACCCTTGGTCAGGCCAAAGGGCACTTCGTTCTTGTACAGCCGCAATTCAATGGGCGCCACCACATCTTGTGGATGGCTCAGTCACCGTGCGCCACTGCGCCCGCACTGAACAACACGTTCGCTGATGCGGAGGCTGTCTGTCCGGATGCCTCGGCTCTGATCTCCTCCGCTGCCTCGTTTGTAGCCGCTTTGATCCCCAATATGTTCCCAGCCCGACGAACACTGATTACTGAGCAGGTACACACACCCGGAACGCAGGTCTGATACCAGGGGCGCATCCAGGGTTCAGTCCAAAGGCGTGACCCCTGTGGGTCCGATTCACACTTCAGAAGCAAGACTGGCAGATGTCGGGTTTTATAGCAGAGCGAAGTCCCAACAGGGCTGGATGAAACCCTCCCGGAGCAGCGTTTTCTAACCCCATCCTGGACCAAATCTCGCTTCTGAGCCCGGCGCCCCTCTGCCTTTGGGAGCTCCAGTTCTCTCTGCACCCACCCTCTGTGGCACCCTGCCCCCCTCTGGATCCCTCCACACCCTTTCTCCTCTGGATCCCTCCGCACCCTGCACCCTCTCCAGGTCCCTCCGCACCATGCCCCCCTCTGGATCCCTCCGCACCCTGCCCCTCTGGATCTCTCGCACCCAGCCCCCCCCCCTCCGCCGTTCCGGTCCGAATCGACCTCAAAGTTCCCCCAATCAGCGGCACGATAAGGCCGTGAGTCGATACGCCTTATCTCGGGGCTTGTTAAGGGCAGCTTATCCACCGCCAAGCTGCGAAAATACAGCAGACAGCGCAGACTCAGAAGTCTGATTCACCGAAGGCGCAAAACGTTGCGCCCAGAGAAGAAAATCCAGTTTCCGGTGTCCGCCGCCAAACGGGAACCAGTCTCGCGATGTAGGGACAGCACCACAGGGCCTGCCTGACATACACAACGCAACCCCTCTCCCAGCCTCAGGTGTATCCCTGGACTCAGCACAGCAGGAGCCCATGCAGACACACAGAGCTGACACAACCGCACTTATCGCGACACGGATCGAGTACAATGGGCCCTCCGCTCATGAATGCGCCTTCTATGCATGAGAAGCTCGCGATGCTTTATGGCTCCGCAGCTGGAGCCTCCGCTGCAGACGGTCAATACAGCCTCGTCACGCCACGTAGTAAACAACTGGCCCCAGTACCCACGCACCCAACAAGAATGCTTAAATGCACTGAGTTCATGCGCACAGCAAACAGTGAGTCACACAAAACGGGTCAGGCAGGTGAGGAACAAGACGAACACGGGGTGGTGTCTTGTCCCGCTGGAGGTGATTCTTGTATTGCATCCCGGTGGGAGGACGTCTGGTGAGGCCTGTCCGCGGACAAACTGCGTCCAAGAATGTTTTCAGCTTGTCTCTTCTTTGGAGGGTGGATCCAGGGTTGTTCGGTTGAGCTTCACCCACACCCACAAACAAATTGCCACTTGAGGCGACAGTCGGGTGAGGCGGACCAGAAGCACGCAGACGCATCAGGCGGACTCGATGTGCGCGCGCAACACAGGTTGGGAGGACCCGTTGCGACAGAGTGTCTCTTTTGTGCAGGTGAGTGGAAGGGACAAGGCACGCAACACACCTGACATGCAGAGCACCGCCTGTGGCGCTCGCTGCTTTGTGTCTGCAGACGCACACGGCGTTTTTGCGTGAACGAAGCCCATTATTTTCCCTTTGTGCAATACGGACGCTGCACATTGAAGGTTTCAGGGAAGCAGCCCCAGGGACCTGATCCAGCGCCCACTGACTTGCACAGAAACACACAACTCGTGGACTTGGACACCGGCACCAACGTTTCTTGCACAGATTCCGTGCGCACTGCCTTGAACGTGGATGCAACTCGTGACGCACCCTGTCTAACCTCAGCCCCAGCCATCTGTTCCACCCCGCTCTCCAGATGAACTGAGGTCTGGAACTACTTTCCCCCAGACTGCACACACCCGGCGGGGCGGAAACGCTTCCGCCGCCGTCGGTTCCAGTTCCCCTTCCACCAGGTGCGCGTTGTTGTTGCAGAGACGGATCATTTGGCTTCATTTCAGGCCTGGCCCACTTCGTCTGAATGCATCGCGGAGGGTCCCGGTCCACACGGAACAAGGACCAGCTGCGGCCTCTCCTGTGGATTCCAGGCGACCAAGGGGTGAAAAAATCTCTCCACCAGTGAGAGCTGCTCTGACCTCGCCTGAATTGTCAATCTTGAATGCGTCCACACCGTCTCCTGTCTGAAGGCCAGTGAAAGCAGTGACACAAGCGACGGGAAATCCCACATTTGGCACGGAAGCCTGCAGGAGGTTCAGGTTTCCCAGTCTCCACGAACGACAGCACTTCCTGTCCAATTGGAGGCACCGTGCGCACGTGGTTCTCACGTGGGACGTGGGTCCTGCTGCCAAAGGCCTGCTTCACATTGGATGCAATACATCACGCGTGCGTCCAACACAGGTCCATGGGTGCAGCGTGGCCATTTGGGACGCAGCGCCTGTTGGTCAGGGACGCAACGTGTGATCAAGGGCTTTTCACATTGGGTGACGCGCGGTCATTGTTTGCGCAGACGTCAAAAATTCAACCATTGGGTTCAATGTTAAATTTTGACGCCGACGTCAAAAACACGACCCCACGTCACCAATAGGAAAACCGCTTGGCGTATCCAGTGTGAAACAGCTCTGACAGGTGATCTGCTAATGGCCTTGCTCCAGCCATTTCTCCTTCTGTTTGCGGCCGCATATCTTAACCTGCAGTCTGCGGCCGGGGAAGGAGGCACTCGATCGCGCTCGCTACATTAGTGCGATTCGCTACACGCTGGTGTTGGTGCAGCTGCAGGGGCAGCAGGCCCTGCAGGCCCAGATGGTCTGCAGACTTCCTCCTCCTGCAGCTCAATCGCTTCCTGCGTCGTTTCCAACAGGGTTTTTTTGATTCACTCAAGAGCAGATGTGGTCTGGAGAGAACGGGGTATTTTCATGAAACACGCGCGCGCACACACACACACACACGCACACACACACACAAGATGCGTAGGGGTACACACTTCAGTACACGTGAGGATTCATGTCTGTCACAATTTCTGGAATGTCTCTCTGCCACCACGCCATTTGAGAACCCAGACGCATCCACTTCCACACAGCCCTGGAGCAGCGCACAGACCCCCTCCCTGCATCAGGAGAACCAAACACCATGCGAAGCAGACGTTCATTTTCTCGCTCCTGCAGTTTTTACCAATTACCAGGGCAACGGAAACTGATCTATCTCCCGCGCCCCGCGATTCATCCTCGTCTCATCAACCCGGTTCGTTCCGCAGTGCTCAGCATCTGCGGCAGAGACTGCTGTTTGTTCGGAGAAGGCAAATACCGCGAGTTTGCGCGCTGCAGTGGAGTGGCGCATGTCGTCCCCGCATCCAGGACCCGAAGAAAGCGAACCTCCCCCCCGCCATCACATCACACAAAACAGAGAGAGAGAGAGAGAGAGAGAGAGAGAGAGAGAAAGAGAGAGAGAGAGAGAATTGTGAACTTTGTCACGCCGTTAATTTTTCGCGACACGAAGAACTGTTGCTTTTTCTGATGTGACCATTTCACACAACTGCCTCACCCCCAATGTTCAGACAAATTTCTAATGTGCACACACGAGCGCAAAGAAAGTAACGCGAACTCGGAATTGAGAAGGTTTTCCGTCAGAACAAACACAGAACAGACGCTCAGTGGTTCCTGCGAAAACCTTCAAACCAAGTGTTCGCAGACACACACACACACACACACACACACACACACACACACACACATACCCCTTCCTGTGCAGCCCGATCCGCCGTGGATCTCCCGGTGCAGACGGACGCCGCCATCACTATCGGAGCCGTATTCACAGACACGCGAGTCCGTTCCGGTTCACTGCGAGGCGATCAGCGCCGTTTAGATCCTCAGTAACAAGTCTACTCACTCCACAGGGATCTGCTGCAGGGAAATCTGAGTTCTCACGCAGTTTCATATCGTGAAGAACTCACACAAACACACACACACACACACACACCAGAGAGAGAGAGAGAGAGAGAGAGAGAGAGAGAGAGAGACAGACAGACAGACAGACAGACAGATAGACAAAGGAGAGAGTGAGAGGACAGAGACAGAGAGAGGTGAGAGACAGGCAGACAGACAGAGGTTGCCAACGTACTGCGGGTCAGTTACACAAGAAACTCAAACACCAAGCTGCAAACGACGGTCGACCTTCTCGGACACAACGTAAAAATTTCCCGTGTGAAAACGACGTCCTTGTTCCGTTTGAGTTTTGGAGTCTTATCGTGGTTGGCCATGCAGACTTGCAAGATTTCCTGGCGACCGAAAGGGTTTCAGACCCTTACGTTTCAGATTCATCTGTCAAATGGGCCCTGGTTTCTGAGTACCAAGTACACAGCCACCCTGGCACCCGCCACCCCACCCTTTGAAAAAGAGCCACTGAACTCACTGCTCGCGTGCGCACAACATCCGGCCACGTGACGCGCACAAATCGATCGCGCAGACTCCAGACTCGAAATTTACAAGGCCCGGTGGAGAATCTGCAGTTGGGGCCTGCTTTTCACTGGATGTCTTTTGCGTTATATGGCCCTCTGCATGCCCCTGGGGGCCAACACGTCGGTGCTAGCACAGGTTTCCATTCGTGGCGCACGTCGCAGGTGGACTCCAGTGTCACGTGGACACGACACGCAGTCGCGTTCTGTGATTCGACGGGCGACGCAGCGCCCTGACACGTCCATGAACCATCCAAGTGTGTACCTGGTCTGCTGCACTGGCTCCAACAGGGAGATGAGAAGGTTCTGCGGCTGCAGCTGTGTCTGCACGCACCCCTTATTAACGGATCAAAGGAAGATTAAGACCAGCCGGGCGGATCCAGGGGTCAATACACAGACCGCTGGATCAGGGGGTCAAACACGGGCCGCGGCCCCAAGATTCACCACAGCTGACTTGCATCCATTTGAGTGGGCCCGATTCGTTCGTTCTCTCCATTGCTTGAACGTACAGTGCAAAGATCTCTCCGGAATCGCGCTGCACACTGTGGTGGTGTTCGATTCGACCCACTGTCTTCACCTGGGCAGATCCAGGGCGCGTGGACCCCAATGCCTCCCTCACTACCAAATGTGTTGTGGGTTCGTTTTACGCGTTTCACAGTCACATTTTCGCAGTTACGAGTGTAAGGTAGCCCCACAGTCGGCTTCTGTTTGAGCTCCCCACATACGCGGACCCTGGATCCACCAGAACTTCCGTTGAGTGTCATGGAAACCGTGGGCGCTGAGCTGGGCCAAATCGAACAGGCTCACACGCGTTTGGATTGAAGCTGGACTTGGCAAGTCTCGCGGTTCCATTCCCGGTGGATTTGAAAAAGATCTGCGTGACTCAAAGGGCTTTCGCTTGTATCGGCCAGATTCCGTTCTTTCTCACTCCCGTTCCCAGAACTGGGATTGTGGAATCCAGGTTCTCACGATGAAATTCAAAGCCAGTTTCATGCTGGAAGCGTCCTGCGGGTGGTCCCTGCACAAGCCATGCCACATGCATGACGTCGCAGAGGCTGTTGACTTTGCACGTGCACTGACACAACGAATCACGCACCCAATGGAGGAATCCTGCAACCTACCCAAATGCAGAACACGCAGCACCTGTGACTCAAACAAGAAGCAGTGCTCAAGGCAACTGCAGTGCCAAGTCCCTTGCCGGTAATGTCATCATTTCTTCCTTGTCCTCCTTGTCTTCCACAAGTCATGCAAACACAAACCATGGGGGGGGGGGGTTCAGGAGGGGGCAGGGTCAGGGGGGTCTAGGCTGGGGGGCAGGGGATATTTCATGCACCTTGCCATATACTGCACTACCACAGGGTGCTTGCCCTAAAGGGACTTCGCACAATAATGCCGCCTCCCGTGACGCATCCAGCGTGAATCAAACCGTCAGCTTCACCACAGATCAATAGCGGGGCGCGGACCACTCCAGACTCTCAGTGAGCCCTGATGTACAGCCCCACACGGCTGTGATCTACGGGTTTGTTGTCCGACGCCGCTCTCAGTGAATCTAGCGCCTCGGGCCACGAAAACAGCGGAGACGACCGAGTCCGCGCGGGGTTGGGCCTGAGGTTTTCAACTTCACGAATGAGAGGCCAGTTTCAAACGGGACACGTCACGCGCTGTGTCCCGACGCCAAGCACGTGAGCGATGACGTAGCGTCGGCGCCTTGTCCCCGAACCCAGGCCTCGTTCCCCGTGAAGGACACACTGTCAGAAACCCTGTTCATACTGGACGCCTTCTCCCCCGTTGCAACTCTGCTCAGCGGGTACGAGTACTACCCCACCAGCGACGACCCCGGCGTTCTTGAGAGTAGATCTCGGAACGCGGAAGGGACAAGCCCGCCAGCTGTGACCCGTCCAAACGAATGAAACCGATTCGACTCCGAGCCCTGTCCCCCCCCCCACTGGGTGCGTCACGTGACGTACATCGGAAGTCAATTGACGCTGACGTCTGGTTGATTTCAAGGCCACAAAATGTCGTATTTTGTACAAAAGAACAGAAGTCTTGTTTGCCAGTCTCATCGCCAGTATCGCTTCACAAAAGAGCATTTCAAACGATACGTCACGAAGAAATCTGATGCCGAGTGTTTCGCAGAATTCTTTTCATCCAGATCAGACAGTCGCGGAAACAAAAGGGCGACATTTAGATCTGACGCGTTTCCATATTCCACACAGAAAAGAGAAAACTTGTTCAGAACCTTCTTCACGGCGAAAACAGGACCGATATCATCTTCGGCTCTTGCTTGCATTTTTCTCCAGGGTGGATGCAACCGACTGAACCTTTCTTGCCCAGATTCACTGTTCCAAAGTTCCACATTTTCACTCAGCACCACCCCAGCAACCTGATCCACAGTACGCGCATTGCCATGGAAACCAACAGTTGTGTCTGTCAAGCATCAATTCTCCAATCAGCCCAGGAGCCCGACTGGAGGTCTGCGTTTCATTAGATCCTGGCAGCCGGAATCCAGGGCGTCAGAGAAGGGATCCGGGCAGGTCCAGGCGGGGGTCTGGGGCTGCTGACGGGAGGTGGTTCCAAGCTATTCGATCACTCGTTCTGCAACTGTCACATCCAATTGTGACGCAAAACGTGAGGCTTGTTTCACACAGGATGCGTCGTGTCCAACAGGCATGCAGCCTTGAATTGGCGAATACAATCCCAGTGGTGTGGGTGCTGCTCAACTTTGTGTATGCAGGGAGACGCGACCCACCTGTGAAGAAAAGGCCCCGTGGAGTCCACCCGTGAAACAGGCCCGTATCTCTCCACTCGCAACGTAACACAATGCAGCTTGTCCAAGTGCTGCAAAACATTGTGCAGGGCCCAACGCACAGGCCAAAGATAAGTGCATTATTCAAAACGCACATCAGAAAACAAAAGCGGCCCCAGAGTGCTTCCTTCTTGTTCACTTACTCAAGCCTGATGCAGAGTGAAGTGGATGATCTGCATTTGTTATTTTGCGAGCGTCAAAACACCTGACGATTTACGGTTCCCGCCCGCCTGGATCTCAGCGTTGCTTCTCGACTTGTCATCTTCCATCATAATCCAGACCAGCTCCGAGCAACGCTCCGGCGGATCCCACCGGCGCCGTCCTCGCACTGCAGATCAGGAGGGCTGCGGCGACGTCCTCGCACTAACTGCAGCGCCGTCCTTATGTGGCTCTGCAGGCCAAGGCTACAGCGACGTCCTCGTACTGCAGACCCGGAAGGTGGCGGCGCCATCCTCGCACTGCAGAGTTGGGCTGCACCCGTGCATGCAGCAGGCTGCAACGCCGTCCTTCTAACAAACGAAGGGCTCGGCTTTGGATGGTCTTCCCGTCAACCTCGAGTGTGGACTTGCCCAACCACAGGTTTGGGGCGCTTTTAAAAGCTCACAAGGGGGACAGGTGTGTCCAGGGTTGCTGTTTGTAACCAAGTGCCAACGCACCCAACTTAAACTGCCAATCGGGTTCGAGCTTCGTGTACCAAATGCGCGCATCCTGCCCCCTCCCCCCCCCAATGCAACCTCAGTGCCGAACGTTCGTGTCAAAAGTTCGGTGTTCTTGCACTGGCCTCAGCCCCAGCAGAACAGCACAATGCAAGGACGGCGCCACAGCTCGCGATACACTGCAAGGACGGCGCTACAGCTCGCGACACACTGCAAGGACGGCGCCACAGCTAGCGACATACTGCAAGGACGGCGCTGTCGGTGGCGATACACTGTCGGGACGGCGTTGTTGCCGTCTCTGCGTGAGAAACGATCACGAACAGCTCCACGCAGCGTGGAGCCGGAGGAAAGCGAAGCCAGAAGCGTCCGCGTCGAGACGCCTCAGCCGCGTTCACGCCGAATCCGTCACGTCAGGTCGACGCTGCGTCGACTTCGCCATTCAACGACCACGTCATTCAACGACCACGTCATTCAACGACCACTTGCGACTTTCAGCAGGGGCAAAACGCAAACCCGAACTATTTCAGGGATCACCCCCGTCCCCCGTGTGACGTCATTTCCTACGTTTCCGCCAGAAGTTGCGTTGCGTTTGCGTTGACGTTGACGTTTCGCCTCTGCTGAAAGTCGCTGCTGACTTGCAGAGACGCAACGCACGACGCATTCTGTGTGAACCAGACCTTCATCGAAATCTTCGCTTCAGCAGGAGACGTGAACAAATCGCTTTTGTTTCAAACATCTGGCTCCTTCAACCTCGACTCAAACTTTGCAAGCCAGTCTCGCACACGAGGTCAAAAGCGTTGAAGTTTCTCGGATCCAGCCAAGTGAGTGAGCACCAGCTGAACGCTGGAGCTCACGTACTCAAAACAAATCAAAAGAACACTGCTGCTTTTCTCCACAGCACACGGCGACAAAAAATCTTTTGATCTTGTGTTGAAAGCGCTGTTCTTCACAGATCTCCATATTGAAACATTTCAAAGAAGGCAACATCAGAAAGACCCACTTCCTCACCTGACTGGCAGAGGACTTGACAAAGCTGTGATGCTCGCAAATGTTTCATCAGTTGCTTTTTTCACGGAAGTCTGAGGTGGGAAAAGGATCACAAGAGCAAAGGGAAAATTCGCACTTTGATGGAGGCAGAAGTCCTGCCGCTAACAGTTTGGCGGGAGAGGGGGCGGCCAGGGGGGGGGAGAACTTCGGCGATTGATGTCTGGCTTTTCGGACACGGGGGAGGGGAATCCCAAGTGAAGTCTGGACGGGGGAGGGGAAAAACACAACTGGTGAAGTCTGCATGAGTTGCAACTTCGAGGCTTTTGAAAGTCACTTTCGAGGAAAGTTTGTCAGTTTTGAGGACCCCAAACAAGAAGGCCACGCCGAGAAAGCGCGCGGTTCCTGGCGATTGGCATGGCGGCAGTTTTGCCAGTTCTGGTGTGCACCTCTGCAGACAGCAAACTGCAGGCGATTGGACACCCCAACAGGTTACGCCCCACCCTGCCATGGGTCAACTGCTGGAGCCTGGACCTGTGCTATCTGTGCGAGGGGTCTCGTATGGGCACTAGTTTTTGCCAGACTCCACCCCGAAACACACATACACACACACACACACACACACACACACACACACACACACACACACACACACTGATTGCACGCCTTCGGCGGCCGAGCGCCAAAAGGCCCGCGCGTGTCTCGTGTGCAAAATTTTCCAGTTATGCTGCTGCACCTGAAAGGGGTCCATCTGGAGCAGCACTGTCCCAGAGTCTGCGCAAACCACCTGATAAGAGCTCGCATTCGTGATCTCCAGATCGGAAACATCTCAGACAGGTCGCTGTCAGACCGACGAGCATGCACAGCTTCAAATGTATCAACGTGTCGATCGATTCCTGAATGTGTTCGCTGATCCTGTCAACGGTAGATCTACACCCCGAAACATCCACACACGCAAAGATTCGGAACTGCACACACCATCTCTTAGGACACACACACACATACACACACACACACACGTGCACAACACACTGCCTGGCTGCAAGGTATCTGCAAGGAATCTGAAATTTAGACACAATGTGTAGATCTACACCACACACACACATACACACACACACAAACACTTCATCCCCTTGATCAATCGACTGAATCTGGCGGCAGAAATCATTTGGAAATTTGGTGTCACGAGGGGAGTTTCCCACGGGACGAATTCTGCTGAATTCCCACAGGCGAAACGAGGAAGGCAATCTTTGCGAAGTGTTCGTGACAAGACACACCTCACCCTGGGCTTCCCATTCAAAACCAAAAACGCATTGGCTCCACATCTGTTCCAGGAGAAAGAGTGACGATTTCGGCCCAGATGTCCTGACAACAAATTCCCCATCAACCAAGCAACAAATGCTAAATTCTTCAGGCAGAAAATGTTCAACCTTACCTCACTCATGTTGGGGCCAATTCCTTTGTTTCTTCACATTTAAATCCACACCCGAGGTTCACTTTACGTTTAGTCCGGTACAATCGAGTGAGTGTGGCATCCAGCTCGGGTTTAAGGCATTTTCTCTGCTCAATTTTCGCTCCAGATGTGTTTTGCAGCTCCTGCAGTGGTTTTCCCGCCAGATGTCGGGCAAATCGCTGACTCTCCCGGAAGTCGCGGCGGAGGCGAGAAAACCCGGGCGACGTGATGTTGTCCTTAGAAACACCCAGGAGACTGCGGAGCGAGCACACACAAAACACATTTCGCCAGAAAAAGGAAGTTTTGTCGAAGAAAACTTCTAAATATTTGACAAAATACGCTTCAAAATGGAAGGACTACCTTTCCTTCCTGGAAACAACTTCAATGATCCCACGGTAGGTGAACGAGCGTTGCAAAAACAGCGATCGACTGAAGACTGCAAAATGTCAACAAGACTTCAGCAACTGCAGCCAACGACAACCCTCGATTTGTTTTCCAATTTGTGTGTGCGTGTGTGTGCGCGAGTTCAAACAGGCATTGGACTCTTCTTACTGTGTCTGGGGTGGTCGTGCACTGAAGAAACTTGTGACCAGTTCTGTTATCACAGTAGACATCCAGATCTTTCGTCTCCACGCTGCCTGTGACACAGCTGTCCAAGAGCCCACAGCCCCCTCACACGCACACCAACACACACGTACAGACAAACACACACACACACACACACACACACACACACACACACACACACACACACACACACACACACACTTGTAACCAAACCAGCGCCTCTGCCAATTTTCTCGCAAATTCATCTCTTCATGCCTCCTTCAGAAATCTCGGTACCACCGGAGCCAGAGCCTCGGCTACAACAACGGGTACCGGATTCCGACGCGGCCCAACGTCGGCATCGGGGGCGAGCCGGTCCCGCACGCGGGGCTGTCCGAGCAAGAGCTGGACGAACTCGCGAGCTTCGAGCCGACGCTCACTTACGGACAAGCCAAGCAGGCGCCGCCGTCAGAATTCATTCCCGCGCATGTGTACTGGGACAAGAAGGTAGTTTGCAGTTAACCAGCAAGGTTTCAGGTTGTGTTCGATTTCGTGCACAGGGGCGCTCAAGACACACAGTATCCATTTGACGCAATGCAAGTGGACACACCCAAAACGCACCAGTCTGGTTGTGGCAAATCGAACACCACCGAAGAGGTTTCGAAGCCATTCAAGACCGCAAAGTACGCAGCTTTTCACACATAAGGTTTGCTTCACAAAACACCAGAACAAGTCCCTGGGCGAGTCAACGAATGCTGCAACACAAGTACTTAACTTTACGACGCAGCGCCCATGGACAGAGCTGTGCGGGGACGAAGTACACAACGCGCCCAGTGTAAACAAGCCTGAAGCGGCCACATCTGACACGTGAGCGCTCGTTGCAGGTGTTGCGGTTTTACGGCTGGTTCCAGCAGACGGTGCACGAGTCTCCGGACGAGCACTACAGGGTGCGCCACGTAAACGTCTACTATTACCTGGAGGACGACAGCATCGCCGTCGTCGAGCCGCACGTCGAGAACTCAGGCCTCCCCCAGGGTACGCCACTCGTGCTTCAAAGAACTCAACGCGAACTCACTCACACACTCACTCACTGGCACACACACACACACGCACACATTTTCTGACGACTTCGGACACGCACTCCCCACACGCACACATGCTTGTATAGCTCGCGCAAAAAATTGTGAAGATCTGGTGTGATTTGATGGAGAAAACACCAAAATTCATCGATTCGTGACATCGTGCGCGACCTATACACACACACACACACGTTGGCACACACACATACACACACACACACACATACACACACACACACACACACACACACACACACACACACACACAACACACGTTTGCTGGAATCACGCGCTCACGCGTGCATGCGACAACGACGACACTGTTGGTAGCCTTTCTCCCCTTTCGGGTGATGTACGTGTCTGTTTCCGAACGTACGTCTCCGGTGCTTGAATCTTCGACATGTATCAACAAAATGTCACTCTTGTGTCTGAATTGCAGGGAAACTGATAAAGCGGCAGCGACTGCCCAAGAACGACGTCGGGGACCACTGGCACTGGAAGGACATCAACATCGGCATGAACATCACCTTCTACGGGAAGACCTTCCATCTCTATGATGCCGACGGATTCACAAAGGTACGGCGCAACAACAAGAACACTTATCAGTGCAGACACGAGCCTGGTCAGAGCAGCGGAATGATGTGAAGGGGGCCACCTCACAATGACTCGTGACGTACCCAATGTGAACCTCGCCTCATTCATTTCCGTTTTTCACAGGAGTTTCTCGAGAGCGAGGGCATCGTGGTGAACCCACCAGAGGGCTACCCGCTCGACCCGTACATCGAGAACCGGAAGTCGACCGGCGTGCTACGCACCTTCTCGACGCCGACCGACTTCGACCGCCTGCGTCAGTTCCTAGAGATGGACCGAAAAGTGTTGCGCTTCTTCGTCGTCTGGGACGATCGCGACTCCATGTTCGGCGAGAAGCGGAAGTTCGTGATGCACGTGAGCGTCTCTTGATTTCATACAACGTGGTCGCTGACTTCATTATCGCCCAACGTGACTTTCTCTTTGCTCTTCGTTCAGCTGATCGCAACGTAGATCTACCCTGAGCACATTTGAAAGTTTTGTGTGCGTTTCCTGCACGTTGGTCTCGTCCTATTTGCAGTACTACCTGGTGGACGACAGCCTCGAGGTTCGCGAGTGCCACACACCGAACGACGGACGCGACCCGTTCCCCGTTCTCATCTCCAGACAGAGGTGCGTCACGCACGCCACACGTACACGCGCTGTCAAACAAGTTGACAGTCCTGACTGTCAGTACGCGCCCACACACTTGAACATACATACACACACACATATACACACACACACATAGGACACAACCACACACACACACACACATATAGGACACAACCACACACACGCACACACACGCGCGCGCGCGCGCGCGCGCGGACCCTGAATCAAAGAAACCGACTGGCGGCGTGCACGTCGACGTGCTGCACAAATAAAGTCGCGTGACTGACCCACGGCGTGCACGTCGACGTGCTGCACAAACGAAGTCGCGTGACTGACCCACGGCGTCACGTCGACGTGCTGCACAAACGAAGTCGCGTGACTGACCCACGGCGTGCACGTCGACGTGTTGCAGGTGTCCGAAGGACCGCGATGATGTGGACCCGGCGTTCCCGCGCATCACCATGGAGCTGAGCGAGCACGAGATCAAGGAGTACTTCACCCCGCGGGACCTCGCTATCGGTACGTGGAGGGTGCAGTGGGGTTCAGCGCGGGGTGGGAGGTCACGTGGAGAGCTTGAGACAGGGTGGGCCAAGAGCATCAGTGGAGTGGAAGTACTTCAGCCTGCGTGGTCTCGCTGTGCGGTGGGGTGAAATGATGGTGGCTGGGCGCCGGCGAGGAGAGGAGAGGCAGCCGCAGGGTGGGAGTGAGGTCCAGTGGGGTGGGGGGATTCGGGTGGAGGGCTGACGGGTATGGGCAGGAGCAAGAAGTGGGAAGGGAACACTGCACTCCCAAGACCATTCAGCGTGGTGCATTCAGTGCATAACTGACCTCAAGTTCCCGTGTCGCAGGCAAGACGGTGCACGTGCTGGGGCGGAAGTTCCTGTTGTACGACTGCGACAACTTCACCAAGGCCTTCTACTGGAAGAACTTCGGCATCACTGACTTCACGCCCATCGACGTCTCTGAGAAGAAGCCGCCCGCGCCGCAATGTGTTCGTCAACACATACGCACGCACACATGCACACACACAAACGCGAATGCCCGTATCCTCACAAATGCACAAATGCGCACGCATGCCTACGTACACAAACACGCACATACGTACACACTGAGTCACTCACTCACTCACTCACTCACTCACTCACTCACTCACTCACTCACTCACTCATACATCGATCTACACACACACACACACACACACACACACACACACACACACAGGGATCCCTATACTGAGTCACACACACACACACACACACACACACACACGGAATTCACAGACAATCAACCACGCACACACACACACGCACGGAATTCACAGTCAATCAACCACACACACCACACACACACATACACACACACACATATGTGCGCAACCAGGCATTTCCATTCGCGTAGCTTTGCACACGAACGATCTGCACACCAAACTGGTGAGTTTGAACAAACAGCCCACAACCAGATAACTCAGGTGCAAAAGTAACTTTTGACAATCACAGCATGCCAACAGTTACGTTTGCGTTTGTGTTTCCATGGTTGCGGGCTGTTTGCTCAAACTCCCCGCTGACCAGCGCGTCGCGTCCCGCTGCAGGAGGTGTCGGCGCACGGCGGGTACGGGTCCCTCGAGGACTCGCTGCAGTCGTGTCTCGCTCTCGCGCCGCAGCCGCCGCGACGAGACTTCGTCAAGATGCTCGAGATGGACGGCAAAGTGCTGCGCTACGAGGCCGTGCTGGTAAGTCTGCACACACACACACACACACACGCACACGCACAAGCATGCACTCCTGCACACACACACGCACACACATTTAGCTTCGTCTTGCGAGGCCGTGCTGCTGGGCACACACACACACAACAAACACACACACGCACACACACACACACCGACACAGACACACACAGACACACACAAACACACACACACACACACACACACACACACACACACACACACAGCTCCAAGCGCACATTCAACACGGCATGTTCTCATTGGCTGGCTGCTTTTGAAAGCTGTGTGTGCTCGACTCAGCAACATGACGAACAACAAACCTGACATTCCCCCCCCCCCCTCCTGCTCCAGGTATCCAACCGACCGGAGGACAAAGGTCGACGCTTCATCCTCAGCTACCGCCTCTCGGACGACATGATCACCATCTACGAGCCGCCCGTGCGCAACTCGGGCGTCCTCGGCGGCAAGTTCCTGGAGCGCACGCGCGTCGCGCTGCCCGGCTCCTCCCCCACCAAGCCCACCTTCTACGGGCCGCAGGTGAGAATCCTCCGCCAGGCCCACGCAGCTTGTAGACTGATGTAACGACACCCATACGCACGCGATTTTTGGAGACATGTGTCACGCGTGGGAAACACGACTTGCCTGTGCATTTGCCCAGATACATGTCGGTCTCCTTCGACCACCCAGCGTCTGGGGATTCTTGTATCTGGGAAAACGGTCACCCAAGCCTGTTTTCACAGACGCAATTCCGGATTTGACAGAGTCCAAAGGAATTG
>JAAUXT010070904.1_pt1 | contig 16896 bp, 16 predicted proteins | sample 7278171 | NCBI WGS metagenome assembly JAAUXT01 (sample SAMN14350112, study PRJNA611818) | marine sediment metagenome | isolation source: surface marine sediment (1.8m) | place: French Polynesia: Moorea | collected 2018-08 | reverse complement strand
CCCACCGAAAGAACGATGGCCAGCAGGGTCAGCAGGTTGACCGTGAAGCCGAAGGCCTGCATCAGGAAAACCGCGCCGATGAGCGACAGTGGAATGGCCACCACGGGAACGATGGCCGAGCGGATCGAGCCCAGAAAGAGAAAGATGATCATCACCACGATGAGCAGGGTTTCACTCAGGGTTTTGATGACTTCGCGGATGGCATTGCGGATGTAGTTCGTGGCATCGTAGGCGATGCGGGCATCCATGCCGCTGGGCAGCTGCTCCTGGATGGATTTCATGGCCACCTGCACCCGGTCGATGACGTCCAGGGAGTTGGCGTTGGGAAGCGGCCAGATGCCCATGAAGACGGCCGTCTGCCCTGAAAAGCGCACCTCGGTGTCATAGTCTTCGGCCCCCAGGACGACATCGGCGATGTCCTTCAGACGCACGATGGCACCGCCCTCCTGCTTGATGACCAGGCGCTTGAATTCGTCGACGGAGCGCAGGTCGGTATCGGCCACCAGATTCACCTGGACCAGGGCACCCTTGGTGCGGCCCACCGCCGCCAGAAAATTGTTGGCGGCCAGCGCTTCGCGGACCTGGACCGGGCTGATGTTGAGGGCGGCCATGCGCTCGGGTTTGAGCCAGATGCGCATGGCAAAGGTGCGCGCTCCTAAAATGTCGGCCCGCTGTACGCCTTCCAGGGCGGAGAGCTGCGGCTGAACGATGCGCACCAGATAGTCGGTGATTTCGTTCTGTTTGAGCACATCGGAGGTGAAGCTCAAATAGGCCGAGGCGAAACGGCTGTCGGCGGATTCGACGTTGATTTCCGGCACCTCGGCTTCCGGGGGCAGATCGCCGCGCACCTGGTCGACTTTGGCGCTGATTTCGGAAAGGGCCTTGATCGGGTCGTAATTCAGTTTGAGGCGCACGGTGATGGTCGAAAGACCAAGAGCGCTCTGGGACTGGATGTAATCGATGCCGTCGGCCGCGGCAATGGAGCGCTCCAGCGGGGTGGTGATAAAACCCCGCACGAGGTCGGCGCTGGCACCGACGTAAACGGTCGTGACGGTGACCGCCGCATTGTCGCTGCGGGGATACTGGCGGACATTGAGGGAGAAGATGGCCTGAAGCCCGGCGATGATGATCAGAAGGTTCACCACCAGGGCCAGGACGGGGCGGCGAATAAATAGGTCGGTAAATTTCATGCGCTTTGTTCAGGGGGCGCCGTTACGCCCATCGGGATTTCCTGGTGCGGTGCTGACCGGGTGCCCTCAAGGCCGGCCGTCAACTGTCATCCGGCCGGGGTTCGGTTTGAAAGCTGGGTGCAAGTTTATTGTCCACGACGACTTTTTGTTTGTTGCGCAGTTTGAACACCCCTGTGCTGACCACTTGCTGGTTGGCTTCCAGACCCTCGAGGACGGAAACAAAATCGCCCCGGGCATCCCCAAGGCGCACGAACTGCTGGCGCAAGTGCTTGGCGGGGGGGGCATCCCCCTGAGCCTTGCCGGCTTCCACGAGAAAGACCGAATCGCTGTAGGGCGCGTAAAGGACCGCCGTCGTCGGGATGGCCAATACGCTTTTTTTACCGGGCAAGAGGACTTCCACATTGACGAACATGCCCGGCCGCAGTTTTTCGTCCGCGTTGCGCAGGGTGGCCTGGACACGAATATTGCGCGTTTCCGCCTCCACCTGAGGATTGATGGCCGTAATCCGGCCGCTGATGGTCTCACCCGCCAGGACATCGGCCCGGATGCGCACGGTGAGCCCGGTTTCCAGGCGGGCCAGCTCGCTTTGGGGCAGCAGAAAATTGACGAAAATAGGATCCAGGGATTGCAACGAGACGATGGGGTCGCCGTCCTTGATGACCTGCCCCAGGTTGATGCGGCGGATGCCCAGGCGGCCGGCAAATGGCGCCTGGATGGTCTTTTTGCTGATGATGGCCTTGATCCGGTCGATTTCGGCCTGGGCCTGCTTCAGATTGGCCAGGGCCTGATCGTAAGCGGCCTGGGTGACCACCTGCTCACCGCGCAGTTCCCGGGCGCGGTCGAAATTCGCCCGGTTGAGGGCCAGGGTGGCTTCAGCGGCGCGCAGCTGGGCGGTCTCGGTGGCGATGTCCTGCTGAACGAGGAGCACCCCGGCGTCGACAAAAGCACCGGGTTCAAAGGCGATGCGCGCGACTTTGCCGGTCAACTCGGCCGTGATGGTGACCCCCTGCACGGCGTTGAGCGTGCCCACCGCGGAGAGGCGCACCTCCCAATCCATTGTTGCGACCGGTGTCACGGTGACCGTTGTTGGCGGCATCGAAGATGCCTTGCCCTGGGCCGTCATGCGATCGATCTGTAGATATTTAATTCCGCCCAGAATACCGGCGATGATCACCAGCAGGAGGATGGATAGCGCGATGCGTTTTAACATGGGTTTGGGCAAGTCGCCTGTTGGGTGGAAGTGCCGGTGCCAATGGCCGCGGCCGGGCCGGACAGCCAGAGAAGACCCTTAGCAGAAAGAGAGGGCCGCAACAAGGCCGAAGCCGGATTTTTGCTTTAAGGCCGGTGCCCCCGCATTCCGGGAACGCCGCGATCGATTCCCAGTTCCCTGGTTTTTGTCCGGAGGGTATTGCGATGAATGCCCAGATGCCGGGCCGTTTCAGCGCGATTACCGCCAAATGCTTTCAGGGCCGCGATAATATGTTGGCGTTCGAAGGCGCGGGTGGCTTTTTTCAACGCGAGCCCCTCGAAGCGCGGGGGGCTGATGGCTTCCGGCCCAGCGGAGGGTTCGGTGGCCGCAGGCATTTGCCCCGTGTGAACATGGCAGAGCCTTTCCAGCAGGTGTTCAAATTCCCTTGTGTTGCCCGGCCAGTCGCAGGCCATCAGGGTGGATCGGGCCAGATCGGAAAAACACCTGCGCCGCACACCATTGCGGATGGTATCCTGATTGAAGATGTGCTCGAGCAGCAAACCGATATCGTCACCCTGTGCCTGAAGGAGCGGAAGATCAATCGGCAACGCGTTCAGGCCGGCATGAAGTTCATGGAGGAAAAGGCCCGCCTCGACCAGGGCCTGTAAATCATGGCCGGAGGCGGCAATGATGCGAACGTCCGCCTTGACCCGGCGATGGGACCCCGGGGCCTTGAATTCCTGGTGCTTGATGCATCCCAGAAGCTTGGACTGGAGATCCGGTCCCAGACGGTCGACATTGTCCAGAAACAGGCTCCCGCCATGAGACTGTTCGATTTTGCCGTTCCGGCCTGCCGCGGCATGGCAAGCGTCCCGGCGACAGCGCCCGAAAAGCGCCTTCTCCAAAGACCGGGAGGGCTTTCCGGCACAGTCAAGGGCGGTGTAAGGGCCTTTGGCGCGCGCACTCCGGGCGTGCACGCGGCGCGCGATCCGGTTTTTCAGCAGGTCGTTTCCGCCCAAAATCAGCGCGTGGCATTCAATCGGCGACAGGGCCTCGATGATCCGATCCAGTCTTTGCATCGCGCCATCCCGGCCGGCGCCGTCCATAGGCGCCGGGGCGGATTTCATTTGGATGCACGCCTGCAGACGGGCAAGGGCCTGCGTGGCCAGGGTGCGCACGTGGCCGGCGTCGATGGGCGTGGTGAGGAAATCCAGGGCCCCGGCCTTCATGGCGTCCACCGCCGTCTGAACGTCACGCACGGCACTCGCCATGATGACAGGTTTGTGGGGCGCAGACCGCTTCAGGATTTTGAGCAGTTCGATGCCGTTCAAGTCGGGGAGCTGAACACCCAAGAAAACGAGATGGAAGGGATGGCGTCGGAGCCAGCTGAAAGCCTGTGCAGCGCTGACGGCAAGGTGGATTCGGTCGGCGTCCTTGAAAACCTGCGGCAAGGGGCCCCATACACGCCGCTCTTCATCGACGATCAAAATGGATGCCCGAGAAACGAACGTCGTTCGCATGCGCTCTCCGTATTCTCGACCCGGTATGGCAATAAGGTTGTCGTTAATACAAAAAAAACCATAAATTAATTTAATACAGCGTGTCAATTTGTTTTTATTCTGTTTTTGGTGTTTGGCCGGGACATCCTCTCACCGCGGTAAAAAAACGGTTGGATACAGTCGAAGTCTGCGGGCATTTATCCAGGCGGCGGCCGAAGGCGCAGGGGAGCGCCGGGACGGCGCACGCATGGCGTCATGCCGCCGGCCCGGCGATGGCGCTTTGGGGATCAATCGCCGATGGGGTCGGCCTTTTTCACGGCCATCGAATAACCGCAACTTGTCTCTCGGAAACCGATTGCAGCGGTGATCATAAAGTTGACGGCGGCCCCTGCGTATTGTATGCCCTGATCAGTGGGTACTGGTCCTTTGATGTACCCGCACTTTTTTAACGACCCCATACCCCGCACGGCATCCATCATGGGCAATAAACTCACGATTGCATTTACGCGGCGCGAGGCCGAGCTCTACCGCTCGCAGGGTTTGTTCGAGGAAGCGCAGCAATTGTATCGCGATGTGCTCGATAACACGGATGCCTTGGGGGGGCGCCTGTCCAAATCGCTTCAAAACCAGATTTTGAAAATCGAGGACGAGCTGGCGGCCATGGAAGTGGACCTCGTGGACTTCGTATCCGCGCGTGACATGACCATCCTCAAACGCAGCTGGCTCGGTGCCGACTCGACCAGCGACATCCTGACATGCGCCACCGCCTTCGGGGACATTGGCCTTTTCGAAGCCGGGGTGGAAGAATACCGCAAATTGATCCGCCGCAAGCTTCCCGTGGCCAAGTTCGTCCGCGGACTGACAGACTGCCTGTTGGGTATTCATTCCCAGGCCACCATTGAGGGCGCCATCGAACAGATCATTGCCCAGGACTTCCACAACGGCCACCATCCGGCCCTATTGCGGGCGGCGTTCGCTCTGGATTTGGAGCGGCGCGGCTATTATCAGACCGCCCTGAATCTTTACAAGGCGCTGCTGAGGGAAGTGCCGCGATCGCAATGGTCGAAAGTGGCCCGTCGCATCAAAGCCCTCAAATCAAAGATGAAGACCGCGACGGCCCAAACCCCTGAAAGCCAGACAGTTGCCGACATCGAGCCTGCCGATAAGTCCGCCCGCTTCCGTCGCCGAGTGGGCCGCCTGCGCAAACACCTGGATCAGCTGCGGGCGTTCGTCCAGCGCCACCAGCGGGCCAAATCGACCCCCTAACGGTATCGCTTCCGCGCGGCAATGATGGTCATCCACTGGCAATGGTCAACGGCGCAGGACCTGACCGCGGCTGAAATGCACGCCATCCTGGCGCTTCGCCAACGGATTTTCATTGTCGAACAAAACTGTGCCTATCAGGATGCCGACGCGCTTGATTTGAGCGCTTGGCACTTGACCGGGCGCCGTCCCGACGGGCAGCTCGTGGTCTATCTGCGGATCAATGCGCCGGGTTCGCGCTTTGCCGAAGCCTCGATCGGACGACTGCTGACCGCAGGCAACATGCGCGGTCAGCATCTGGCCAGCCGGGCGCTGAAACAGGCGCTGCGCCAGTGTGCCGCCCTCTACCCCGAGCAGGCCATTCGCATCGCAGCCCAGATCCATCTCGTGGATTTCTATCGACGGTTTGGTTTCCGTGCGGTCGGATCACCCTACCCCGAAGACGGCATCGACCATATCGACATGATCCGGTTGGCTGCTGTAGATGGGCGCTGAATGCGCGGTGCCCCCCGAATTGCCGTTATCGGTGCAGGGCTTTCGGGCCTGACCGCCGCCTGGCGCCTGGTACGGGCAGGTTTGAAGCCGACGGTTTTTGAGACCCAGACCCGGCCGGGGGGAAGGATGCGCTCCGCACGGACCGCCGGGGCTTGCCATAAAAGATCTCCGAGGCGAAGGTCAGGGCGTGAGGGTCGAAGGGCATGGCTTTGGGGAGCGCTTTGACGGCGCGATCCTGGCAACACCGTTGCCGGAGGCCATGCAATTGGTGCGCCCATGGCTGGATCCCGGCATCACCCGGTTGGTTCCCGGTTGGCCCCATGCATCCGCGTTGCTGGTGCATATGTCTTTGCAGCGGCAAGTCCGGCGACCTGCGCTCCAGGTGCTCCCGCCACGCGACAAAGCCGAATGGGGTTGTGGTTTTACGGTCGAGCGGGCGAAAAGCGCCCTCCGGGTTACCCGTGGCGGGGAGGCGGTGACCCTGTATGACCGGCCGGAAAAATTGGAAACGCTGTGGAAACACAGCGACGGTGACATCGCTGCAACCTTGGCCGACGAACTCGCCAACTGGCTGGTGTTGCCGCGTCATGAGATCGTCGTGCGGCGGGTGCGGCGCTGGCCTTATGCGGCGGCCTCCTGTGACACGGGTGCCGATCAGCGCTCGGCCTTCCTGAAGGCGCAGCTTAACCGGCTGGCGCGTCAAATTCCGATCTGGGCGGCCGGGGACTACCTTGGCCTTTCAAGCCTGGAGGGTGCGGTTGCCAGCGCCAATGAAGCTGCCCGCGCGTGCCGGATTCATTTTCAGTCGCAATGGGCGTGACCGTGCCGTCTGTCGTCGGGAACGCGGGGCGTCGTCGTTGGGGCAAGGGCCGCTGGCTGTCCATTGAACGGCGCACGGATCAGGCGAATCAATTAAGGAGATCACAATGGCTTCCCTGGAGACATTCAAGGCCACCTACGATACGGAAATGGTCGATTTTAAGGTGGGCGGGCGCCCCTTTCGTTTTCATGTGCCCCGCACGATCGATAGCTTCATCGATCCGGATGACCCGATGCGCAACTTCCCGCTGTGGTCAAAAGTGTGGGAGGCCTCGCTTCTGCTGGCATCCAAAATGGCGTCGCGGCCGGTCGGCCGTAATGATCGCCTGCTCGAACTGGGAGCCGGTCTGGGGGTGGCCGGGCTGGTGGCCGCCGCTTTTGGTCACGACGTCACCGTGACCGAACACGACCCGCATGCCCTCGCCTTTCTCGAGGCCAATCGCCTGGAAAACGAATGCCGCCATGCCCGCGTCCGCCGGCTGGATTGGCACCAACTCGATTGGGACGCGCGTTTCGATGTCATTCTGGGTTCGGAGTTGATCTACAGGGAAAGTGATTTCAAGGTCATGCGTTCGCTTTTCCGGGAACTGCTCCGGCCCGGGGGCGAGATTCTCCTGGCCGGTGAAATCCGTCAGACCAACAAGGCCTTTCTGGATTGCATGCAATCCGTTTTTCGGATTCAAGTCGCCAAACACACCCTGCGCGGCGCGTCCCGGGAGCTCCCGCTCCTGCTGATCCGCATGCAGCCCAAGACGGAAAGCACTTAGCGCCTGGCCGTATCGGATCTTAGCGGCGATGTTTTTTCTGCGCGTTTCCGATGCCCCCGCTTGCTAGTTCCCTATCCATTTGATAGAATTTCAATTGTTTTTATTACGATGCGTGCACCGGCCATCGCCTGCCTCTGCCCGGAAATATCGCGACACGAATCTTCCCGGTTTAGAGCAGGCGTTGCTTTAACACCACCGGGCCGGGGCCGTGTCAGTCAAACCCGCGGTATGGCTGTTGTGCAACGGGAATCAGGGTATGGATCGGTTTAATGTCGTTTTTCGTGGCGAGTTCCTGCTGGGCTACGATATTGATGCGGCCAAGGATAAGCTCGCCGGCGTCTTCAAGCTGAATGAACGCAAACTGGACGCCCTTTTTGCCGGTGAGCCGATAACGGTCACCAAGGGTGTCAACGAAATCAAGGGGAAGCAGATCGTCGACGCGGCGGCCGGCTGCGGCGTCGTCTTCGAACTGGAGCCTGCCGAAGACGCTGTGGCCCCTTCAGCGGCACCGCCGCCGGGCAGCGGCGGCCCGACGACCGCCGCCAACTCGGTGACGTGCCCGCATTGCGGCACCCGTCAGGGGCGGGCGGCCAGCTGCCTGCATTGCGGGGCCTATCTCATTGAGAAGGAAACCGCGGCGCGCTCGGCCAAGGTTGAAAGGGTTTCGGTCGAGGTCTCCTCCTCGGCCGGGGCCAAGACGTCTTCCGGCGGTGTCTTTAAATCGATTCGCATTTTTGTCCTGCTGCTTATCCTGCTGGTTGTGGGGTTGAATACGTTTCTCAGCGGTTTCCATGCCACCAGCTGGGATCAAACCCTCTGGGTGGGCGTCTACCCCATCAACGCCGATGGTTCGGAAGCCGTGGACCAGTACATCGCCCGCCTGGATGAAGATACGTTTCTGCCGATCGCCGATTATTTCTCTGCGGAAGCTGAACGCCACGCACTTTCCCTGTCGGATCCCGTCAAGATGCTATTGGCCCCGGAAGTCAAATCCCTGCCGCCGATACCCCCCGAGAGCGGCAATCCTTTGGCGGTGATGTGGTGGAGCCTGAAAATGCGAGTCTGGGTCTACCGATCGGACACGTTTACCGAAAGTCCATCGCCGGAAATCAAGATTTTCGTTCTCTATCACCCCCGTGGCGAGAAGGAGCGGCTTGAAAATTCACTGGGAATTCGCAAGGGAATGTTCGGTGTCGTGCACGCCTATGCCGATTACGGCTCGCAGCCCAAAAACCATGTGATCATCGCCCATGAAATGCTGCACACACTGGGCGCCTCCGACAAATACGACCCGGCCACGCAGCTGCCCCGGTTTCCGGACGGTTTCGCCGATCCCGAGCAATCGCCGCTCTATCCCCAGCAGCTGGCGGAAATCATGGGCAGCCGGATTCCACAGTCCGAAGACCAGGCGTCCATGCCGCCCAGCTTGGATTTTACCGTCATCGGCGATAAAACGGCACGTGAAATCAGGTGGTTCAAATAAGATGACACTCCGGATGGGCCGGCTTTCCAGGGCCTGAGCGTCCATGCCGCCCAATCCGCGGCGGCCGCAAGCAACCTTTATCCATGCGGCCGATCGATCCACAAGGTTTAGAGGCCATGCGCATCTGGTTTACCGAAGCCACGCCCGATCAGATCAACCAACTGGCTCCCCGGACGATCGTCGAGCGGATTGGCATCGAATTCATCGAAGTTGGCCACAACTATCTCAAGGCCCGCATGCCCGTCGATGAGCGTACGGTTCAACCGACCCGGATTTTACATGGCGGGGCGTCGGTGGTATTGGCCGAAACCCTGGGCAGCGTGGCGGCGTACCTCTGCATCGATCCCGCGCTAAAGACGGCCGTGGGACTGGACATCAATGCCAACCATGTGCGTTCGGTCAGCGAGGGGCACGTTATCGGCAAGGCCACGCCGCTTCACCTGGGCCATTCGACCCATATCTGGCAGATCAGCATACACGACGCGCATGAACGGCTGGTGTGCATCGCCCGGATTACGATGGCGATTCTGGACGCCAAACAATAGCCGGCCGCCGACCAGGCGACGTGCAGCCCGACCGCTTCCCTTCAGTCCGCAAGGCCGAAAGCAAAGGAAGATCCGCCATGCCCCCCCCACACGGCGACCTGAACCGCCTTATCAACCCCAAGGCCATCGCCGTGGTGGGCGCCAGCAAGCGTGAAGGCAGCATCGGACGGATCATATTCGAGCGGCTCCTCCCGTCCCTGCGCAAACTCTACCCCGTCCATCCGGGCGGTGGCACGATTCTGGGGCATGAGGCCGTTACCGATGTCGGCGCCCTGCCGAAGGGCATCGATCTCGCGGTCATCGCCACCGGCGCTGCCGCCGCGGTCGGTGCGGTCGAAGCCTGTGCGGCCCGCGGCATCCCCTTCGCCGTCGTCGTCGCCGGCGGTTTCGGCGAAACCGGCGCCCGGGGTGCAAAGCTCGAGCAGCGTCTCCAAGCCGTCACCCAAACGACAGGTTGTCGGATTCTGGGACCCAACTCGCTGGGGATCTTCATTCCCGGCGAGCGGCTGGACACGATCTTCGTCGAGCATGGCGACAAAGCGCTGAGCCGGGGCGGCGGGGTGGCTTTCGTGACCCAGAGTGGCTCGGTGGGTGTCGAGGCCCTGGGACTGGCCAGCAATGTCGGTTACGGCCTGCGGGCCTTCGTAGGGCTCGGCAACAAATGCGACCTCGATGAGCTCGATTTTCTGGAATATTTCGGCGACGATCGTGATACTCGCTGCCTGGCCTTCTATTTGGAGGACATCGCCCACGGCCGCCGGTTTCTGGAGCGGGCCCGCGAGGTCACCCGGCGCAAAGCGGTCATCGTCCTCAAGGCCGGGCGCACGCCCGCCGGTGCTCGGGCGGTAAGCAGCCACACCGGACGGCTGGCGGGCATGGACGCCGTCATCGGCGGGGCCTTGCGCCAATACGGCATTCAGCGGGTCGTGGATGACGAGGAGCTCTGTGACGCTTCCAAATGCCTGGCCATGCTGCCGCCCACCCGCGGCAACCGGGTGGCCGTGCTCACGCCGGCCGGTGGATTCGGGGTCATGTGCGCCGACTATGTCGAAGGTGAGCAGCGCGGCATCCCTTTGGCGATGGCCCGCTTGGGCCCGCGGACAGTGGAACGCATCCGTACAGCGACCCTGCCGTATGCGGCCTGCAACAACCCGGTGGACCTGACGGCCAGCGCCGACGACGGCATGTTCGGGGCCGGCCTGGATGCATTGCTGGATGATGACGGCGTCGACATCGTCATCTGCACGGCCTTTTTCGCACCGCCGGCGATTTCCGACGGCTTGATCGACACGGTTGCCGCCCGCGCCCGTCGGAACGTCAAGCCGGTCATCACTTTCACCCAGTACGGCCCATTCACGGATCTGTATCTGCGAAGGTTTCACGACGCGGGGGTCGTCGGATTCCCTTCCATCAGCCGGGCCGTCCGGGCGGCCCGCTTTCTGGTGGAGCGCGCCCGCATTCTGGCTTCTTTGGGAGCGACGTCATGAGGGCCACCTTGACCCGATGGCATTCCGGCCTGACCGTGGCCGGCCGGCCCGATGAATATGAAGTTAAACGCCTTCTGGCGCTGCTGGGGCTGCAGGTTCCGGACGGCAGGCGATTGCTGAGCGGAACGCTCGATGCCCCGCCGCCGTTTGACGGGCCCTACGCCCTTAAAGTCTGTTCACCCGATATCCTCCACAAGACCGACGTCCAGGGCGTCGTGCTGAACCTGGACCGTGAATCGCTGAAGGCGGGCATACGGCGGATTGCCACGGCTTTTCCGCAGACCCCGCTGCTTGTCGAGCAGATGGCGGTTTCGCGGGGGCCGGAAATGATCGCCGGCGCGCTGATGGACCCCTCATTCGGCCCGGCCGTCATGGTGGGCGCCGGGGGCATTCTGACCGAGATCGCCCCCGACGTGGTCTTCCGATTGGCACCGCTGGATGCAAAGGAAGCCATGCACATGCTGGGGGAGTTGCGGATCGCTCCGGTGTTTGAAGGCTACCGGGGGCTTGACCTGGACGCCCATGCCCTGGCGCGCTTGCTGGTTGTCGTCAGCCGCCTCGCGGCCGCCTGGGACAAGGCCTTTGATCAACTGGATCTGAACCCCATCGTCTGGACCGGGCGGGATTGGATGATCCTCGATGCCAAGCTTGTCCTGAACCCTGCAAGCGCGGCATCTGCGCCCTAAGGCTAACAAGGCGGCCCGCGCGCCAGCGGACGTCGTCACAACACCGATGCCATGATCGAGCTTATGAAAATCCTCCTACCGGTTATTATCGTCGGGCTGGGCCTGCTCTATTTCTTCCAGGACGCCCTGATCTTTTTCCCCCAGTCCACGCCGGCTGAAAACCGGGCCCGGTTCGAGCCGCATGCGTATCGGGTGACGCAGGCCGGCGTCGATCTGCAAGGCTGGTTCGTTCGGGGGACGGTCTCCTCTGAAAGGCCGCTGCTGGTCTATTACGGCGGCAATGCCGAGGAGGTCTCCGTCAATCTTTGGGATCTCGATCGATTCGAGGCCGGCGGGTTTCTGTTCATGAATTATCGGGGGTATGGCGACAGCGGGGGCAAGCCCTCCCAGACGGCCCTTTGCCGGGATGCCGTACACATCCTGGACCACATGGTCGACCGCCAGAATATCCCGCTGGAGCACATCGTTTTGATGGGGCGCAGCCTGGGTTCGGGCGTGGCCGTGCACGTGGCCGCCAATCGCAAGGTGCGCGGCGTCATACTGATAACGCCCTTCGACAGCCTGACGAACGTCGCCCGCCACCACTACCCCATTTTCCCGGTGCGTCTGCTGCTCAAGCACCCCTTCGATTCCCTGGCGCTGGCGCCGGCGATCCAGACCCCGGCGTTGATGCTGATCGCCGAGCAGGACGAGGTTATTCCCCCGCGCTTCGCGCTGAATCTGGCCCGGGCCTGGGGTGGACCGGCACAAACGGTCGTCATCGAGGGGGCCGGACATAACGACATCCACCTTGATCAGCGCTACTGGACGGCTATCGGCCGCTTTCTGGCCGGCCGCAAGGAAGACCCAGAGTAGATCATGCTGGAAGGACTGCGCAACGAACTGCAAAACCTGGCCGATCCTCGGGTGGCGGCCCATTCGCAGCGGTTCTTCAAGACCGGCCCCGGCGAGTACGGTGAAGGCGATCAATTCATCGGGATTCGCGTTCCCGTGTTGCGGCGGCTGGCGCGCAAATATGCGTCGCTGCCCACCCCAGCGGTCGAACGCCTGCTGCGCTCCACGATCCACGAGCACCGCCAGACCGCGGTGTTCATTCTCGTGGGGCGTTTTAAAACGGGAACCGAGGCGGAGCGGCGCGCCATTTATGCCCTCTATCTTCGCCATACGGCCGATATCAACAACTGGGATCTGGTGGACGCTTCGGCGGAACACATTCTCGGCGCCTGGCTGCAGCATCGCAGCCGTAAACCGTTGAGGGAACTGGCCGCGGCCGCATCCCTCTGGGAACGGCGCATGGCCGTGATGGCTACTTTTCATTATATCAAGCAGGGTGAATTCGAGGAGACGCTGCGGCTTGCCCAAATGTTGCTTGGCGACCGTGAGGATCTGATTCACAAAGCGGTGGGGTGGATGCTGCGGGAAATCGGCAAGCGATCGGCGGCAACGGCCGAGGCTTTCTTGCGACGGCATTGCCGCACCATGCCCCGCACCATGCTGCGCTATGCCATTGAAAAATTCCCGGAGGCCAAAAGGCAGGCGTATTTGCAAGGCGACGTTTAGCCCCCGCGCCGACGATTCAACCGTCAAGGCGGGCCTACGTCAACGACCGTCGGGCCTTTCCCGATCCATGTTTGGCTCGCTGCACGCGAAGCCGTTGCGACCGCCCGGCGGCGGGGGAAAGGCGTTGCCTGCCCGGGCGGAACGCGGGGACGGCGGCGTTATTCGGTCCAGGCGTCATGCACGTCCCCGACGATCATTTTGACGTCCGAGATGGCGTTGTGCATGCGGGCGTACATCATGGCCAGACCGATGATTTCGGTCAGCACGAAAAGCGAGTCCAGATCGCGGTCGGATATGTCCCACACCTTGCCGTGGTAGAGTCTTAAAACCCCGATCACCCGCCCGCTGAAGGTTACCGGAACGGCGACGATGGCGCCAATGCCCTCCTGGATGGCGTCTTCGGGGTATTGCAGAAGATCGGACTGCTTGACATCCCGGACCACCACGGCTTTCTTTTTGCTGACGCTTGAGATGCTGCGGTTGAAAAACAGCGGGCCTTTGTTCATGTAGCGGATGCTGAGGCCAAAGCTGCCCAGCACTTCGAGCTCCTTGGTCTCCATGTTGGCGGCAAAGATCGATGCCCCCTTGATTTCCAGAGCGCCAACCAGCAGCTGGGTGAGGTGCTTGGACATGATCTCCAGGTTGAAGGATTCGGCAATCGCCCGGGTTACGACCTTGAAAATGTCGATATTGATGCGGTCTTCTGTCTGCATGGCTTCCTCCCTAAAGGGTGACGATGGCGGACAAGGCGTGTTACGGGTTGGCCACGGAACCGGTCAGGACACCACACAGATGGTCGTATCCTTTAGCGCGGTCACCACCTTGATAAAGACACTGCCGGTGAAAAAGCGGGTGACTTTCCCGGGCTTGTGGTTGAGGACGATGATGTCGTAGCCGCCTTCTGCGACCTGATCGATGATGGCCGCTGCGATCTCCTTCTTGCGGGACTTGAAGATGTAGCGGACGCGATCGCGGTCAAAGCCGCTGGAAATCAGCTGGGCGCGCAGCTCCTGCAAGGCGATTTCGCGCTCGGTCAGCTCCTGGGTGAGATAGGACAAGCGCCGTTTGAGTTTGGCGGTGGACGACTGATCGTCGGATTCGACTTCGGAGATGGGTGTAAAGGCATGAAAGATGGTGATGTCGGCGTCTTCCTGCCGGCCGAAGGTCTTGACGATGAAATCCAGGGATTTCTGGTCGTTTGGCGAGAAGTTGTAAGGTAGCAAGATCCGTTGGGCAGCCATGATTACCCCCTTTCCCCTTGTGCCATGAGCGCGAAATATGCGCATGCTCCGGCAGCTGCGCCAGCTCACGGGTGCGGCCGCTGGCAGATACCGTTTCGTCCGGAATGGCCAATCAGCTTTGCGGTTGTCGTCGTGGGTGATGCGATGCTCAACATTCATTCGGCGGCGCATCTTTAGTTGCCGGTGGAATTTAAGCGGCGTCTGCTGCGCGGCCGAGCGAATAGCTCGTGTGAAGAAGAGTGCCGGCGCACCACAGCGATTATTTCGGGGTTGCCGGTCGAAATTTAAATTCAGGGCCTTTGAACAGAAGAAAAAGGAAGCGAAGGCTAGCGGCCCTGAAGGTGGCGTTTATGGCGCTCAAGCGTTTATTGCCTGTGCGGAGCGCCCTTTTACTAGGTGCCATAGGGCATAAACCCTGTCAAGGGGCATGACGGCCTGCATTCGACGGGCACGCGGCTTTCGAAACCCATGGGGATATGCTATGAACGCATCGGGATCGATACCGTTGCGCTTGAGCCTTGTGTGAATCGATCCGGCGATCCGGAAACGGCCCGTCCGCACCGCCCCTCACTGTTGCCGCGATCATCGCACTTTGTGATTTCCCATAGGCTGAGACGCGTCCCTGGCACTTCCGGAAGGAGAAGTTGCGCACCTTGCCCGTTAACGGTTGCCATCATGCCGTCCGTCGGCGGTTCGATGTTGAGCCCCCCGCGAAAGCCGTTTGCCCCGAGGCTCGCTGCCATCCCGGGTTTGCCGCAACCCTGGCCATCGGTTACGATGCCTGGGCACCGGACTATGATGCCGACATGGCGCGATACGGCTACCGGCTTCCGGAGCGCATGGCGGATGAGGCCCGGTCCTTCATTGAAGCGCGCCGCGCCCCGCTGCTCGATGCCGGCGCCGGCAGCGGGCTGATGGGCGCAGCCCTCAAGGCGGCTGGCTATGAGCATCTGGTGGGCCTGGACCCGTCTCCGGGTATGCGGCGGCAGGCCCATGCCAAGGGGGTCTACAGACGGCAACTGCCAATGGCGTTAGGTTTCGCCGCCCTGCCCGCCCTGCGGACGGCGCTTCGCTTCGAGGCGGCCCTGGCGGCCGGTGTCTTCAAAGCCGGCCACGCGCCGCCGGAAGCCCTTGCCGACCTGGCGCAACTTGTCCGGCCAGGGGGTATCGTCATTTTCGATGTCGGCCTCGGAGCGGGCGACGCGGCTTACAAGCGCTTTCCACGACGAATGGCAGCCCGGCGCCAGTGGCGGCTTCTAAGATCGACAGCCCCGTTTTCGATATTTTCGGGTGGTGCGCCCGAAACGATTACCATGATCCACGTCTTTCGAACCCTCAGCGCATGCTGTAGCGACCCTCAAACGCACAGCTACCGAAACAAGGAATACGCCCATGGCTTTTGTAATCCTCAAGCCCAAGCGGGATAAATCCCTGTTGCGCCGCCATCCCTGGGTTTTTAGCGGAGCGATGGCCAAAACCCGGGGCAACCCCGATCCTGGCGAAACCGTGGATGTCGTCAGCCCTCGGGGCCGTTGGCTGGGAAGCGGGGCCTATTCGCCGCGCTCCCAGATCGCCGTGCGGATCTGGACGTTCGAAGAAGGGGACGCCGTCGATGAAGTTTTCTTCCACCGCCGTCTCGAACAGGCACTCGCCAGCCGTCACGATATGGCGCGTCGGCAGCACCTGACCGGCTTTCGGGTGGTGAATGCCGAATCCGACGGCCTGCCCGGCGTGATCGTCGATCGCTACGGCGACTATCTGGTTTGCCAGTTTCTCACCGTCGGGGCCGAAGTCTGGAAGGATGTCATCGTCGCGCAGCTTGAAACCCTGATGCCGGCCGAGGGCATTTTTGAACGCTCCGACAGCCCGGTGCGCGACAAGGAGGGGCTGGAACGTCGGACGGGGGTCCTGGCCGGGAAAGCGCCGCCGGAAACGATCGCCTTTCAGGAAGGACCCTATCGCTTCTGGGTGGACGTGCGTCGCGGCCACAAAACCGGCTTTTATCTCGACCAGCGGGAAAACCGCCTGGAAATGAGCAGCCTGGCCGACGGGACCGAAGTTCTCAACTGCTTTTCATTCTCAGGCGGGTTCGGTGTGGCCGCCCTCAAAGCCGGGGCCCGTCACGTGACCAACGTGGATATGTCATCTGCGGCCCTCGAGCTTTCACAGCGCAACGTGGCGCTCAACGACCTGGACCCGGAGCGGGTCGAACACGTGGAGGCCGATGTCTTCAAGAAACTGCGCTATTATCGCGATGCCGCCCGACGCTTTGACCTGATCGTTCTCGATCCGCCCAAATTCGCGGATTCAAGGGCCCAGCTCAACCGGGCCAGCCGGGGCTACAAGGATATCAATCTATTGGCGATCAAGCTCCTGCGCGCGGGCGGGTATCTGTTATCGTTCTCCTGCTCGGGCCTGATGGAGCCGGAACTCTTCCAGAAGATCGTGGCCGACGCGGCGCTGGATGCCGGACGCGATACCCAGATCATCAAGCGTCTCAGCCAGGCCCCGGACCACCCCACGGCACTGAATTTCCCCGAAGGCCATTACCTCAAGGGCCTGCTCTGTCGTGTCGGGTAGAATGGATTGGATCCCCGTTGCCATTTGGGTCCCGATCGGTGTTGCCGGTTTGCTGTTTCTCATCAAGGTTCTCTACGGGGTGAGCATCGCGT
>JAAUXT010036441.1_pt1 | contig 16896 bp, 23 predicted proteins | sample 7278171 | NCBI WGS metagenome assembly JAAUXT01 (sample SAMN14350112, study PRJNA611818) | marine sediment metagenome | isolation source: surface marine sediment (1.8m) | place: French Polynesia: Moorea | collected 2018-08 | reverse complement strand
GGTACCTGTCAAGTTGAGGATTCGTCCCGTCGAGGCAGATGCTCCTGCAGCGTTCATAGGCTGGGCCGTTCTGCTCCTTTAGGAAAGGAATGACCCAGTGTTTATGTGTGTTTCCCACCGTCGCCCCTTTTGTAATTTGTGATGCTTTGACGCTCAGCATCAGAATCTGGACAGAAGTGCGCCACTATAAAAATTATCCTAGTCAAGGCACCCCAATTTGCAGGTTATTCACGGCCCCAGCACAAAACCTTCGCACATCGAGGTCTGTGACGATGCACCATGTCAATCTTGAAGCCCGCCGGGCGGGCGTTCAATCTGGGCACAGTCACATGTTGCTCTCGATTCAGTCACGAATTTAATCGCACATTGGAGTGTGCACGGGTCTTGTCCCTGCCCTGCATCTCTGAAGGGACGTGCAGTGAAAGTCTGAACACTGAATGGAGACTGGTATTCAACGCACGTTTGCGATTTAACGCAACACGGGTTCGCGTGCAAACCAGGGCCGGATACTGGGTCTGGTTGAGAAGGCCCGACACATTTGATGGGGACCTGAAAGCCTCTAACTGCCGGGAGCCCGCCCCCTGGATGCATCCCTGTTCAACTGTGGGTTGCATGGTATTCTCTTCCATCTGACAGATCCTCCGCGCGGGATCTGCACCTGTGTCGAAGACAGATTCACAGATTCACGCACGAGGGAGCGCTCGCCTTGAGTGTCAGTGAAAAGCCTGTTGCGTTCCCAGTGCGACGTCAGTGCGGGTGACATGTGCGTTGTTTGCTGAACCCACAGATTGACTTTCACAGGAAGAGATGAATTGGGCAATCCCTCTTCTGGCAGGAAGGTTTCGTGTGCAACTGGTGGATCCATGCAGGCGGAGCCTGGTCCCTGGGCCCACCTCAACCTCCAGTTCGTTTGCCCCCATTTTTGTGCCATTAAGCACAACAGTTTCCTGCTTGCCATGTTGAATGCTTCCCAGGTTGGAGATTGGGCCTCTCCCCATGGTCCATTTCTGTCGTTCTGGAAGCACAACTGTTGCAGACAAGGCAAGGCTCCATTTCCATTTGCTTTGCCGCTGCTTTGTGAAAAGCCTCGCGTCTTGTAGTCGTGTCAAACACACAGGCGTTCAATTCAATATCAGCCACAAGAGGCGGTTACAAGTGTCTGTGGGGGAGGCGATCTGATCTGGTGCCTCGGCCGGCTTCACACGTGATGCGTCGTGCGTGGAGTCGGGTTTCGGAGCTGCGCTGGCGTCGCTGCACCGACTGAGATGTCCTGGCATCAACGTGACACCGTGAATTCTGCCATGGCCTGTTTCCTCGAGCCCCCTTGGTGCGATGCGTCCAGGGTCAAACCCGACCCACCCCATCCCATCTGAATCCGGCCGGGTCCGAGTTCAGAAATAACCCTTTGAAAATGGAGAGACTCTGATTGCATAAGAGAAATAGCAGCTGTAAAAAGGGCCGGGGCCCCGTTGTCGGGTACCGGTGAAGGAACCATGTAATGCAGCTACAATCCCATGTGTATGCGGACTGAGGGCGTGATTAGCATAGGAAAGGCCCGCTCTTTCTTTGAACAGGATTACCTCGATCTTCGCTTGTGACATTAAGATGCCTCAGGATTTCATTGGAACAGAGAACGAAGCGAAGGAGCGGGGTCCAATCTGTTGTGGTAGGAAAGAACCAGCGTGCGCCTTCTCGGAGGACCAAAACGAACGCTGTGGGAATGTTGTTTTGAGAATGTCATGTGCACATGACAATTCGTAATCCCTCGGTGTGGATATGTCATTGTTCTTCCTTGATGGCTGTTTCACACTGCAGGCATCACGCCTGGTGTCCTGTGGATTAACCAATTCCCTTGTCAAACAACGCAATGCAAGAAGCATTCAGTTTGTGTCAGACCTGAGAGAGTTTGTTTCAACGAGAGACAAGCACGCCACTGCAGAAAAGTACCTGATTTAAGTACAAAAGGTACCTGTTTGTTGCTGTCAGGCGCCTGAAGCAACCTTCGGTTGGACAAAACCGAGTTGCGTGCGAGCAGATGAATGTCCATGGCCTTGCTGCCCTGCAGTGTTTGATGGACTACCACCAAAATAACTCGGAAAAACAAAGGTCACAAAAGCAGCGAGGGGCGGATCCCAGGGCTGATCCAGGGTCGTCCCAAGGGCGGTCCCACGGTGAATCCAGGGGCGAACCCTGGAACAGATCCCAGGGTGGTTCCAGAGGTGGGGGCTCTTCCGCAGAACTCTTCTATTGAACCATCTCCAATACCCGTAAGGTTTGGACAGTGCCCGAGGCAAGCCCATCACCAACTGACAGAAGAGGTTGAACAGTGCTGTCACCAGGCCGTGCCCTGTCACTGCAGAATATTGCAGTCGCCCTGTGGGGTTCAGGAAGTACACGTCAGTAGAACCCTGCGGCTTCAGCTCCAGACGTCCAACTGTGTTCGGGACTTTCCTGAGCAGAAATCGAAACACGTCCCCGAAGACCAATGTCCAGCTCCAACAAACTGGAAAAATTGTGGAAAATCGCTTGAAATGTCTTCGTGCAAGACTGCATTTTCTTCGTGTGGACAAACTCTGCAGCCACTTGCGTTTGTCGCGCGGACTTGAAAAGCGCGTAACAGGTACAAACTCTCACTGCAGAGGGTCAATTACACGATCCATTCCCTGGAGGCGCGAGTCCATATTTCACTCTCAATGATGTCGTGTTTTGGATCAATTGACCGCAAAGACCGCACGCCGCACCGCGAAACAGCAGTAAGTGGGTTTCACACAGGAAGCCTGACGCCTTGTGTTCCTGCGGGAACAGGATCGGTGAGTTCCAGCAACTACGTGTGGTGCCCGAATTGCCAGATGATCTCTGTGTTGATATTATTTTTATATATTTATATACGGCCGGAAAACGCGTGGTTCTTGCTCTGAGTCCCTGGTGTGTGGCCAGCGATGATGCAGCACCCGTCGACTTTCACAAGAACGCAATACGTTGAACCCACAGAGACGCAATGCTTGACGCCTCCTGTGCGAAATGAGCTGAAAACTCACAAACCACTCGATTCAGCCTCGTAAAACAGGAACTAAAGTCACATTTGCGCACGCACGGATCCAGCCTCTGGTCCACGGTGACACCCGATCACAAACTCGGGCGGGGGAACTGTAAGACCACTGGTGACAAGAGCACTGCGGACTGGCTCGGCGCAGGCAGCCTTGGCTCTCTCGTTCTGCAGCATGGTTCCGCCCCTGCTCGTTCAGATCGTGTAAATCATGACAAGATTTGACGTTTCACCAGCTTCACCCCGCCTTCCCTCCCCTCGCTTTATCCCCCACAGATATTGCATAATCACCGGCTGGCATGACAGATTGCAATTTGAACTTTAATTTTATTGATCTCCTGGATATTGATCCAAATAATACACCACAACCAACTGGCAGTTGCAGTTGCGCTGAAAGGTGCCCCGTGTGACGTGCCCCAATTTCAACAACGAGGCCCCAATTCAGGAGGGCCAATGTCATCAGCACCAGTTTGTCTCCGTGGCCCCTTCCCCCGGATCCGCTGCGCTGTTGAATTGCGTCGCCATCATCATGATCGTATGCACCGCTATTTGCTGTTGCAAATGTAAACATTTGAACAGGCCCCGTGCAGGCTCCATATCTCACCGCACGACAGAAGCAGCCTTTCAACGCTGACAAATTTATGGAGAATTTCACTGCGATGCACACGCAGCTGTGGCATGGGAACCAAGCAGCCAGTTGTTGGACAGCAATGTCGAATTCCTAGTCGCTTCACGATGCAAGTGCAGACACTTTTGAAGATCTACGTGGTCAGGAGATTCTGCAGGGCTCCGTGAAAACCTCAGTTGTTGTTGGTGGTGGTATCGTGGCGGTGGTGGTGGTGGCAGTGATGTTTGGATGGGTAGGGGTGGTAGTAGTGGTGGTGGTGGTGACTTTGGTGGTGGTCGTGGTTATGTACTGTGTGTGTACAGTAGTGATCACAGCCGATTGGTGACACCCTGGGGAGAGGCGATTGCAACTTTGACAAGTGGAACATTGAGCCTGTGGTACCACAGCAAAATGCAGGAAGTCACCCTCGTGCGCTGGATCCACCAGAGCCAAGACGCAGTCCGTGAGTGTTTGTTCTCCGTGGGCCGTTCTCATCCTGAATGCCAGTCACAGAGCCACAAAGCTGCTGTCAATGGAGCCGCGCCATGACAAACCGGCCTGAGAAGAAAAGCTGTGGGAACTGGGGCGCACAGTTGGGCGGAATTGACTTTTGTCTCGTGTTTCTGTGTGCGCTGCTGCGGGGGCTTTGTTTACCGTTTGTGGCAGGTACGTTGGTGGAACAGAACCTCGCTGCGACGAACACCGCATTTTGGGGGGAAATTCCAGGAACTGAAGCAACATCACTGTCAGGTGGTATCAGAGTCGGGTACCTGACAAGAAACAATTGCATTTTTGGTATCCAAGAGACGAAGGGGATCCTTTGGGTTTATTACGACAGAACGTCAGAATGAGTTTGACCGAATCCACCCCTCAGGATCCGTGCCGTGTGTGTGTGTGTGTGTGTGTGTGTGTGTGTGTGTGTGTGTGTGTGTGTGTGTGTGAATAAACGGACGCATGTGTGAGTGTGTGTGTGCACCATGGAGCGAATGTATCATGAAGAGAAGACTGTCAATCAGCAGTGTCACCAGCGTTGACTCAAGACTGCAGAATTGAACCGGAGTTGAAGAGCAGCAGAAGAAGCTTCCTTCCGTTCCTCCGTGCGTGCTCCCCCATGAACACCCAAACTCATCGTTCACGCTGGCTGCGTCAAGCGTTTGCGTCCAAGGGCACTTCCACTTGACTTGTTCAGGGGCGGAAAACTTGGCGTATTTCAACGCAACCCCAGCGCCCACCGATTCCTCAAGAAACAACGCGTGCGCTTGCAGCGAGGCAGCGCCCATTGCCTTGTTCCAAAACCCCATTCATGCCATTCACGTCGCATCCCGTGTGAACGAGGCCTCTCAGTCCGAACTCCGCATGCGTCCTCACACAACTCCCTTCTTTGCTGATTCCCTCTGCTTCAAGACAGGGACAAAAAGATCTGTCAGCAAACAACACGACGACTTCTCCTGTGTCACGTGAGCGAGAATAGCAAATCAGGGACGGACCCAGGATTTAGTCAAGTCAAGCGGGGACCGACCCTGGTAGGGGAAGGGGTCGATGCAAACTTTGAGAACAAGCAACTTGGCCGTGGCACATTTTGACCTGGAGAGACAAAAAGGGAGGATCAGTTCTGTCCTCATGGGGTGAAGCGTTTGGCCTCTAAGGCCCTGAACCAGACCCTGGATGTCCCTGGCATCAGTCAACGCAGCTGCAGGCCGCGAAACGGTCAATTGCAAAACTGTCAGGCCAACCCATTTCACACTGGAAACGTTTTGCGTGGCATCCGTCTTGATGTCAATTCTGTCGTCGACACAATACACAAACAAATGCACCAGGGCGCCACGCGTTCATGATGCATCCAGTGTGAAGCGGGCCGTACGCTTTCCCTACTTGCTCAAAAATTTGCATTCATTTGCCCGTTTGCATGCCGAGATCATTGCTCTTGGATTCGAGGCTTCGAAAACATTACTGTCACGCCAATCAGGGCTCAGCTGTCACTATAAATAGATGGAGGGGAAGGAAAGAGTCAATAACAGAGATCCTCAGGCTGGGTCACACAGGATGTCTCGTGCGTTGCGTCTCCGTCAAGGTCAATGGGCGCTGCGTTGCGCTGGGATGTTTTGCCCGTCCTGTCACCAGCTCGTAGGCACAGGTGGCCACGCTGCGCCCAGAGCTGCACAGATACGTCCTGCGTGACGCACCTCGTGTGAAAGTGGCCTGAGCTCCGCGATGGTGCTACGTGCGACGCTTATCGTGTGAACCCAGACTCAACTGCACAGGGACACACCGCATGACGCACCTTACGTGAACGAGACCTCACAGTGCAGAGAAGGCAGCAAGAGGATTGAATGACAGATGCACTCTTCACCACCGGGTGGGCTCTGTTTGTCCCGAGCCACAGCGAAGTCGCGCGGTTGTCAGGAACCAGACTGGAAGCCCTTGTGAAGGGCAGATCACACGCAGAGCTGACAGGGGGATCGCGGGTTCATTGTTGACCCTTCAGGACACACCCCGTCCTCCAAGGCTAACTTGCTGTTTTTTGTGTGTTTTGGTGGGCCCTTTGGAGACTGGTTCGGGCCCCGTGCCGAGGTCTGGATTCGCTTGCAAATGCGCAAGAGTCTGGAATCTGTTTAAAAAATAGATCAGCATTGGACACAACAAAGGAAAGAGAGGATCACTTGTCGACGCGTCACACCCCTTCGCCCCTCCTCTCTACCTTTCCCGTGTCGTGCCGTGCATGTACCTTGCTATGTTGTGCTATGCTCTCCCCTTAGGTTGTCTCCCTGCCCTTCCCTTTGCTATTCTCCTCCAGTTTTCCAACCCATCCACTCCCCAGCCGTCCCGTTCGCCCCTCTCCTCCCTTGCCTCGCCTTCCCTGTTCTACATCCGGACTCAAACAAACACCTATTGATTTCATCCTGGACCAACCAACTATTTTTAGAATCCGGGGAGCCACAACTGATGTGATGGATCCATCTGGAGTGGGGACCTGAGCGTTGGAGGAGATGTCCGAACCAGGGGCGGATGCAGGTTTTGCCCAGGGGTTCCAGTGAGGGCTCTCCCACCAGAAACAAATCCATGTGGACCCGGAGCCCCAACAACCGCCCGTGCGGGATCATTCCGTGCAGAGTAGTGGGTCTCATCACTGGCAAGTGTTCTTGTTTTCTTTGAGAGTACTGCTCCTGGATGTGCTCGTCCGAACTAAGATCGTGTTCAGCCTGCGTTGTGATTTTTCCACAGAGAGAGTCACATACATGTCTCAGTGCTGGCCAGTGTTCTTGCTTCAAAGTCACGGAGCCTCCCCGTAGGAATCCACCCCCACGGGGCGTGCGTGTTCCGCCTCTGTGATCGGCTCCGCGGTGCGGTGAGTCCGCGGCTCGTTCGTTTCCCCGCTATCAATGGATCTGACTGGATCACAAAGAGATTGGAAAGTCAATCAAACCAACTGGATGCGCGTGGCTTTAATCCGCGGAGGTGGCAGCAATGGACATCGGTGATGCCGAAAGAATCAACTGTGATTCTGGAAAATAGACTTTTGGTTCCACTGGGGGGTCCTGAGGTTTGATCATGGGGGACACATGACCCAATAAGGGGCTGGGAATTTGACTCCAACACACACTCAGATGTGTGTGTCTTTCCCTGGTCCGTTCCTGCAAATGGGTCTCCGATGGCAACAATGGCAAAGTCTAAAGTTCCGAGACGTACAGTTTGAAGCGAAAGGGGAGTTTTAGGCTGACGATGCTCCTCGCTGCAGGCTCTGACGGATTGTGGATGCGCATGCGTATTTAATGAGGCGGAGGTACTTATCACGTGAGCTGCGGCCCGGAAGGCGTCTACCGGAGTGAGACGCCAATCTCACCTCATTCATTCGTCTTCCAGGGTTTCCCTCTCCTTCATTCAGCGTCCTGCAGACATGGCTCGTTTCTTTGAATGATCTGGAAAACGAAACCATAAATTTAACCTCGCCATTTTTGCGCGATCAGGGACCTCTGGGTACCTCAAGCAGAGGATCCTTTGGTGTGGGCAACAGAATCTCAAGCATTCCCAACTTCGTCCACGAACAGGGAAGCTCCAAAACGACACAGCGCCAACAGTTTATGTGACAAACCGGCGAGGCACGTCTGCGCACACGCTCAGGCTCCCTGTTGTCCCATTGTCCAGTGTCCACCCACATCACTTCAGCATTCTTCAGCATTCAGCATTCTTCCAGCCGAAGAGCACGGCACAAATGTCATCACAGCTTAAACTGGCTACTCCGGTTGGAAACGACACTTGTTCGTGTCAAGGAGCCACAAATGGAGACAAACAACGCGGGAAACATTTGATATTTCGGTCAGTGCGGAGCCTCATTCGGATGCGGGGCGGCGCGCGGCGGGGGGCGCACATTGGGCGGAGTATGGATTTCCTGTCAGCTTTGTACTTACACGATAAGTCAGCGAGACGGCGTGTGTGAGAGAGAAGGAATGTATGTATTGGTGAGAAGGGTGTGGGTGGGTAGGTGTTGGTGGGTTGGGTGTGGGCGGATGTGGGCAGACATGGCGCGTGGGTGGGTGTTGGTGGAAAGGTGTGGGTGTGGGTATCAATGGGTCTGGATACAAGGTGAGTGGCGAATGCAAAACAGCTGCATGACAAAGAGTGTGTCAAGCGTGGACTGAAGCTGAAAGTGCTCGTTGTACGTGTGTGTGAGGGAGAGAGAGAGAGAGAGAGAGAGAGAGAGAGAGAGAGAGAGAGAGACAGACAGACAGACAGACAGACAGACAGACAGAGAGCGAGCGAGCGAGAGAGCGAGAGAGCGAGAGAGCGCTGAGTTGCATGTGCAACTGCTGTCTTTGCACAACTGATGGGGTATGAAGTGGGTGCACATGGGTAGGAGTTGGTGGGTCGGGTACATGTGAGGGCCGTACAGTCAATATTTGGTCCCACTAGACTGAATCCAAGTTTGTTCTTCAGGCGTTGGGCACCTTGAAATATGGGTCATCTTACCTCGCCGCAAAAACGTGTGGCAAGAAAGAAACAGCTGGAGACGACGTCATTGTGTGGGAACTTCAAACGAGAAGCCCCAACTCCCTGCAGAGCGGAACATTCTCAGGGCGTGTCACACTGTGGTGAACTTCAGGCGCAGCACGCTCAAGGCTATCAGCGTGACCTCGCCGGCAGCTGCCAGTGTCAGGTGTCAGACTGTCCTGGACCCTCACGTCACATGGCATCCTATCCGTCACGTCAAAAGCAGATCTGCGATCCGCAAGCACCATCAGAAGTAAATCTGGCCAATGTCCCACAACAGAAGTGTCCCCTACCCTTACAGGAAGGGAATTTGTCCCCCTCTCCACACCAGGAGATCTGACTCCTTTCCCCTGCTGGCATCAGGTTTGTCCCTCCCCCAAAATCCGGTGCAGATCTGCCCCTCCTCACGCCAGACGCCGGTCTGTGGCCCTCACTGCGCCAGTCTCTCTTGATGAGAGGCCCGGCGGGAAGCGTCCCTTATCTCGCTCCCCCGGGGCCTGGCGCCGTGTTCCGTCGCGCCTCGCAGCTGGAACCTGCCCACACTCGTGTGCGCTGCCGTCCGTTCAAATCCCAGACCTGCATTCCAGATGCTCGACCTGTTTGCAGGATATCGGTGCTTCTGACGTTGGTGCAGAATGCAGGGTTCAGAAGAGTTGAGTTCCTCGCGGGCGATGCCAAGTAAAAAGGAAAAAGAAGCCGGGAAAATCACCGATCTCTATCTGTCACACGGGCCAGGACCAAATGAGACTCTCGATGGAGTTTACGTCGACGACATTGCAATAGAAATTGTGACAGCTTGATGTGCCTGACATTTGCCGCTGCAGTCTGTTGTCCCTGTCTGTTGGCCTGGGAATTTCACTTGTTTTCTGTGTCTCACTGGGCACGTTCCATTCACGTCTGCGACAAGCCGCCGGCGAAGTCGCGCGACTTCGCCACTGGGCCACAGATGGGGCAAAGTGGGCGAGGTGAACCATTTCAACACACAGATTGTTTGAGTGGACTGTTCTGACCTCGTGCTCTCTCCTTGTCTCTCTTCAGGGGACGTCACGTGTTTCCGGTGCCATGGCTTGAGCTGCAGTATGGCGGATATCTTGGGCAACATGTGATCAGAGTCTTCAACCAATCGCTAAGGTTCCTGCAAATTACTCAAAAGGTAAATGTGTGGAGAGTTCAGTTTCCTCGCCGGACGCACCGAACGCGCTATGGTTATGGTGCGGACGGTGCGCAACGCAAGCTTTTTCTCTTTGTTCTTGTGCTGAAGAGTTTGCATCTTTTTGATCAATTTTGAACTTTTTCAAAATCGTCTTTCAAATTCCATGTTACTAGACTTTTTGTTTCGTGAATTTACAATTTTGCTGCACGTTTCAAATCATCTGTTTTTGCACCTTTTGAAATTTTTGCTGTTTGTCGTGCAAGAAATCTGTGTCTGTAAAAGTTATCAAATTTGTTGCACGAGCCAACAAGAAGAAGCCTTGTGGAAATTGCACAAATGCAGAAAATTTGTGCAAAGGGCAAAATTTCATGTATCTCTAGCACCCCCGCGGTCACTGACGAATCTATTTGCCTGTCCCAAGTTGGGCCCTTCCTTAACTGTCCTGCAGCCCTCATCCTGGATCCGCTAAAGGATCTTTTTCAGTCTTCTTGAGAGCACGAAGTGTGAAACAATTTTTCTCAAATCTTCACCAAAATTGTTTTCCATTAAGCAGCTTTGTGATTGGTTCTTTTTCCAACAAACACGTGTGAGTCCAGTGTTGATTCGGCTGGCGCTGAACCAGCGCCACTTCCATCTTCCGCACCCAAATACCATTGATGAAACAAGCTGAACTCCCAAAATAAAAAAAAGCTCCCCAAGTTTATTCAAATTTTGTGCATTTGCAAAACTTGATTTCAATCTGCGAACATTTTTGCTTTGCCTGCAAAAGCAGTGCGCATCATTTGTCTGACTGATGTGGACGACTGAACCAGTCTCGATCTGACACATTGCACGTTGAAAAGGGGAACGGCTCCCTTTCCCAGCCCGAAGTTTTGGGGCTCAAAAAAAGTGTTTTCGTAGTCTGTGCAAACATTTTACGCAGAATATTGAGGTTTGCTTTGGGGTTGAACCCTGCTCACTCCGACCCAGGAGAGGATCCTTGGGGCCCTTGACCAGCGGAAAAAAATTTTGTACTTCAGGCTCAACAAAAAATAGCTCCATGGAGCTCGCGGTGATTTGAGGACGTCGGTTGCTTTGATCTTGGTCACTTTTTTATAAAAATTCTTGCCATATTACTCAACATCCACAACTTGGGAACTTATTTGGCACATACCCAAATGGAATGAAATTGACAAAATAGAACTTTTTGACAATGTTTCATATCAATATCTACATATCAACAAAAAGAATTGCCCAATATCTATTTTTAAATTTTCTATCAAAAATGACTTTTTCACCCTACCTGAAAAGTATTAAAATTTTTTCAAAAATCAAACATCAAATGCTACCTCTCTTACCCTCATACAGTACACTACTATTCATCAGTAAACTTCTTTCACTAAATATTTGTACTTTCTGAGCTACAGACCCATTTCTACATTCATAACCCTTTTTTCCATACTTTTAAATTTAAACTTTTTGACTGAAAGAACTCAAAAATTCAAAATTCCCAAAATCCTTCCTGGCATATTATCCCCAACCCAAATTGAGCCAAAGGAGCCCAAAAGTCCAAAATCAATCCTCATCTTGACTATGAAACAGGTGTACATGTACACAGATTTTTGGTAGACACTGCCTGTGGGTGCTTTCATTTCGGTTGCTACAATTTCGGTGGCTTTTTCAAAAAGCGCTCTTCAATGGTGCAACCTCCTCAAATCACCTGAAAACAATACCATATTTTTGAAAGTTGAAGTCGGGCTCAGCCCCTTCCACCAGTCCGCCCCCTGCAACACAAGACCATGACATAGAAAAAGTCAAAATGTACGTTTGAAGGGCGAAGAGTGTCATGTGCTGTCCTTCTTGTCTTGCGATTTCTGTTCCATCTTCATACATGTTTAGTCAGGTTCTGGGTGACGTTGCATTTTGCAGGATTTTGAATTTTGAGTATCTGCAGCGCGGGAGACTCGACGATGCCCAGGTAACAACTCCTCCGGTAGCGTAGCAATGCTGAGTCGTGGTGGCCATGCCGTGTTTAGTCGATGTACTCTGAAACACCAGGACTGCAGGAACGCTTTTCCACGAAAATAACCTGGAGTCAGACTCACAATTTTTGTACAAATTCAAAGAGCGTTTGCTCGGGAGGGGGAAAGGTTTCAGACACCCGCCTCCAAATCCCAAACAAAATCACTTTCAGATCCATCCAAAAGACTCCTTACTTGGAGGCTGATCTCTGCACCAAACACCGAATCTGCGCCGCTGCAACAGCAGCACAACTCGCGACGCTGCCCAAAGACGTAAAACTCGCCAAATTCAGAAGTGGGTCGATTCTGCCGAATATGGAAATTCAACAAACTGAAAAAGTCGTTCCTGTCACTCTGTAGTGTAAGTCACATGCATCACCGAGTAACACTCTAGTTGAAACCGTGTGTGTGTTGCCATGACACCACCGTTGCTAGGTATCAGTTTCCATTTTCAGTGCACTTTCCTCTCAGTGGCAGGAGAATTGTAGCCGTTGCTGTTTGTAGTTCAGATAGAGTTTCACGGTTAAACTGGATATTGTGGTGACACTATATGCAGTGCCATTGAAAGTTTCACTGGTGAACTGAGTCTCAGGACTTTGTCCCAGGGATGCGTCGCACGTTGCGTCGCTGCACGCTGCCTGGTCGTTTTGCAGCCGTTGACGTGCATGTGAAAGGACGCAACGCGTGACGACGCATCCCGTGTTTCAGACAGTCCTGAAACCTGCACTGAGCCCAGTACAGTACCTGACAGGTACTTTACGCTGTGGTGAAATTCTCTTCGTGGGCGTGTAACACGGAACACATTTCGCCACTGCTTAAACTGCCTGATATTGTCTGTATCCAGTTCCTCGTTCTACTAACCTCACGCGTCAACAGGTGCTATGGTGTCGTACCTCCAGTGATACGGTGACAACAGTGTTAGTGATCATGACTTTGTTATCTGGTGCATCTGTGTAGAGAACAAACACACACACGCACACACACAGAGTCCCGACTCCCAGTCCAAGAGACTCCCAGATTTGAACATGTTGCTGAGCTTCTGCTGCAGCTGGCACTTGTGCTGCGGCGTAGATCTACACTCTGCGTTGTGACCCGTGTGACGTAGACTTCTCTGGGGGAAGCTTTCTCTTCAGTTCGCTTTTCCACATTTTGTGGCCGTAAGACAACAAAACGAACACAATGTCCCTCACACCTGAACCAATAGACTTCTCCCTGCTGTGATCACTTCAACTGTGAGTAGTTTCTACCGCCTTTAGGACTTAGAACCTCTCTCTGCTGCTTCTGAGGACCCATAATAGTAGCCGCTTCAAGCACTTGGTCTCATGGCCCGCAGGATGGAGCCATGGTACCCTGCATTTTCCCACAGGGAATTTCGCATCCCATGCCGCGATGTTACGATGTCGTACACACCTCGGACTCTTGCTGAATCTGACCTTCAACGTCCAGTTTTCTCTTCAATTTGAATCGCAATAACTTGAACTGATTTTGCTCAAGGACAACTTTGAGAGTTCGATTTCGAAAGCACAATCTGCAGACCCTTGTGCAGTCAGCTGTGAATAGCGTTCGAAGTGTTGTCAGCAATGCTACCATGGTACGGACATGGCAGACAATCCTCAGTTGAGTCCAGATCAATGTCTCCGCCCTGTAGTGGGATGAACAGCACCGCAGACGGTCGGCTCCTGATTCAGCTGGGCTGGGTTCACACTGGGTTCGTCATGTGTCGCGTCCCCGTGGAAGTGAACGGGTGGGTGTTGCTCTTTTGGCGTGCAACGCGAAGTCCATTGACGTGAAGAGACGCAGCACTTGGCATCCAGGGTCCGACGCACAGCCCACACGCAAGCGGCGACGTCGCGTCCAAAACACAGCCCAGAGGCGCGATGCATGCACGGGGGGTCCAGTGCGGTCCGGCCTTGTCCTTGATGTACCGTCTGATAAATGATCGTGACATTTTGCTTTCCACTTGCATCCTGCTTCTCAAACGCACAGATTGAATCAGATCTCTGGTTTCTGTTGGCCGCGACTCAGGCCGGATGTATCACCAAGCAGCAAATTGACTGGAGGGAAATTGTGTCGCGGCACGGCGTGGCTGAAGTTTCCTGGGGAGCACAGTCAGGACTGGACATTATGCGGCTGAGGTTTGTTCGGATTTGGGTACAAGATTGTCTTTAGGTTTTTGGTTCCAAACAAACACGTTGTGAATGTGTTCAACTCAGGAGGTGTTTCCACACAACGTGGACCCAAACCAGGCCGTCGCATAACAAAACAGAAAGAGTCAAGTTGTTCTACACAGGAAAACAGAATCCACTCCATTCCTCCACCCTGGAATACAGAAGGAAAAAGTTTCTCCGCAACCCCCGGGACGGATCTCAACCAGAACCCTGGGAGGTGCACCCCTCAACCACCCCTCAACTCCTGGAAAGTCCCCACCTCTCAACCTCTGGAAACAAACTTTTGCTTTGCACAGAAATAAAGCGCAATCTAAGCTCCTTCAGATCCTTTGGAGACTGGCGTCTCCTTTTTTCCGTTCGGCCCAGCCAAACAACACCCCGAGGTGAGTTGAACCTGCAGTAGATTTTCCAGACACGCATCACAACTGAATTCCAATCTGAGCGCGCGGCAGCGCACGGAAGACTCTCGGGATGAACGGACACGGAGTGCGCATGTCAGCGTCGTTCCTCATTAGACCTGAAGGGGCTCGAGGCTCACACAGCCTCGGGGTCACTGAAACAGAGACGCCTCGGGCGCCCCAGCCTCACACAGCCTCAACAGCCTGGAATTTTTGGCCAGAAAGTTGCAGCACTGGTTATTTGAACACGGACAGGTGCAGCCAGTTCGCCTCTTTCCACCAAAGTTTGCAATCTCTTCGACCTGCCGAAAATTCTGGGTCCGCTGGAGCCCAAGCAAAAGGGTTGGGTCTCAAGCCAGGAATCAGATGTGAACCTGAAGGTGCGGGCTCCACGCGGCCGGGCTGACGAATCCCGGATCCAGTTGCGACATCAACCCGGACAGGAAATCCATACCACGGGGTCCCGGGACTCCAGTGCAGTGGACCTGATCCACACTAGTTGCGTCACGCGTTGAGTCCATGCACTGCTGCTCAATGAGGACGACGTCGTGGAGTCGACATGGTGACCAATGACAACAACGCCATGTCCAGGGATGCAGGGTGTGACAGGTGTGCAGATCCGTATCCCCCCTACATACGCTGGCACGAAAAATTTGACTTTTTGTTGCACATTTTGATGATTCTGCAACGATGAACGGCGGCAGCCGGGCACCGTGATACCCAATGGCTTTGTTTATGACTTTTGCAAACGGAAGATGTACTTCAATTTTTACAGGACAACAAACAACACCAGATGAAATAAAACTGCTGTGTGTGAAATGTGCGCAGAGCAGGCCGGAGTTGACACGGTTTTCTGGCTTCAAAAGTCGTCAGTGACCACACGTGCACGTGACATCATTTCAGGAAGTTTGAGCTTTGGGAACCGTCCGTGCCCAGTACCCGCAGAACACTTCACACGTTTTGCACACTGCATCCCTGCACAAGTTGGTGGACGCTGGCAGTAACCAAAATGATGAAGACACACCTACACTGCGACGCACCCCTGTTGCCCCAAAAGGAACCAGGCCCAACCAGGGTGGACAATCAATGCTTTTCCGTATCACACTGGATGAACAGATCTCGTGCGCTGACATCACATGTTGTTGAAGTTGCCGCTGTACCGAAAGCACATGCACACGAAATGCGCACAAAACGCGAAAAAAGGAGAAATGCTAATATCCTGCTACATTCATTCCAGACTGGAATAACGTTCGCCGAATGTGTCATCCGAGGCAAATAGCAGTCGACATTGATTTATATTAATACGCCTTATTGAGCCGCATATGCTCTTCAACACTGCCCAATAAGTGGAGTGCAAACAGCGCCCATGATGACTCGGGGACTTCTTTTCTCTGATGCCTGATTTGCACTGCATGCGTCACATGCTGCCGTTCTGGTGTTGTGTGGAAGATATCTCATCTTCCCACGCGTGCGAACCAGCTTTCGTCGGAGAGCTGAGTACTCGGAGCAACAGCTTCAGCTTTTCGCTCGGCAGAGCTGTGCTTCGCTGTGGCTGTTCTCCGAGTTAGCTGACTTAAAAGCCATGTGTGCAACTCCCACCAAGTGTAGATGTTTCTACTCTGGACTGAGAGTAAATGAACTAGATGGTGGTACCCACAGGTATGTTGTCTCCCCTTCCGATACAGCCTTCACTAGAACTAGGGCTGTCACACCTCAGTGCAGTGAACGAGCGATGTTCATTGCGGAGTGTGCGAAGAGTGCTACCGAGACTGGTAGAGCAAAATACACACAACACCAGACCAGGTCAATGGGGTGCCAGCATTGGATTCGCCATGCAGTGCGTTCCTGTACTTGTCTGTGCCTGATCGGACGCGACGAAGCAACGCCACGTTGACCAGCGCAGAGACGCAACGTGTGACGCACACAGAGTGAACCCGGTTCTTTCTGAATGATTGATACGCCTTTGGAGAGGGCGCCGCTTGGAGTGTGTCGCCACCGACTCAGATGCATATGTGTTTCCGAGACTGCCAGCGTCGTGTAAAGGCCAAGAGGAGGAACCAGGGGAGCGTCAGGCCTGCCCAACCCAGCCCTCGAAAATTCTGGCCCCAAAGTTAGGATCGGCCTTCCTACTTGCCGCATGCAGGACAAGTTGGCTCCGGTGCCCAGGCTGTCTCAAACTCGATGCATTGCAGATGCATTTCATTGCGGTCAAGGTCAAAGGGCGCCGCGTTGCTGAGTCGTCCCTTCATGGATTGACAGACAAGGTTAACGCACTGCAGACGAATGCTCGGAGCACATATCAGAACTTGCGAGTGTGCTCAGATCATTCCAGACTTTGTCAAGAATGATCAGCACAAGAGCAAATTCTGATACTCTGAACATGAGTCTGTCAGTGGGTTAACCTAATCTACAATACAATGCTGACTATCAGAATGTGAAGACAACAGAATTGCCTTCTGTTGTTACACAGTTCATTCGTGTGACATAGCAGAACGCAATTCTTTTGTCTTCGCATTCTGATAGTCAGGCAGCGTGCTG
>JAAUXT010113756.1_pt1 | contig 16897 bp, 29 predicted proteins | sample 7278171 | NCBI WGS metagenome assembly JAAUXT01 (sample SAMN14350112, study PRJNA611818) | marine sediment metagenome | isolation source: surface marine sediment (1.8m) | place: French Polynesia: Moorea | collected 2018-08 | reverse complement strand
TGTACCTTCTGAGATACAGAGACATTTCTACATCCACACCCTATTTTTTCCACACTTCCAAATTTGACCTTTTTGACATCAGGAACCCCAAAATTCAAATTTGACAAATTTCTTCCTCGTGCATTATCCCTAACTCAAAATGAACCAGAAGAGCCCAAAAGATCCCAAATTGATCCTTATCTAAACCATCAAACTGCTGTACACAAACTTTTGGAAGGTGCTGCCTGTAGGTGCTTTGATTTGGCTTGCACCGATTTGGTTCATTTGAGCCCAAATTGCGCAACCCACCTCAAATCACCCGAAAAGCATCTGGCGTCAGAACAGACATGATGGCGGGTAATTGCCATGCACAGAACCGCTCGCACCTCAACTCAACAATACCTAAACACTGCACGGATGGTTTGAATTTGCGTATCTTTTCTGCTGATCGTGTGTTGTATTGGTGCGAGGGAGCACCCATAGCCGCTGGAACTAACAGAACAAAGAATCACGGCGCAAGATGAGAGCTGAATGCAAACCAATAATGCTTGGCGACACAAACACAAATGCGTTGCCAAATGAACAAGATGTCTGCTTGGTTGTGGCATATCATGAAGTATTTGCTGCCAACAAAACGAAACACCGAGTCCAAACTCCAAACAGAGGTCACAACAAACTTCGACTGCAGGGCTTCCATAGCAACGGACCCGTGCGGCCCTTGCGGATCAACACTCGGTCCCCCAAGGCTCCACCAGCAGCGAGGTCGCTCCAACCTTGTCTGATTCTGATGCAGTTCACCCACATGCTCATCTTTCGTTGAAACTTTTCTCGGAGTTGGACTCGTGTTTGCCCTGCCAATTGACTTCAAACCCTGGATCCATCAGCTGTACACAAACACACACACACACACTGACCGGAGGTGTTGAGCGCGTCTCTGAAGGCGGTTCTGCCGGAGCGGCGCTGCGAGTACGGAGTGCTCGCCGTCAGAGACTTGTCCTTGACGTACACAGACAGGTCCACCATGTCCTCCTCCTGAAAAACGTCTCCCGTCACTTGCTGTGCTCTGTGCAATCTGACACTCAGAAAGCGCGAATTCCGCTTGGCCTCCCTGCCAGGTGGGCAAGTCTTGCGACGGGTAGGGGGGGGGGGTCAGCACAAGGTAGGTACTCCCCCCCCGGACCTCGGCTGTCCACACACAGAGATGCATACACACATATCTTTCAAGCACACTCCGTTTGTCTTTTTATTCCTAAGATTCTCATGCTTCATGTTTGTCTGAAATTCGTTGGATCTGCTGTGTGACTCGTGCTGTGCCATCACGACCTCAACACACGGTAATCTGGTTGTGTTCACCCAAAAACCGCCTCAACGTCGAAGAAGACAACAGCTCAAGGGTTGATACCTGTATGGGCATAATATCCTGGTTTTCATCAACAGAAACTTGCAGATTCATAGAACGCTTGTTCTTCGACGAGTTGCTTCGCGTTGACTTCCTGGTTTTTCGTGTGGATCTGTCAGTCTCTTGGTTGCCCTGAAAGGAGAAAGTTGGTTTGCCCGTGTGCGATCAGGCTGACGACCTTTGACGGGTTCCCCGTGATGGCGCCGCTACTCACGTCCATCTCGCAGCTCTTTCTCTTGCGCGCCGTCCTGCCCTTCGCGGCGCGGCGCCCGCCCCGCCCCGGGCAAGTCGTCGACGCGTCGTCCTCTCCGTCCAGGTCGTGCGTCGACTCGACCACCGAGTTGTTTCTCGACGCGTGAGACACATCTCCGTCTCTCGCCTGTGAGCAACATTCACCACAGATGCTGAATGCCTCTTTCAAGATTCCGAGGCAGGGCAGTGGTCGGTCTGCGCCGTCCGATCGATCAGCTCCAACGTGTCCGGCTCCCCCCCTCCCCCCCCCCGCCGGGGACACTCCTGCCCGGAAAAAAATGTCGGCAGAACTGGAAACTCGTTTCTACGCACCTGCACACGGCTGCTGGGCGGCTGCGAGAAGTGCGTCTGCAACTTGACATTGGTTTGTTTCAGCTCTTCAATGACCTGATCTTTGCACTGCAGAGCCTTTCTCAGTTCATCTCGATGCGCAGTTTGGTCCTGTTCCATCTGAAACACACAACAGGCGTCACCGGATTGCGCAGGTGTACGGAAGCACATCCAGTGTTCAGTCGGGACTCGGCCTGACCTGCTGCCGCAGCTCCTCCAGCTGCTTCTGCAGCTCAGCGCTCTCCTCCGACGCCGACGCCGCGTGCCGGCCCCGGCGCCGCGTCCCTGCCTTGCTCTCGAGGTGTTTGGTGAGGTCTGCGATGAGGTTCTCCTTGTCTTCCAGCTTCGACTTGAGGCTGTTGATCTCGTTCATGTGATCCTGCTTGGTCAAATGAAACAAATGGCATCTCACGAAGTGGCACACGTTGTCAAAACGGTGGGATACTGCCATGCGTGCTTGTTTGTGCTGTTCTCGCCGTTGTGATGATCAGCTTGACTCAATTGAAACGCAGATCGAAGTGCGGTACGTGAACACAAGACGGAGGCAAAGCAGGTACGTACGTGCGACGGGCTGAAGACTTCCGTTTTCACGTGCTTCCTGGGCGAGCGGGTCGAGTTGAGCATGTCCACCTGCTTCCTCAACTCAGCGATCGTCTCGTCCTTCTTGTGCAGGACCCCTTTCAACTTCACCACCAACGCGTCTCGCTCATCACGAATCTTCTGCAAAGTGGGGCCGTAAATTGCGTTCAGTTCAATTTCTCCAGAGAAACCTGCTGAAAGGTTCGACTCTGACGAAAGGAAAACCTTTTCACCTTCAATTCCTGGTCGTAGTTCTTCTTTATTGAATGCCTCTCCTCGTTGGTTTTGTTGAGTTCAGTTTCTATTTCTCGGGTTTTCTCCTTCAATCGCTCGTTGCTTTCTTCTAAAGTCTGAAAAGGAGAGGAAAATGACTGCAGGAGGTATTCGGGTTTGCGTCAGGAGCGCCCACTGGCGGTGCCGCGTGCCAGTCCCTGCCGGTTTTGTTTTCACTGTGCGGTGACTGACCAAGTCATTCAAGTGACGGACGCCGCGCAAACACCACCAGTTGGCGGGTCGAAAGGAAGAAACAACCCAACACAACCCGCTCAAAGCTCTCAGCTGACATTCGGTACCTTGAACTTTTGTCGGAGCAGAGCCAGCTTGCTGTCCTTTTCTAAGTTCAATTTGTGTTCTTCTTCCATCTTGATATTGGCAGAGTTCAGTTTGTCGTGCTTGTGTTTCACCTGCTCCACTTCTTTTCTGCTTTCTGAAGAGTAGATCCACTGGTAAGCGCACCACGAACGGCACATGTGCACGTCGAAGTACACCACGAGAAGACGTCGGAGAAGACTTACCTGCCAGCAATTTTTCGAGATGTCTCAACTCTTTGTTGGTGTCTTGCAAATCTCGTTCAAGCCTGGCCTTTTCCCTTTCAGCCTTCTCTGCACTTTGTCTGAATTCTTCCAGCTGCAAAATTAATGACAAAATTCGCTGGCGGCAAAACATTGTACCCAGATTGAAATGGCAAGAAACGAGAACGTCTGTCCGAGCAAGAAACCGCAATTGTGCGACTGAAAAGACTTGCCTGTTGTGCGTGGACTTGGTCGGCGTTCTTCTCGCTCCGAGACTTCAGCTGCTCGCACTCGTTTTCAAGGCGCGACACTTGAGACCGTAGATCCCGGACTCGGTCCTCGGAAGTCGTCTGGAATCTCTCCACTTCAGTCTGAAACAAATTGAAAATTCTTTGGGGGACTGTTACAGGCTAAATTGCATGATCTGCTGTTGGTCTGTTACATGCCGCTCACACCGGCGCAGCCCTGACCTTGTCTCGTTCCAACATCGCGCATTTTCGCTCTGCCTCCTTGATTCTCCGCAGAACAGCCTGATTCTCCGCCCTCACGGTGTCCAGCTGCTTTGCATACTGATCGACATCTGCAACGGCAGTGGATTTCCCTCAGCAATCTGGTCGACGCTGCAACACGAGGTCGAAAACAGCTAAACCATTTCTCACCAAACCCCAGCTGTTGGATTTCTTCCTCCCGCTTCTGTATCACTTGATCTTGTTTTTCCATGGTTTCTTCTTGCACCTGCATGCCCGATTTCAGCTCCTCGATCAATTTCTCGTTTTTCTTGGCATCTGAGACAACAATTTCACAGTAACAAAAGAAACTGCAGAACAAAACACGCACAATGAGTTGGTCGTTTGCTCGTCATCAAACCTTGAGTTTTCTTACCCATGAGAGCTATCTCGTAGCCATTCCTTTCAGTGTCCAGTTTCTTCAACAAATCTTCTGTCCTCGAGCTCAAATTTTTCAGTCGTGAATCCTTCTTTTCCGTTTCTGCTTCCAGCATCTGTATCTTTTCCTTCAGACTGGCAACTTGTGTTTTCAGCACTATCACAGCGTCGTCGTTGTCGGTCTTCTGTGACGTCATGGCTGTCTTTGTGGAAGTAATCTCGTCCTGTTGCAATGACACGCAATAGATGCTCAAAATCAAGTCGGCTTTTCCTCACCCAAATTTGAGGTTCCCACGCAAACAAAAAACAATTTTGTTTCACTTGAAATAAGAAACAATGGTACTTGTAGCAAAGAAATTTCTCGCTTGCAGTCATTGTTGGTTTTCTCCAATGTTTCGTTGCTGGTTTTCATGTTTTGCAATTTGTCCTCCAGTGCATCAAACTTCGCGTTCTGCTCCTCCAAGCGCTGCGACGCCTCGGAGAGCCGTTGCCTCAAAGCAGTTTCCCTCTGTTGAGCCTGCGCAAGTCAATATCATTTCGACTTTCACATGTGAACTTTTGGCCCACAAACGCTGACACCAGTTTCGAATTGGGTGCGGTGGGTGTTGCATCTCTGTGTTTGGCAACACGATCGTGACGTCGCGCACCCCCTACTGACTGGTACGTGGACGAGACATCCAGTCTGACAGGCGCACGGTTTGGAAGTCACGCAACATACTCACTTTGTTGAGGTCTTTGGCCAGTTCTTCTGAAGCTGTCTGCCTCGCGTCCGACAACTCGCTCTTCAGTGTCGTGATCTCCACATCTCTGGCCTCCTTCTCTTTCAGCAGTTCGCTTTGCAGGCCAGCAATCTCGTTTTGCATGTTTTCAACTGTTTCCTGTTCGAGATAAGGACGATGAAAACCAGATCGTGGCGCTGAAACTTCACAGAAGCACAAAGCTCTGAAGCAACAAAAGCCCACCTTCGTTTGCAGAAATTTCTCGTTTGCTTCTCGGAAACAGTTTTCTTTCGATGTGATGGTCCTTTCCAGGGTTTTCACTTGCAGCTGCTCACTCTCCAGCTGTTGTGTCAACTCTTTAACCTTTGTTTCTTGTTCCTACAGACAACCAACCAGACAAGTCGACACAGTTGCCCATAATATTCGACCCGCTATGTCGCAATGTGAATTTCTGAAGTGAAAGAGTGGACGCACCTGGCCGGCCTTTTCCTTTTCCGCTTCCACGAGTTTCCTCAGTTCGGAGACTTCTTCACTCCGCTGATCCAGTTCGGCGGACATGGTGGACAGGCTGGCGGCTTTGCTGTCGAGTTCCTTCTGCAAGGCTGCCACTGTGTCTCTATGCGCCGTCTCGCGCAGAGATGCTTCGTCCAACTGCGCGCAAAAGATTTCAGATACAGCAGCGCCTCACGCGACTCTCAATTGTTTGCGAAAAAATTTGACTCTTTCCGCCCAAATGGGGTGTGCGTTTTTCCTCGTGCTGGTGCCAAGCTCAAAATTACAAGGCGTTTTTTTCTTCTCCAAACTTTGCATTGTCGACTTTTGCGAGTTGGAGCTGTGTGTTTCTTTTCAATGAGCACGCGCAGTCCCTGCGGAACATTGCACCCACCGAAGACAGCGGCGCTGCTGCACGCAGCTGTACAGCTGAGAAAGGTACCGACCTGTGTCTGAAGGCTGTCTTGTTTCTCCAACAAATCCGCCAATCTGCTTTCAGCTTCATGCAGCTGCTTGTTCTTTCTGTCCATCTTGTTTTCCAAATCGCAAAGCGTTTCTGCTTTCTCCTTCATTTTTCCGAGGGCATTCTCCACTTCGTCATGCATCTCACCGACCTCCTCGAGTCTCGCTCCCAGCCCTTCGTTCTCGCTCTGCAGGACAAAGAACGAAGTTTTAGCAAAAATCTCCAGAAAGATAACAGTAACACAAGCACCTCTGTGATACTTTGTGGCACAGACGACACTTACCGCAAGCTCTTTACATCTGTGTTCGAGATCAGTCACTTTCTGAAGCAAGTCGTCGTTTTCTGACGTGAGCACGGAAACACGCGCGCTATTTGCGCTCAACTGAAATCCAAAGTGCGAAACTACAAGCAGGGCTCAATTTAAGACAGAGGTTTTCAGCTACGACATCAGCAGAAACGTTTGCACGCACTTTCACTCACATACCTCTTCGATGCGAGCCTGCAACGCGTGCACTTGGTCGTCTGCAGAAATGACTTTGTCTTCCAAATCTCGACACTTCTGTCTGTACTTTTCAGTTTGATCCTCGGCGTTGTTCTGAGCTTCTTTGGAAGACTGCAAACACGACTTGAGATCGGTGATGACAGCATCAAGATTTGCAAGCTTCTCTTCCTGTCCTTTGGACGCATCTCTCAGTCTCAGCAATTCCTGCGCATCTTCATCCGCAGAGAGAGCCCTCGCTTGAGCTTCCTGCAGTTTGGCCTGAACTTGCGTCAGCTGACATTCCTTTTCCTGCAGCGCCTTGTCCAGGTGGGCTTTCTCCTTCCTGGACTGCCGTGACGTCATTTGATTGTTGTACTCGGAATCCTCGAGATCACTCTGCAGTGCTCGCACTTTGCTCTGCAGAGTTTTGATCTCATCCTCGTGAGTTTGTTGCTCGTTCTCACGCGCTGCTGCCTTCGTCTCCTCCAACTCTCGTATCAGCTCTTGTAGCCGCGCAATCTTTGCCTGACCAGCCTGTTTGGTGACAAAGAAAAGGACACATGGCGTGTTATGTGGGGTCGTGCAGACAGAGGGACCCACGCCTCACCTCAACATTTCCAGCTCTACGCCCCCTCACAACTCTGCCACGCGAAACTATGTCTCACTCACAGACAAGGGACCATCAAGAAGATTTCTTCTGCTTTATTGCATCCTTCCTGAATCAAGTCTAAAGAAAACTCAACGACCCCAAGCTGCTGAGCAAGACAGCTTCAAGTACTCGTGCTTCTCACGAGTAACCTCGCAGGGAAGGTGCCACACAACTTCTGCGTGAGCTCGGGAAGGTTTTAAAACTCACACGTAGATCTAACAGGCGTGAACTTCACCAGACAAATTGCCTGTTGCTTCGGAAAAAAAATCTCTCTGCTGTTCCAACACCACACGCAATGTGAACACTGATCGATCTTCTGTCTCAGGCCAACCTTGAAATCTACCATGCAATCTCGAACTGTGGCAACTCTCAACCATACGTTTCAAAACAAGAGAATGTGGTTTCTTCACGCATTGCAACGCGAGGAGACAAGCCGCATGCGAGAAAGAAATGGCACACGAGCCTGTACTCCACCATTTTACCTGTCTGAGTATCGAACAGATGAGGCGCTAGATGCGCGCGGTGAACTGTGCGAAGTGCCGGAGAACGTGGCAGTTTTTGCTTGGTGGAAAATTACTGCTCACACAACCTTGCAGTGAGAGCCCGCTCCACACTGGAAACACGTAAGCTCTCGACACGGAAGAGCGAGGCAATACAGAACGTGGCAGAGTGCAGTACTCACGTCGACCTGCGCGCTGAGTTGCTCGACGGTGTGCGCGAGCTTCTCGGCCTCGGCGCCGCTGCGCTCGGCCGCCTCGAGCGACGTCTGGAGGCCGCTGATCTTGCGCTCGTGCTCGAGCGAGCTGCTCAGCTCCTTGTGCTCGCGCTGCTTCCCGCGCAGCGTCTCCCGCGTCGCCTCGAGGTCCCTCTGAAACAGCTCAGCGTCGCGTCACTCCGCAGCGACACAGCCGCTCACAGACTCAACTGACCTCCACGAGGAACACCACAGCAATGACAACTCACCTGAAGCTCAGAGATTTTTTCTTCCTTTTCCCCGACTTGGTGTCGAGCCTCCTCCTGCGCAGATGAAGATTGGCTCAATTCTTTCTCTGTACTCTCCAGTTGTTCCGTGACGTTCTTCAGTTGAGTCTGAACCTCTTGCTTTGCAGACTGAACCTCCTTCAACTGACTTTCCGACCACTGGAGCTTGTTCTTCAACTCTGAAACCTGCACAAAGCAGTCATGAATGAACGACATGCCGGTGCAGACACGAAACAAAAACAGTTGAAAAAGGTGAACTTCTGTGAGAGCACGAGTGAGAAATTGGTGGTCGCTCCCTCACTTCTGTGCTCAGCTGCTCAACAGCGACCGCCTTGTCCTGCAGCAGCTCATCCAGTTCGCTGCTCGCAGACTTCTGCTGCTTGCGCTCCGCGTTCAACTTGCTCTCCAGATCTGTCACCTGAACAACAAGTTTGGGTGCAAAACAACTGTGCACGGACAGCGACATAAACGGACTGAAATCGCCGGGGCTTACTTTGATGTGGGCTGTCGTCAACTCTGCGTCCTTCTCCACCAGCTGCGCTTGTTTTGTTCTCAATTCCGTTTGAACTGAGTCAAGCTTTTGGTCAAGCTTGTCCTTGGCTTGGCTTGTCTCCTTGAGCTTGTCTTGCAACTCACCAAGTTCTGAGGCCTGCTCATTCACCTGCACATACAACGTCTTTGACAGCGGTTTCTTTCACAAAACCACGAACAGTGTGAGAAAGGTTGGTGTGTATTCACTTACCTTGATAATGTAATCGTCCAGTTGGTTTTTCACATCAGCCAAGGATTCTTGGGCTTCGTTGCAGAGCTTAGCCTTGTTTGCCAAGCACTCCATTTTCTCAGTCACATTGGCTCGCTCCTCGACTGCTTTTTGCAAAGCTTCAGTTCCTGTAAACAAGAGTTCAGCGAAATGTTCGTCATGGTGAGAACAACGCCCACGGAAACATCCAGCAGCGGAGGAAGCGCAGATCTCACCGCCACTCAGCTGCTGCTCCAGGTGAAGCACCTCTTCCCGCTTCGATTTCAGGTCTGCCTCAGTCTGGGTGAGCTTTTCTTGCAAGGAAGACACCGACAAACTCTTTTCTCTCAGCTCAGAATTGGCTTGCTGCAGGAAGGTCTCCAAAGCGGTCACCTGCACCGAGCGAAAGAGACATTCAATGTACGTTGAAGCACTGGTCTGCAATTTCGACTCGAGTTTGCTCTGAAGGTCTTTGACTCAAGGACACACTGACCTTCTCTTCGAGTTGGCTTGTCCTTTCCTTGACTTCGTCAGCCTTAGCGACCCGAGCCTCCTCGTTTCTGTTTGCCATTTCTTCAAGCGCTATTGTTTTCATGGTGAGACTATCCACGTCAGTCTGCAAGTGTGAAGCGCTTCACATTGGAAACCCTTGTCTGCTCTTGTTCGAGGCATTCGACTTGGGGAGTCTGCGGCGCATCTTCATGGAAAGACTTGCTTGAAACACTTTGCCCGGAAACTTGCCTTGAACTTGGCTGCGGTCTCTTCTGCAGTGCGCGCGGCTGCTCTGGATTTTTCCAGCTCGGTGCTGCTTTCCTTCAGTTTTTGTCTCAAGTCCGTCACGAACGTCTCGTGATCCTTCAGAGCCACTTTGTATTCCTGCAGCAAACAACCGGACGTGAAGTTGAAGTCGCGCGAACGAAAGAAGGATGGGACAAACGAGTGAAAGATTACCTTTGCTGAAGCTTTCATTTTCTCCATTTTGTCGTCGAGATCACACCTCTCCTCGTCCTTGTGTCTTATGTGGGCCTCAAGACCTGGTGCATACAGTGTGGCACAGTTGATCAAAGAAACAAAGTGCTATTTTTCAAACATGTCGAAACGAACACACCAACAATATTTTTCTGCACTGTTCCCCTCTGTAACTTGTATTGAACCAAATGACATCCCTAGATTCGGCTGTCCAGCAAGCGCCAACACTGACCTGCAACTTTTGACTGCAAGTTCGCCAAGTGCAGGGCCTCGTTCGCTTCCTTCTCGCTGCTGGAGTCCGCAATCTGCTGTTTCAGAGTGTTCACCTCTTCCTCCTTCGCGCACAACTTCTCCCTCGTTTCGTTGGCCAGCTTCTGCAGGCTGCTACACTTGTCGTCGGTTTCCTTCAGCTGCTCCCTCAACTGGTCCAGCTCACTAACTTTGACCTGGTTCGCTTCAGACAAATGCTTCACGTTAGTCTGAAGTTGATTCACCTCAGCGTTCTTCCCCTCGACTTCAGACTCAGCGTCCGCGAGCTTTGCAACGAGCTCTCCCATTTGCGTGACAAGTTGCTGGTGATTGGTGCATTCTGCAATGGAAACGTGACAGAATTTAGTTCAATAAAAGTGAGATCTAAATGCTCAGCGTCGTGTCCATTGCAGAAATGACACCCAAATTTCTTTTCTTCCGCTCCCGACAAGTAAAGTCCCCCCCCCCCAACCACCTTGTTATTTTCTCTTGGAACTGGAGATGGCTGTGACAACTGTGATCTTGGAGCCTGATTTGCAATCACTGCACACCTCCAGTCTCAAGACATGCTCCCTACATCTAACTACGTCAAGCAGAACACAAAAAGGCAAACTCAAAGAACAAACAAGAATCCACTGAACAAGGAAAGCACGTTTATTATGTCAAGAACTAAAAGCTGAAAAAACTGAAGAAATGCAAGGAACAAGCCAACATGGAAGGTCAACGAAAACTACAAGCGACTCAAAAGGTAACTGCAGGTGCATCTGCGCCAACTTATGATCCAAAATTGAAATGGAAACAAGCAAAGCGCAGCCACAAGGAATCTTCCTGGGTCGGGTGTTTCAGATTCGTAGTCCTCTGGTTTCCAGCGACTCGCTGACAAAAAGGTGCGTTCCGCACGGACACCAACGGTCGGATCAGCCCCTTTGACCCACGACCAACAAAGCCCCCGATCAGTGCGAAATCGTCACAGTTCGAACCGCAGCATCTCGGCAGCTGTTCTCGCACCTTCACTCACATGTGTAAGCTTCAAACCCATCCGACTTTTCTTTCGAGTCATTCGAGCTGCAAGTGTGATTTGCAGCGGACTTCAATCTGTGTTTCATTCGCAGATTGTAAGCCTTGTTGGTTCTGGCAACTAGCGCACGTTTCTGCGTCGTGGGCGAGGTCCTCTTTTTGGATCTCAGAGCCCGAGGTCGCTTGGCAGCACAAGACCGGCTCGCCATCGCTCCAAATTCAAATACACCAACCAAAGCTGCCACTTTGCTCTGGTTTTCAAATGAACACGACGAAGAACTCGAACACAAAGAACCGGGTTTCTTCGAAGACTGACCCAACTTTCTTTGAATCAACTGCTCTTTGAAAACGTCCATGTACTTCGGACTTGTAACTGGGATCAATGGATGTTCAAATGGCAAATCTTTCGGCTTTTGGTGTTGGGTGTTCAGCGTCACCTTGATGGAAACTTTGCTCTGATTCTCGTTTGCTTTGCCTGTCGTTCGATCGACCTCTTCACTTGGTTTTTCGTCTTTTTCATCGGTTCTGCTCAACGGGTTTCGACCAGTGGATCCCTGAGTTTCCGACATGTACGCAGACAGAGGGATACCCCCTCCCGACAGGGGATCCTCTTCCTCAGTCAACTCGCTCACAACACTGATCGCGGAAGCACTCGCATTTCTCTGTCGCTCGGGAGAGACATACTTTCCGAAAGGCAGTTTTGTAGTTCTACCACCGAACAGGAGCCCTTTGCCTGGAACAGGACCCGCCCTCGTCTGATTGCTGTTTTGCTCGGATACGGACATTTCGAACATGGACTGGCCGATCATGGTGCTGGCAGCGACTGGGTCCATGAAGGACAGGTTGGTCTCCGGACACGCCTTCCTGTGCTTGCAAACATGAGAACGTTCCACAGCAGGCTTTGCTTTGTACTCAACATGCGGGGAGGGTGCCAAATCGCGCGCGGTCGGACTAGCATCAGCACTAGTGTTTGCAGTCAGTCTTCTATCCACAGGCTTCGCGATGGTTGCGGCGGGCGATGCTTTGTGGTTGTCCCTCTGAAGTCTGCCATGCGGACCAACAAGCAAAATGTCGCGAAGCGGGGAGGGCTTGCTGTTCAACAGGAGCGAGAAGCGGGGCGACAGGTGCAGGGTACCTGAGGTGCTCTGCTGCTGCAGCCGCTGCTCCAGGTCTGCGATGAGGTGTTCTTTGCTCTGCAGCTTGTGCCGCACATCGTCCATCGCTCCACTGGACTGCGAGATCACATCCTCCAGCGAAGACAGTGTGTCCGCCTGGAAAACAGAATGCGTCTGCCAGAATACTGTCACTTCCGCTCAAAACGATTCAAAATTTCGCCTCGCACACAGACTTTTCGCTGTCACGGGAGAAAGTGCAAAACAGGGGGTCATTACCTGTTGTTTGAGTTTTTCTTCGTAGTCGGTCACCAGTTTTTTCAGCGCTTCGATCTCGCCGTCTTTTTCGTGGAAAGTGTCGCCAGCTTCGGTCAGCATGTCATTCAGTTCCTTTATCTCGTCCCCCTGCGAAATACAGTTTGAATATCACACAAGATCGAAACCGTCGAGCTGCTGTAAGACGGGATAAAGTTCGCATCTTGTGAATGAACGCGGTTTCATCACAACCAGACGTCACCTTTGCCTGCAGATCTTCTCTCGCATTCGTCAACTGCGTTTCCAGCGTCTTGATGATCTCAGCCTGTGATATGTCTGAGTCCATCTGAAACAACCAGTCCAAGTGAAACACCACGTCTTGTTGTGGTTATGTAGTTTCGCAGTGCTCACTCTTGCACGCAGCGGTTCCTTACAGCTGTGGTCCTCCTGCGCTGAGCCAGCTCGAACTCTAGCTTGGTTTTCTCTCCCTGCAGGCGGCCGCACTCCTTCACTCGGTCCTGCAGCTGACTCTTGTACAATTTCACTTCGTCATCCAGCACCTCGATCTTTTTCCGCATGTCCTGCTCGTGCAAGCGAAGAAGCTGTTGCAAAGTAGGGTTCAGCAGCGACAGGCAACAAGATCAACCGACACACAACTGAACGAAGCTGACAGATTCATGCTGGTCAGAACAAAGGTTCTTCACTGCACCAGAAACAGAAAGCGACAGCGTTTGGAGAAGCAAAGCTACGCGGGCTGACTGAAGCCACCTTCACGACACGCGCGTTGGCTCACTGACCGCGACTTTGCTCGCGTCGTCGTCCTCCTGATCTTCCTTCACCCGGCGACGCTTCCTGCTTTTCTTCACTGACTGCATCAGCAGCTCCACCTTTCGCTCAGCTTTCTCGTCGGCCAACTCCTGCTGTTCTCGCAGCCTCTCCCTGTGAGCAATGAACCACAACGATGGCATGACACACACAAATTGGGCTGCGGGCTGTCGCGTTCAACAGTGCTGAACGGTCTGAAACCAGCTCTGGGTTGTGTCGACCAAAGAAAATGGGAGCCGCCGGGAAAAATAGCGCCGAGCAAAGCCAACTATTCTCACTCATAATGTTCTTCTATCTCCACTAGCTGGTCCGCCATTTCCTTGCACACGTCCTCCCGGATGCGCACCTCCATCATGGAATTCTTTTTCTTCTCCTCGATCAAATCTCGCTTCATTTCCTCGATCAAACTCTCCAGCGCCTACAAAACAACCAAAACAACAGTCAGGTCGAGCTGCTGAACCGGCGGTATGAACTGACGAGACCCGGGCCACTCGGCCACTTGCAACAACCAGACACTTGTGTCTCTGAATAAGCCATTGTTGAACCGGGAACACCAGACACCCGGACCTCATGGTTCGGGATGTCTGACAATTTCAGTACACCAGTTCTTACTTTTCAAGCTGTGGCAGCTCTCACCTGAATTTTCTCATCGTCTTCGAACACGTCCTCCTCCTCTTCGTCCTCCTCATCCAGCACTTCGAGTGCTTCCTCCTCTTCGAAGACTTTCCGCATCGTGTTGGGCGTCGCCCACCCGATCGTGTTCCGGTCGAGTTTCGACGCCTGCGCACTCGAGGCGGCGTTGAGAGCGAGCGACACGAGGCGCGAGGAGCGCGCCCGCGCCTTCTGCACCTTTCGCTTCTTTTGCGGAGGCGGTTTCGGCTGCTCCTGCACGACTATCACCTGAACAGATAAGGCGATTCGTTTCTGTTCAGTCCGAAGAAGCGTCAGTTCTGAAAAGCCCCGGCCTTTCACCGAATTGCAGGCAAGCCCAAACGAGAAGTTCTTCCCAAACCTGTTTGGCAACAGCGGAGTACTTCAGCGCGTGCAAGGTTTCATCGAACATGCTGGCGCACTGGTTCACGTTGACCACCATGCACGCCGTCCCGTGACCGTTGAAGTAGCTTTGGAAAAGTCGCGTCAACTTGCTGTCCCTGAATGGGACGATTAGTGGCTTCTCCCTGCACAGAAAGACAAGAATGAATGGAAATTTCGCACCGCGCCACAAGCAACAGTGTTGCGAGTCATTCGCGTTGTGTTTGTTTATTTTGCATGAAACGGAAACAAAAACAAAGAAAAGCGAATGGGAACGAGCACTCGAAGAACAACGCAACGTCAGATTTGGAAGTCACCCTTTTCTCCTTGGATGGAAGCACAATCAGGTCACGGTTCTTTCGCAAAGTACTGGTGGTTTGGGGAAACGTTGTTTTCACGGTTTGTACTCAAGAGTTCGTTCATTCTTACTTGTTGATTTGGTTGTGCTTGAGGACAGTGATACATTTGCCAAGAGCCAGCAGTGAAGTGTTGATGTTCCCAGCCTCCTTCATCCGATCCCCCGTCGTGTTGGTCTTCGCCTGTCTCTCGGACCCAGCCAAGTCACAGAACGACAACCTGCAAAGTTCACACAGATGAGACAACCGAGCGTAGAAAAATGTGCAAACGGCGAGACACGAGGCACATTTGCAAGTTTGGTCCGTCCGGCAGTTGAAGTGTGCATGAAAGCTGTTTGTTCACGAGCCAACAGACGTACGTGCTAATTCTGCAGAAATTTGGGTTCTCCTTGTCCACAAATCGGAGAATTCGGACCGTGAAGATGCAGTGGCTGCAAAAATAAAATTCTGGCGTGAACAGGTTTCTCTTCTCGCCCAGATGCTTTGTCACTCTGATACTTCAAATTTGCCAATACCATTGCAATGCCCGAACCTTCTGCTGGAGTTGTGATTCAGTTTGGTGCAAGCCATCTGCAAGTTTTTCTTGCCAATTGTCAGGACTCTGTACGCTTCGTCAGCTGACGTCACGCACACCTGTTTCAGTCCTACAACAACACTGGCATGCAAGGTGGCCGGGCTTGTAACATAGGCGCGTCGCAAGCGCAGCAGGAATGAAAAGTAGTGCTCAAGACAACTGCAGTGCGAAGTCCCTTGTTACTTTGCTGGAGCTGCTGAAGAGTCATTGAACACGTCATTGTTGCTGTGCTCATGTGTTTGCATGACATTGCATCCGGACAAACCAACAACACCGTGAATGTCACAATTTGACATCATTTTGACTGTCCTGCACTTGCAATACCACAGGATCAGATGTTAATTTGGATCTTTTGCACTTGTAACGGTGTTGGCAACCTTTGTATTCGAAAATTTGTATAATTAGACTTTCAAATCCATGCCAATTTGAGCATAAACGAAGCGAAAACAAGGCCACGGGAGGGCGGGATGTAAATTTTGACAGGGCAGGGGGGGACATGGGCGGGAGGACAAGGGGAATCTGGCCTTCTGTGCCAATACCCCCACTGCCACCAGGTGCTTGCCCGAAAGGGACGTCGCGCAGTTACCCAAGCTCACGGTTCCGTGGGTCCTACCACCCGGGTGATACCTTCCGGTATCTCATTGTCAGAGGTCGGCCCTGTGCCCCCCCCCCCCGAAAGAGAACAGCAAATCTCCCCCGTTGAGGGATGTCTGCAGCTGCTGGCAATGCATGGTGCAGGCTCGCTTCGTCGGACAAGCACGTTTTCAGCGTTCGCGTGTTCTCCCCCTCAATCGAGTTCATCAACCAACGAAACGCGGCACGGACTACCTTTGACGAAGGGAACTCCATTCTTGTCTTCCCTGAGCGTCAGCGCAGGGCGACGGGCATTCTTCTTCCTCGGAACGGACTCCAACAAGTCGTAGATGTACTCGTTGTAGATTTCGCAAAATGAAACCCAAATCAAGAATCTGCAAAACAAAACATCAAGTGTCGACGACAGCGCTTGCAGCAAAACTTATGGTCCATGAAACACTTTGAAATTTAACATCAACACTCACTTGATCTGTCCTTGGTTTTCAACACTGATCCTCGCTTCTTCGCGCACGCGATTCGTAGCCTCTTCCATGATGGCTTCCAGGTTCGTGTTTTCCAAGGAGTCTGGAATGTGTGTTGTGGTGAATACGAAACGATACGAAAATCAAATTCCGGGACAGTGCTGAAGCATTGGCAAACTGACAGCATCAGACCCGAATCTTTCAACACAAGCCCCACCTTTGGAAGGCTTGTAGTCAGCCTTCGTTGAGTTGAGCGAATCTTCGGACATGACGGACTCCATTGTCAACCTTGTGTTGTTTCCACTGTCGTCTCCACCAACCATCACACTAACATCAACATCGGGCTGCAATTCAAAGTGGTCCCTGGTATCAAGTCGCGAAATTGTTGCCGGTATTTAATTCCGCAGAAAGGCTGAGCCAAGAAAGCGCACACCGCTTCAAAGCAACTTCTCCGATGATTGGAGCGGGGAACAAAGTTGGGTGGGTCTTACCCGCCAAAAACACTTCGTGCTGGAAACGAAAGGTCAGCATCAGCATCAGGGTCATGTCCCGGGATGGGACCTGACCGATTGCTGCTGCCGGAGCCCCCCCCCCCCCCCTAGCAGTACGAGGATGTATCCAAATATTCTGAGACTCAGCATGTTCATGGGTCTCCTCGAAGGACAATGGACTCTGCTAGTCAGCTCTTGTCTCAGGTCAACCAACCGTGTCAATT
>JAAUXT010101156.1_pt1 | contig 16901 bp, 19 predicted proteins | sample 7278171 | NCBI WGS metagenome assembly JAAUXT01 (sample SAMN14350112, study PRJNA611818) | marine sediment metagenome | isolation source: surface marine sediment (1.8m) | place: French Polynesia: Moorea | collected 2018-08 | reverse complement strand
GATTTTGCATGCCACCGGAACAGCTTCACACCAAGGGATACTATGTCTCTGAGGATCACACGACATCAGGGACAAAGGGAGCGTGCTGAACCCATGATAATGACTCGAGGACGACACGTTTTCGTGTCTAATGGCAATTGGGCAACATTTTGATGTTGCATAGATTCGAGTACGAAAGGTCTTTGACGTGTTTGCTTCATTTCATTTCAGGTAAACGTGCACACGGGAACAATGCATCAAATTTTATGTGGTGAAAGGGTTTGAATTTGTTGAGCTTGGACTCGTCACTGTGCCATTTGATGGCAGAAGAAGCAAAGGATACCATTGATGAAACAGACGGATGCACGAGGGAAGATGTGATACAGCTGATTGATGCACTTGTGCAGAGCATCCTGGATGAAGCCTTACAAACTGTCAGGGAGTCGAGCGCTCAGCAAACCGAAGGTGAGCCAGTCGCGACAACGCAAACGAACCAAAGAAGGACAAAGTTCGAAACAGAGAAGGCAGAAGACCACGCAATGCCTGTGGAGGTGACGACAGCACCGATTGAAGTGCACGCTGTGCCAGCAACCACAGATGGTGCGCCAAGTGCAGAGTCAGGTTCGTCTCCAGAAGTGCCAAGTATTTCAGCTCAGATCGAGAGTGTGCAAATCAAAGTGCCTTTGGAACCATCCGAAAGTCAGGGATCCAGGTTCACAGCGCAGCCAGTTTCATCCGAACTGCAGAGCCAATCAGCAAAACTGTCCAACGGCGCATTTCAGTCGGACTCACAAGGCAAAGACACTCAGTCCCAGCCCAGTGGTGCTCAATCCGAAGCGAAGACCACTCGAAACGGCCAGCTGCAAGAGGACAACAAGGCCATCAGCATCTCCAGTCCCGAAGAGACGGAGCTGGAGTCTCAAGCTTCCAAAGACAAGGCAGCTGGGATAGTCGAGTTCCCGGAAGCCATCTTTGTGGTGTCAATTCCTAAGAGGCCTCCAACCTTCATCGTGCTGTCAGCGATCGGTTTCTTCATCAATCCTCTCTGTGGTGCCATAGCGCTGTGGCAATCATGTGAGTATGAGTGTGACTTGCTGTGCCCAAGGGCGAGTCTCCACTGTTTAGTTTTGGTTGACCAACCAAAAGGAGGTCCAGATGGTCCCTGGAATTACGCTGACGCCCAGGTTATCTGGGAAAAGATGTTGAAAACACAACTCACGTTGTGCGCGCAGAACATTTGGCCACTCAACAACGTTTGTGTTTTGCTGACCAAGCCACCTGGACTTGTGAATCATGCCACAACATCAGTCCAAAAACAGTATTGTTCTTGCAGCCATAGGTACTTGCCCCGACATCCATGAACTCCAGGCCTCCTTTTCGCCCTTGTAGGGACGTCGGACAAGGCGTATCTGATCGGGGACGTGCGCGCGGCGCGGCGGCGCGGCTCCCGGGCGCGCGCCTTCGCCCTGCTCGGCGTCGTCGTCACGGCCGCCCTCGTTGTCTCGCTCTACTTCTTCCTGAGACGCGCCCGCGAGAAGCCAACCGCAGACTCATAGGGCTCCTCGACTTCACACCGGTGCGACGTCCGCTCGTTCACGGAGGCGCTGGATCCTTTTGTGCTTTGCTACCTTCAACGCGATTCAAACACCAGATTCAGTGGTGGAAAAGTTTTGCATGGCAGCTCTTGGATGGCTGCACTATGCAATGTTTGACGAGGTGTTTCTCGTGTTCAACTTTGATAGACTTCTGTTGCTCACTGATGACGCTTTCAACGTTCAGGGCTCACGTTGGAAACGAAGCGAATGAAAAGTCCACCAGTGAAAGTTGAATGATTTGCTGCAACAAGAGAACAAGCTTTCGCGCAAAATTTGCAAGTCCGAAGGTCCTTTGGATGTTTCGTCGCCTTTTGGAAACCCACGTTTTGTCCTCGAGATTCTTTCTTGTATCAAATGGAATCGGAAACGAATTTTTGGCGCGGTCTGGTCTGCAGCACAGGCGTTCAGTGACGGAAGCTTTCTCTTGAAGTTTACAGCCCTTTTGCCTTGAACGGTCGGGGCATCTGTGTATGATGATTGGGATCTGGACGCCCGGCCGATCGCGACTGAGGATTCCGTTTCAATTACATCTGAGTGCCGCGCGGTGCGGAATTTATTCCACCAATTACACTGTGAACGCCGTGGTTGACGAGGAGTTCATTTCCACGTCGTTGGTGACTGAATAGTGAACAGTGAAAAGGGGAATTTTTTCATCGTTTCTATCGCAATTTTCATTGTTGTTTCCCTTGTTGCTCAAATGAAAAATGCACGAGTTTTGTTCATTAAAGTTTCTCACGACGACAGCTGGAGCTTGGATCTCACATGAGGAGGAAGACGAACCGTCGCCCAAGTCGCCCACCTTTCACCTGAACGTGCAACATTTCTGAAACCACGACAAAAACCGTCACAAAAGCACTTGTATGATTTCACACTTTCTGAGCTGAGGTGCGCCCACAATCCTCAAGGTGCGCTCCTGACTTTCTTTGCTCAACTCAGCACGTGACAGAAAAGGCAGCCTTGGTTTTCGGTTTTGGTTGCCACAGCGTAAGATCCCGATGAGTCCCAGCGCGCTCATTGGCTGGGAAATTGGTTGGCCATGAACGCGCAGTCGCGAGTCGAGCAACACACAACGCACACTCAACAGGGCTCACAGGTCGCGCTCGCTTGGAAATCGAGACATCGTGAATTTGTGTTTCAGGTCTGCGTCGAAAATTATTCCAAATCGTTCTTCAGTCAAAATTTGCCCTTTTGATGTTTCCCTTTTCAACCCCCCACTGAATGTGCAACTGTGCCCTCAGATATCTGTCTCTCTGTCTCTCCCTCTGTCGCTCTATTCATCTGCCCTGTTCTTGATGAACATTTTACCGGAGCACACAGACCTTCAAACTGACCTGGCTAATGCCTACTCGACGCATCAAACACTTTGAATTGTTGGACCCAGCAAAAAATCGACTCCGAAAGGACGATGCAGATGGGATCTCTGCTGCCGGCATGATCCGCGGGAGTGTAAGTGGAGGAGCCGTGGGACTTGTCGAGCAGATGTTTAGCCGCCATTCCCGCGCATTATCCGCTCGCGCTGGGACGCGTAAACTCTTCATCAGTGCGACAGGACCGACCTGCAGTGAAGCAGGAACACCATCCTTGCAGCGAGTTGAAGACGTACGTTCTTCAGCTGTGGCACCGAATGCCACTCGAAAAACTAATGTTTGTCTTTGTGTTTTGACCATTTACTGTTTGCTCCTGCGTCCACTTGTTCGTTTTGGTCAAAGGGGCATGAAGCTGGTGCACAGGCCAGAACCACACTCCCGGGACGTTGTCAAAGGAACGGTGCAACTTGCACCCAGAACCGGAAATGAGGGAATGCATTGGAGGCAGGGACGAGGAGGTTGCACTGAAGCTCCAAATAGAAATGTTACGAATGCTTGAAACGAAAGAATAATTTTTGTTCTGCGAGATGTCTGAGTTATGGCTCTGTGTGTGAACTCCGAGTCCTGAAAGAGCTCGAATTCACTTGAGTGATCACATTGGATGATCGCGAAAGGAAATTATTGGATAATGCCAAAAAGACATCAAGGTCTGCTGAAATTTCTAACGCTTTTGCAAAAAGTGGTTGTTTCTGCATCGACCCCTGAGTGTTGGGCCATTTCGTGCACACTGCAGTCAGATCATCCGACCTGAAAGAAAGAACAAATGCAATCTGTCAGAAAACACACAGTGGAACATCTTTAAAAATTCCGATTCGTCCAATGGGTTTTTGTTGATTGTCTGTGTGAGGCTCCGCACACCAATGGGGGGCTTTGAAGAAGGTTGAGAACAAGAACACATCTTGTCCCAAGATTCTTCCCGAAACGTCCGCACTTGAAGAACTTGCGGCATTTTCCGTTTGATGTCACACGAGGCAACCAGGTCCTGTTAGTTTTGAGCCAGCAAAAAGCAACCCTCGCACTTGGGGACTCCTCACACAAAAAGACCTGCTCCTTGTGTCAAGGATAAAGAAGGGCAAAAGAACAATTTTTCAAGCTGCCTGAGGTCGGAGCAATTCACCGTGACCTCAGAATTTTTAACATACCTGCAATCGGAACTCAGACCCACGATGCAATTTGAACAATTTGCTGGATAACCCTTTCTGCCATCGGGTTGGTCCAGGAGAAGCGCACTTCGAAAACACTTTCGTTTGTTCCACCTCTTGGTTTCCTTCGATTCTGGCGAAAGGATTTGGTGTAATGTGCTTCGCAAATCTACAAAACATCTTTCCACATCGTCTCGTCACAAGATTAAGTCGGGATGAACTGTCTTGCATTGTCAGTTTGAGGGAAATTGCATGAAACGGACACCCCGTCTGCAACTGCTGATTCGTGTTTGGTGATTCACAGCAGGCCCCACGGAAAGGGGCCGAATAATGAATCTCCACAACGGACCCGAAGAACACACCGGAATTCAGAACCCGTCTCAACATGCAGCTATCATCAGTGCGACTCCGACGGAGCCTCTGCCACCAGGTGCGAGTTCAATTGCTCGCCCCCCCCCCCGAGAACTGGGCTCCGTTGCAAATCAGAGCGGTCGCGTTCTGTCTACATTGCACGTTTTGAGGGCTTTGCTTTGAACAAAATTCAAGCGGACTCTCTTGGTTGCACAGGGGTTACAAAATGTTCCACAACAGGTAAAATGAAAAAGACTTTTGCCAGGAGGACGACATCTCGAGACTTCCTGTTTGTTCCAGACCCAAGGAAACATTTGACGGCCGGAGATGCTGTCATCAAATGTCGAGATAGGTTCTCCATCCATTGCTCAGACAAAGACAAAGCTTGTTTCAAGGGCATTGGATCTCTGGTTTGAAAACATACACCATATCACGACGCAGCCCTTCTTAGAAACTTATTTTGGAGATCGTGTGACCATTTGATTCTGCTGGAGAGCTTGGTTGACATGCAGAACCAGATTTTGAAATCATGTTCTGCTAAATCATTCTGAGATTTTATCAAGAGCAAAGAGAACGTGGCCCCTGGGGCATGTATGATCCATCATTGCATCCGGAGACATTCAGAAAGCACTCCACTGGTCCCACGCGTCCGGACAGAGGACAGCGTTCGCTTGAATCTGACCACCACATCTGTGCAACTGCGGCCTTGTTCCTATCTTTGCTTGGTTGAGGTCCTGTCAGGAAATTTGCAGAGTGCACGCGCAGCTCCGAAATCGTCCAGTGCGGCCAACTGGTCTTCAAACGTTCATCAACTGTGGATTATGCTCTGAAACAGGTTTGAAATGCTGAAGGTTCTCAGTTAATGCCATGTGCTTTTGTCCAACTAGTGGAAACTTTTTCTCTGGTGAATTGCAAACTGGCACTGGACAGTCAGGTGGGTTTGAAGACAACCCGATCTCCGGAAGTCCAGCGGCGGGCAGTGCCGAGAATTGTGGATCCGGTTTGCTAAACGGTGCAGGGCCCCGGTGGGGTTGCGGGGCGGCGGGGTTCAGGTTCGGGTTCAAGCGCATGCAAACGAGCGCGGAATGGGCCTCGCGCGGCCCGGGCCGCTCGAGCCTGCTTAGCGCGGGCCAAGCGTTGTTTGCCCGCAAAGGAACCATTGCAAAGAAAAGACGCCAAACCATGTCAAAATGAAGAACTGAGTCGCACCTTCTTGCCGATGGAACCAAATTCAACCGGTCAACTTTGGAGCTGACGGGCAGAGATATAAAATTGATTGTTTCTGGCACATGATATTCCACAAGGAGTCTTTCGTTTTGAGAACAACAAATTGTCAGTCAAGGACAAGCCGTAACAGAGATGAGAAAGGGAGACACAGAAATGTTGGTCCTGCCAGTTGATGACGTTCAGGTCGTGAATGCGTGAACCTCACTTCGGAGCTTCCAAAGTCTATGAGGCATCCCACCACTCACTCCTGCACTGCAAGACCATGTTCATCGGGCGCCCAGCTGGACACCCGCTGGCCTCCAGGTATGTGAGTCTGGATGCATCTCGATCCGTGTGAATTGGAGTCCGGAAATATGTCGTATTTACAGCACAAAGCACTCTCTGAGTGGTGAGGGAGTGTTGGGCGAAACAATGCGTCGCCCTGGAGATGACGACGCTCGGAGGAGCTGTTGCCATTGTTACCGACCCAACTTCATAGTTTCAAACAATACCGCGTTTCCGCAAACTGAGGCTAACCAGCACGGACAAGAGAGAGTGGACTATGAACACTTCACAAACATTTTGTACATTTGAAATAGGAACGAGTGAAGAATTTTCATCTTCTTTCAGCAGAATCGACATCTCACTGTGGAATCAAAATTTTCCGCCACAGATCTGCAACAAAAGTGCGGCCAACAGAAGGCTGGACTGGATTTGATGGCGCGGACTCACCTCAGAGGCAGGGATAGACTTCCACACTTTTGAGTTTGCTTGGTGCAGTTATGTACAGGTTTGTGAGTGTTCGCCAACAGTTCTTCAGCGCGAAAAAGTCAGCAACTTGCCCTGCGAAAGGAAAATGTCTTTCGCAAGCAAATAGGTTTGTTCATTTGTCAGACTTTGGTCTTTGTAACTCGCAGATTAATTTTCTGTTTAATTTCGTCTCTGCTTTGAAGAAAAGAAGAAGGGCAGAGCCAAGCATAGGTGGATTGAATGTTCAAATTTTGCTTCTGAAAGCTTCAGAATGCAAAAGAAAAACACACGACAGAAATGTTGCTGATGCTTGAGAAATATCAAGGTTTCTACATGCTTCCAGAACAAAGGATCTGAACTTTTACAGACCAAAGTGGCGCCATGGCCACTCCTGCTCTTTCTGTTTTGAATGACCAAACATCTGCAGTTGGCACCGAACAGGCATCACGTCGGAAGAACAAAGCGAAAGCAGCGGGACGCAGCCAACCTCGGACCTGCTTCTCTTTCTCCAAACTCCGGCAATGAGCAGGTTCCAGTGGTGTACTGAGGCAGATTCACCATCCAAGCAAGACATACACCACTTCTTACTGCTGCGGCGGGAGCAAGGACTGCACTGCTGTCCGTGTGCGACAAAAAGGGCTTCAACCTGCAGTATTACGTAATGATCTTGACTCTTGTCAACAACAGGGACCGTTGAGGAAGGAATAAAACTCAGTTTATTGCCCCAAGTCGGGTCAGAATCTTTGCAACAGGAAATTCGCAGGAAATTGGATGTTTGCATTCATGAGTTGCAGAAAGGTGCCACAACCCAACCAACATCAACGTCACAAAGTACTTTTTGCTGCAATCGAAAATTGAACTTGGCTCAAGTTTCCCTGAACAGGATCATACAGCTTGAAAGAACAAAAACCGACCGATTTCAATTGTTCATTTCTTCGGTCGTTGGATTTGGTGGATGCTCCACAAAAACGCTCTGATTGGTCGGCTGGTCTGACACAAGAAAGAGGCAGATGTGGTTCACAATGGACAAGATCATCCGCGCCCTCATCGACATCCGGGACATCAAGCTCAAGGTGGACGACGACACGGCCGACAGACTGAGCAGGTGAGCGCGTGCAATCCCTGGGATTCTCTGTTTCTGAGCGCCTACTCCCAGATGCACCACTGATGTTTTTTGTGCTTGAAAATTTCAAAGGCACAACGGACAGGAAAATTTCCGAATGCAGCACGCAAAAATGCTGCTTTCAGGCAAGAAGCACACGGTGCACCGACACAAAGTGTTCTTTTGTTTCATTGTCGAGGAATTTCATGTGATATCATTTTTGGACGTGGAATTTCCCTGGAGTGTTGTCTGCAGCTCTGAAGGATCTAAAACACAGTGAGGTTATTACGTTACATAATGCTCCGAGGGTCTCAGTGGAGAACTGAAGATCAGACTTTCCCCTGCAAAGCACCTTCGTTTTGCAAATTTCTTCATCATTTTCTTTTCATTAACGCGAAAGTTGGTAGTTGCTGCCCACATTCCATTCTCATCTGAAGTGTATCTGTTCGCAGTCGCTACTGCGTCAGGTCGCGTTCCAAGCTGAAAGTTCAAATTAATTCCAACCCGCTCTTGTGGTGCCCATTGTATTGAGGTGCAGAATTCAATTAGATCGAAATCCCTCAGTTCATCCTCTCCAATGGCTGTCCAGTCAATGAGTTTTCCTCTCATTCCACCTCGGGCCACAGATTGCGACCTCATCACACCGTGGCTCTCTCCTGCCCGTTCCTCTGGTACTGAGCGGTTTAGTGGTCCATTTGTCTTTGCTTGATTGACAAATTAACAGGGGGAAGTTGTTCAGCATTCGCTCCCATTGTGTGGTAGTTTGTGGTGCGGGATTCCCTTTTGGGGTGGGGAGAGTTGAGCACTTGTGGTTCCAGGTTTTCGAAGCCGTGGAACTGTGTCCCAAGGACATGAGTCTGAACTGTTCCTTTCCAAAGGCTGTTCCAAACTCCTACACCACAGGATTTCACACATTGGTCCAGGATATCCATGGCTCACCTGCTCTGAACAAACTGTGAGTCAACGAAGCCAACACGTGCTTTCTTTTTCCTTGCAGACAGTACACGCCCTCCATACTCGTGATGTTCGCTGCACTGGTCAGTGCGCGTCAGTACATGGGGGATCCCATCCACTGCTGGTGTCCGGAACAGGTCAGGCCTTCTGAAAATTACACAAAGTCAACAAAGTGCAGCTTCGGTTGTGCAGACTCTCGGCCAGGTCACAACAAGCGTCTTTTTTATTTCAGTGCGCGAGCAACCACGAGAAGTACGCAAACATCTACTGCTGGGTAGGCGACACGTACCACGTCGCGCCGGACGAGCCGATGCCGCAGGGCACGGAGGAGCCCAAGCGCCGGATCACCTACTACCAGTGGGTCAGTAGGAGCTTTTGGGAGTAACATTGTTGCGCTGTGCTGTCTTGCTCAAGTTCAGCGTTGAACTGTTGACGTGTCCTGAGGGAGATGTCGGGACAAACGATGGTTTGGGCAGGAGAGACAAGAAGAACGGAAGATTGGTCTGTTCCACCAGAAAGATCGGAACTGATGAGTATCCATGGGGGTCATGCCCTGCTTGAGAGGAATTTGGGGAAGGGCGATGGATGGACTTTTTGTTCATTGGATCTCTTGCAAAAAGCGTCTTCCTGACAAGACTCAGCTTGCAAGTCAGTCAGGTGCCAACAAAGAAAACATCTGAAAATGACCGTTTCAGGTTCCCCTGGTTCTGATCGGACAGGCCGTCATGTTCCACCTGCCTGCCATGCTGTGGCGATTCCTGCACCGCCGCTCCGGCATCAACATCGGTGAGAGGAATCCACGAGTCAACCAGATGAGACACTGACACGGTCGCGCTGAAAATAACACTCGAAGTCGCGACCGTCAAGGAACACGAAGGGACCGGATCCGTTTCCTGTCGTCATTCCCCGCCCAATCTTCGCACAGTACCAGACCCCCCTCCATAAAGACCTCAATCACGAACGACAGCATTCTGTTTCAACATTTGATTGCAAACAACCGAAGTCTAAGTTTTTTGCCTTCCACCACGCAAAACAATGCTTCGTGCACGGTCAAGCTGTTGGCGTCCCTGGCTACGCAGGTATTCTGATGGAGGCGACGGTGGCGTCGCAGCGCGCGGTGTACGCCGAGACCCGCGAGAAGACGATGCGCTACACCGTGCAACTCATAGACAAGTACCTGCTCGTGCAGAGGGACCACCGCTCCGGGTGCCTCGTCAGGTCAGTCAAGGAGTTTGACTGCCTGGAAATGGAAACATCTGTTGCCTGTTCCCAATGCCCGTGTGCGTGATCCAGACAAAATGCATCACAGCAAAACGGACCACCTTCCTTTCAAATTGATTTTGAAATCAGCCCAAGCGAACGGTCCATGAGAGCTGATTGTCAGCTGGGTGATGATGAAAACAGTGAACACACTGCAGCTCCAAATGACCAAATATGAACGACGAACTTGTGCAGACGACTCGTGCAGGTTCAACGTTGTCTTCTCTTCCGTGCAGGATCAAACACGCGCTGTCGAAACACTGCTTCATCATGTTCGGCAAGTTCACGGGAAACTACCTGCTCTTCTCATACCTGCTCGTCAAACTCATCTACCTCGGGAATGCGGTGGGGCAGCTCTTTCTATTGGACGTTGTGCTGGGTGAGTTTCGTATTCAAGGTTCCACAACAAACGTATGCTTTGCTGAAGGTAAGAACTGACCTAGACCAGGCTCCAAAGCTGAAAGATTGTGGTGCAATGCACAGGTCTGAACACAGTTCTCCCTTCGGAGCCAGAGCACAAAAATCTGGACAGGATATTGACTCTGGATACTCGCCCAAAAAGCAGACGGTACCTGACTAATATTGACTTGTTGGGTCAATGCTGGTAATTTGCGTGTGGAAGTCTCATTTGTGATGTTATTTTGGGACTGGTGTCTGTATCTTGTGTGTTTGCCAAAAGACTCGTCATCAGAGGAGTCCTGCACCAGTGACTGTCATGCTCCGTGCAGAGCTGAGGAGATCGAACACCAAGTTCAAAACCAGCTTTGTTTGGGTATCTGGGCAAACTCCAGTGATCTGCGTTCTCTCCTCTGCAGGTTACAAGTTCCACCTGTTTGGCCTGCACGTCGCTCGGCACCTGTTGACCGGAGACGAGTGGGACCAATCCAGGCGCTTCCCGCGAGTCACGCTCTGCGACTTCAACATTCGCCAAAACACAAACGTGCACCGCTACACCTACCAGTGCGTCCTCCCCATCAACCTGTTCAACGAGAAGATCTTCATTCTCATCTGGTTCTGGTATTTCTTCGTCGGCATAGTAACAGCGCTGAGTCTGCTGCATTGGTTCAGAAAGTCAGTTTACTGGCCTTCCCAAGTCAGTTACATCAAGAGACACCTCAGGGCAATGGACACTGTGCAGAGAGAGACAATTCTCATCAGGAAGTTTACAGAGAACTATTTGAGGAGAGATGGCCTGTTTATTCTGAGGTTGATAGCCAAGAATGCAGGGGATCTTATCTCCATGGAGTTGCTGTGTGGACTCTGGGAGAACTACGGACCCAGATCGAGGCTGATGACAGAATCGTTCAAAAGGGCCGGGGACAAGGCGAAGAATGGAGGAACGCCCACTGCTGGGTCTGTCAAGCTCGAGGTGGTGTGACAGACACGAGTTCGCCTGAGCCAAGACTCGTGCATCTCTGGTGTGTTTGGATCAGTGTGAAGACATTTTCGCAACAGTCTATATTTGCCTTATCACGGACATGGACATTCACTTGTGTGCTGAACAAATGTAAAGGAATGTGCAACCCGTAGAAATGGCTGTTAGAATGCTCAGAACATGCAATCTCGCACAATCCCTTGGCGATTCTGCGAGCAGAGTGGAACTCACGGTGACGAGGCTGTGTTTTTTCAATCTGAGTGAGTATGTTGTCCGTTGTCCACAAGGTACGACTTTTCGTGGACCATTCCTCTGACAATTCAATGACTGCATGGTTCCTGTCAGGAAGCTGTGGAAGCATGCAGAAGTGCTGTAACGCAGGAAGCGGGGTGACATCTGTGGCCGAAATAGTTGCATGAACTTCAAGAACTTACCCAACGACTGGAAATGCAGCTCATTTTGTTTGCACTTTGCTTCGGCGCAGACCACGTTGAATTTCAAGGATCACCAAGGGCTGATTGGCTTGAGGTTCCCGGACTCAGGCCGTGCCTGTCGCTTCACCGTGGAACACCCTTGCGGTTTGTTGCCATCTCGTATGAAATTGGAGGTTTCTGCACACAGACCAGAAAAGAGAACGCCCCACCAGTTGGTTTGGCCTCAGAGCACCCTTCCTTGGCCTCGACAAGCCAAACGTTTCCCCTGTGCACCCTTCACGATAAATGTGGAGTTTTGTCACTATTTTCTTCAGGTTGATATGTTGTATGAACAATGAAGTGAAGCTGTGTTCCTTGCATTCTTTGAAACCATTTTGCAAATGTACGACTTCGTCACGACCTCCCGGTACTGGTGGACCGTGAGTCCACTGAATCCTCACTTTGTTTTTGCCCTGCAAATGCCTCAATTCTGCCACGTCTACAAAAGTGGTTCGAGCCCAGAGATAAGCTTTCCGTGCAACATACTGGCATGTAACTCAGCAGAACCTTTCTTGAAAGACCACCCAGAACGTTTTTCCCGAGGACTCAGGACTGAAGAACTTTTTGGATGGGTCAAACAATGTGGGTTTTGGAGGTGTGTAAACCGATTGTCTGTAATTTGACCCACCAATGGCCAACTTGACCGGTGCCAACCTGACACGTAGAACCACACAAAAAGTGCACGAAACTTACCGAAGGACTGCAGTGAAATGTCAGCATCTGGCTTCTCATGTGAGTCTCTCTCGGTCATGGCCTGGACTGCAGCACCTCAGGCACACAAGGACATCAACCAAGCAAACTCAGTTTTCTCAAAAGTGGTTTCAGAAGAGAAGAAAAGACACGGAACTTCCCCTGAGGTAAAATATCATTCTGCCTCCAATTGAAAATTGTGGAGGAGTAAGGCACTGTGCCACACGCAACAATATCATCACACAATTATTTTTTGCAGGGAAGACTTTACCATTTGCTGAACGAGCGCCCTTGAGCCTTGGCATCAATAGGTGTTGAACACACAGCAGGTGGATAAAGTTACATGACCAAACAACAACACATTGACTTCCACAGAGAAGCCTCTCGCCAAGCGGAAACCTTACACGACCAGCAGAAGTAGCGCAGTTCCAGCTTTGTGTCACTTCGACTCTCTACCTGCAGCCGAGAGATGTTCGGTATCTGTCGAAGCAAGAGAGTGACATCTCGAATGGGGTTGAAGCGAAAAGTCAGACGACAGGAATATGATTGATCAAAAGAAGATCAAAGCCTTCTGGGTAAACCACTTTCTCAGTGGGCTGTTAGGCATTACGAATGAGGAGCAAACGCAGAATGTTTGACTTTTCCCCAATTGCACCGTGAGGTCCTTGACTTTGTAACAAGGATGTGTCAACGTGAAAATGGAGTGAAAAAGCCTTAGGCTGGAAACGTTTGTCATTGATTGCGACAAGGAGCAGTTGTTTGGTTCGGCGTTTTTGCGAGACAATCGAGAAAAGTGCAGCTTTGAGAGTAAAATTGTGTTCTCTGAAGGGAGGAGTCTTTTTCATGCCCCATTTTTTTTCGAGCAAATTCTCTTGTGGTTTTGCTTCACTTGGATATTTGTGCTGAATTGGCAAGGGTCGAAGAAAACATCCACAGAAAACGTTTGACCTGACGACATTTCAAAGTCTGCAGCGCACACCGCTGTTGATGCATTGAATGCACCGTACAGCCCGTGACTGTGGTCTTGATCTGCAGTTGAATTCGCCCTTGGATTTCGATTTACGATCAAGCAGATTCCAGTCAGAGTTGCGTGTTAGAATGTCCTTCAGGGCTCAGGTAAAAGCCACTGACGAGTGGAAAACAAGGCAATATGTACACAGGATCATAGTGGCCTCTGGAATCAAAAACTCCTGTCTCAAAGCAGCCACAAACCCACCTGAAATCGACAGAGGTAGACATTTCAGGATAACAGCTCTGGACAGGTTGAACATTTCCTTCCTGCACAAGAAAAAAGTACTTTGAGAAATTTTACGGTGATTTATATTCCTTCAACTCAGGACCTCAGGATTCGGCCAAAGTGCAGAGCATAAGGACCTCTGAAAAGATTGTGCAAGTTGCGTCATTTTGACGAAACAGCTTGGAAGGCAACGCGCGTGCGTGGGCCGCTTCCTTGACAAGGCGTACAAACAAGACCGAAAAAGGCGAACGTGTCACAAGACGAGCTACGCGTCACGACAATGAACGTCTTTCTTCTGAATCTAGATCCAGCAGCTTTACCAAGTCACTCCACGGAATGAAAAATTTTGTGACATTTTCTAACACATGCATTGCTTATTCATGTTTTACCACAAGCTTTTCCTTCTGATCTTCAACAACACGCAGACTTGCCTGCCTGGGAACTTACGCTCGTAGACGAGTGAAACCCGACGAGCGACACATAGGGTGCGTTGTTTGCAGCACGAGACGTTGGGGGAAAACATCAAAAACCAAGCAGAAAAAGAAACGAACAATGCACCGCACCGTGCACCGTGCACGATTTCTTTCCGACCTCGATAAGTTTTCCCTCAGGAACGTGAAACATACGCCCGTTGCTTTGAGTGTCTTTCCGTTCATGAACACAAGCCAGGGATTCGCCGCCAAGTGTCCTGTCGTGCAAAAACGGGTTTTGGAGGAAAGCCAGGTGAAATTGAGGACTACAACCAAAACACGAGTCATGACGCAGGCGCCCGTAATGGCTGCAGCAATCAGCACTTGCGCATTCAGTTCATTCACTTTACCAGCACAAACGAGTATGCCTTGCAGGACATTTGTCGCGCGTCCACCTGAGATGTTACCTCCTTGGCTGCCAGACTCCAGCTGAGTGCCTGAGTCCATTTTTCACACATGGGGGGGGGGGGAGGGGGCATGTGGCCTGAAAATTTTCTAAGTCCCAGACCCATGCCAAACTTTCAATTTTTTGTCAGATCTGCATCTCCCATGCATGAAATTTCCTGACAGTGGGGAGGGGTCCAGCTCAAAAAAATTTCAAGTCCCAGACCCAAGCCAAAATTTTAATTTTTTTATCAGACCTGCATCCCCCATGAAATTTCCCGATGGGGGGAGGGGGCTCTGGCCTGAAAAATTTTCCAAGTCCAACTTTTGCTCCAGAACCAAATTCCAAATTTTGCGCAGGGGGTGGGGGTGGGTCCCACAATGGGTCACACCATAATGGACAGACACATGCTGACAATATTAGTCGCGTGTCGCGCGACTAAAACGGAGCAGTTTTCGTGACGCGATCCGCAGCTCGTGATGAATTCCAGTGCTGCGTGTGCGCGTTCTACATGCATGCGTCGTTTCTGGAGGTGTCTTCCAGCATTCGGGGACACACGAACAAACAGGCTTCTCCATTCGTTGAAGCTGGTGAAGAACGTTCCGGCGTTTCTTTTTGTTTGAGGATGCCAGAGCCATTAGCGTATAGAATTACCCTTAGTTAATGGCAGGAAATTATTCCAACAGGACAGAAATTATCACAAACTTCTGAGACGGACGACAAAGGTCACATCAAATGAATGCATTCACCGCTTGTAACGAGGAGAAAAGAGTTTTGCTGAAATTTTGAGAAAACACTGGAACCTGAAACAGAAAAGAAAAGCAAGAAACTTTCGACAGGTTTTGACATGAGTAAGGCAAACTTTGCAGTGGAGCAAATCAGATTGAAAGTTCTTACACGAAAAATCCGTGTTACGTCAGGCAAAAGACAAGAGGAACCTTCTTTTTTGTCTCGATTTGTTTGAGGATTCCATTTGCGCGGGGAACGCTCGCACCTGTCACCGAGTTGGGCGGATAATTTGGACGCACTACTCTTTTCTCGAAAGCTGTCGAACGACAGACGCAACGTAATCCTGGCAGAGCTGCACCAGGTAGAATACTTCCCTGGAAGCTTCTGTTTCCACATTGTCTCCGCTGAAAACGTTTCTGTTCCACCTCATCTTTTGCTCAGACGGAAGCTCGTTTGTTCTTCATCGCGCCATTATGATTCGAAAAAGAACAACTGGTGGAGCAGCGCCTGGGAAGGACAGCAGGGAACATCTCAATTGAGTTAAGCTGGGCGAATTGTTCGTGCTGACGATAATTGGACACTTGAGCATTTGTCGGGTTTTAATGACGTTTTCAATGGAAATTCGGCGAACATCACTTTGTACATTGACAAGCAAGGAACACCGTCAAACTTTCCAGGTGCGAAACTTTCAGGTGGTTTCAAGCACACTGTGTACTCGAAGATTCTACACGAAATTGAAGCTCAGGCAACTCTTCGCTCCTTGACTCTGGATTCACAAGAATGAGCATGGAGGAGTTCAACGTCACCACCGAAGTGCCTTCGAACAGCAGCGCCGTCCAACAAGTTCTTGCGGAGACTCCAGTTCCAGACGCTGGACCCCTGGGGGCTTTCCTCTGGTTACCTTACGTTCTTCTCACTCTGGTACTCATAGCCATGCTCGCCGCGTCCTTTGTCAACTTCCACTTCAAGTACCAAGAGAGATACGTAAAGCGGACAGCGACAGCCAGGGGCAAAGGAAGTGGGGCAAATGGACCAAGGAGTCAAAATGGAGGTCTGGCATCAGTGGTGGGGGAGCCCCCACCCAAGACGCGAAGACTGAAGATGTTTTACGGAAACAAGGTGGATGTGTCTTCTATTGTGATGAACTCGATGTTGGATAATGCGCTTCAGGCGGGAGGCAGAAAGGGCAGGTAAGTCACACACGAGGCTTCAGCTCGTGCTGCCAGCGCCCACTCTCAGACCCCCCAATTTTCCTTCCACACCCAGGGTTTCTTGACACTGCCCCGCTCTGTCCTGCAGCTGGATTTGCACATTTGGAACTCTTGAGACATTTTTCAATGAAAATGGAGTTTGAGTGACCCACACTGCGCGCCCGCGTCACGTGCACGCTGCGTCCATGGCTTGACAAATTTTATGAGCCCTTTCTTTTTGAGAATGACATTGTTCAAGTGGCTTCCTGCACGGCAAAACAGAAACGTTGAAGCATCACGTTTTGCCTGTTTGGTGTGATTTTCATGGAAATTGGAGTGGATCAAAGCATTTTCTGACTTGGGCATGTTGACAGTACCCTGTCTTAAGGGGCGGCCACACAGAGCAACGCGTCAATAATTGACGCGTGTCAACCACGTGTCAACCACGCGTTAACGCTCGGGGTGGCCACACAGGGACGTGTTAATTTTTGACGCGCATCAATTTTTCACCATTTTCGGCCACGACATTTCACTCCAGTTTCGGCTTTCAACAGGGAAGGTCGCTCACTCACGTTCGTTCATTCGTGCATATCTTCAAGCACATATTTTGCGTCATGGGCCGCAAAGCGAAACAGGTCCAGGTGGG
>JAAUXT010004383.1_pt1 | contig 16901 bp, 18 predicted proteins | sample 7278171 | NCBI WGS metagenome assembly JAAUXT01 (sample SAMN14350112, study PRJNA611818) | marine sediment metagenome | isolation source: surface marine sediment (1.8m) | place: French Polynesia: Moorea | collected 2018-08 | reverse complement strand
TGGGTGGGTAGGGTCCAGTGGTGGGTGGGTGGGGGGTGGGAGGTGGGGGGGGAGGTTACATTCCAAAGTGTGGACATACGCACACATGAAGGCTAAGGGTTTTTAAGCCAACAGCGGGACCTAGATGGCCGCTACCGCGACCATCAACCAACGTTCTCTTCTGTTGTTAGTCCAGTTCCACTCGAAGGATACCCGCGGCTTGTTTTCGCCGCGTGCACACAGAATTCTTAGCCCGTTTGTTCAGTCTTCACACCGCTGCTGCCATCTCGTGGCGAAATCAGTCTCTGTTGCAGCATGGCGGACACGGCGAACAAGGTGACGTTTTCAAGCGCCTCGTACAGGCTCTTACGCGTTTTATGCCAATTGTCTTCTCACAGTACCTGTTGCAAAATCACCACAAAGTATGCAAGACAAAGCCGAGGGTTGAGAAGTAAGCACAGAACGCTTGTTTCGCAAGTTTAGTCTGTCAGGAAACCGGCGTTGAGATTTGGGTCACGAAGTCTTGCAAGCCGATGAACATGATTGTGATTACGACATTGCGGACGAACTGGAGTTTTGTTGGTCAGTGTCGGCAAGCAGCGTGGTGGATTTGTAAACGAAAAAAAAAATTAATTCCTCGTTTCTCGAGCAAAATTGTTGTGTTTTCGGAGTCGGAATAGACCATTGCAAGTGGTGGTTTCAGCCCATCTCTTGTCGCGCGGCGGTGGCGTGGGAGCCCAAGAAACCCCTCAGCATTGAAACTGTGGAAGTGGCCCCGCCGAAGGCTCACGAAGTTCGCATCAAGGTACGTGTCACGTCAGCAAAGGTTCTTGCTCAAAGGATAATTTTTTTGCGTCCTTTCAACTGTGCACTTGTTGGTTTGTAGGTGTTGGCGACGGGGGTGTGCCACACGGATGCGTACACGCTGGATGGATTTGACGCGGAAGGAAAGTTCCCGGTTATCCTCGGCCATGAAGGAGGTGGGATCGTAGAAAGCGTTGGGGAGGGAGTCACCACCTTCAAACCAGGTACCTCAAAGTTCTGGACAGGCTCGGTCCAGTGATCGGGAGCAGACAAGGTGCGAGACTCTTCTCGATGTTTCAGCTTCGGACTGACATGATTTCAGGCGACCACGTCATTCCGCTGTACATTCCGCAGTGCCGTGAGTGCAAATTTTGCAAGAACCCGAAGACGAACTTGTGCCAGAAAATTAGGTTTGTGTAGACCTGTCTTTCCGTTTCCTTTTCACTTGACTGTGTTAGCAGCCTCTTGGGTGGACCCAACGGATGCCTTCTGTGTGCAGCCTGCAGAAAGAAACATGTTCGGAGTCTTGCCGACGCAAAACAACAAGGCTGCCCTGTTGCAATTGTGTAGTCAACTGTTTGTCCGTCTTTTCAAAACTCGGTATTCACATTACAGGACAAGTGACAATCAAACGCAACTACAGCTGTATCTTCCTACTTTCCAGGGTGTCCCAGGGGAACGGAACGATGCCGGACGGAACAACACGTTTCACGTGCAACGGCCAGGAAGTGTTTCACTTCATGGGCACCTCGACGTTCAGCGAGTACACTGTTGTCGCGGACATTTCGTTGTGCAAGGTACATTGACACACAGCATTTGCGTCAGAACCGCAGGTATCATTTACACGTTGCGAATTATGTGCTTCTTTCGGTGTTCCAGGTTGACGCGAAAGCTCCTTTGGACAAAGTTTGCCTGCTCGGCTGTGGGATATCCACTGGCTACGGTGCTGCGCTGAACACTGCTCAAGTGCGGTTCTCAAACATTCTATTTTCTGCTGTTTCAATTCGAGGTTGCCTCTTTGAAGAGATGACCTTGATTGGCATTGGCAGGTGGAGAAAGGCTCCACTTGTGCTGTGTGGGGCCTGGGTGCTGTGGGACTGGCCACCATCATGGGGTGTAAAGCTGCTGGTGCTGAGCGTATCATCGGTGTTGACATCAACGCAGGAAAATTCGACATAGGTACGCCAAACTGTGGTTGGTTGTAAAGTGCGCGAAAGCAAATTCCACTTCGTTCCGTCTCTGAACTTGGGAATGGACAACGGTGGTGATGTTTCACATTGATCCATTACAGCCAAAAAGTTCGGCGCGACGGAGTGTGTGAACCCGAAGGATTACGAGAAGCCGATTCAGCAGGTGATGGTGGAGCTGACTGACGGTGGCCCCGACTTCACGTTCGAGTGCATCGGAAACGTGCACACCATGGTTCGTCTGAGTATGATTGTGGAGTTGTCGACACACAAGCGAAGCAGTCGTGAAATGCACAATTTGCGCAGACTTGACCGACTGATTTGATGTTGCAGAGGGCAGCTCTAGAGTCGGCACACAAGGGGTGGGGCGTGTCTGTCATCATCGGAGTGGCCGCTGCCGGACAGGAGATCTCCACTCGTCCGTTCCAACTCGTCACTGGCCGCGTGTGGAAGGGAACAGCGTTCGGAGGTGAAAGGTTCATTGTTTCATCTCGCGAAAAATGTTGATCACGTCTGATTCAGAAAATGCTGCAAACGCAAAGAAACTTCGTTTCTCCAAGCAGTTTGGCTCTTGAAAGGCCAGCCGATGGACAAGGGAGAACGGGTGTCAAGGTTCGTTCTTGTGTTCAGGTTACAAGAGCGTGGACAGCGTTCCGAAGCTCGTGGACCAGTACCAGGCGGGCACGCTCAACGTGGACGACTTCGTCACGCACACCGTCCCCATGACCGACATCAACAAGGCGTTCGACCTGATGCACTCCGGAGAGAGGTGAGCGTAGTGGAAGTCAGTGTTCAAGTTGATTCGAAAAGAAAAAGATTTGGACGTGTGACAAGGTGACAAAAACACACGTTGTCTTGCAGCATCCGTGCGATCGTAACCTTCAGTGAAATCAGAGCGACGGTCTTCTGCAGCTGCTGACACTCGTCGACGGTCAAGGCTCGTGAATGAGTCGGGACTTGATCGGGACCGTCCAAATTTCCGTCAATTCTCGATGCCAAGAATCAGTTGAAACCAAAGTTCGGTTTCCGTAACCGCGGCTCGGGTTCTCAGTTATTCTGTTCACAAGTTACCGGTGCACGTTCGAAGCTAGTAAATGAAGTCAATCAAGTCGGTTTTTTTGTGCGAGTCAGGTGAGCCGCCTTTCTTTCTCCTTTTGACAACTCTCCACTGACAAACTCTGGGCGATCGCGTCGACCTTGCTTGGGTGCGGTTCGATTCATAAACCAGTGGTCCATGTCGGTGCTGTTTTATTTGCATGGACCAGCTCCAAAGCCTGGTCCATAATGAACCATTTGCACTTCCTCCCAAAAATTAATTCCCAAAACAATTCTTTCTTGTGAAATCAAGTATGCTTTTTCAATTTTTGACATGTTTGAAGTGATCAAATTTAAAAAAGAGCTTGCACAGATGGTTTTCTTTCTCCAATTTTTGCCACTTGGTGGCATGGACCAGTGGTTCATGGTTCACGATTGTCAGTTCAAAAATTGAATGGCACCTTTGGTTCATGAACCACTGGGCTGGTCCTTGCAAATAAAACAGCACTGATATGGACCGCTGGTTCATCTGATTCACAAATCGAGCGGCACCTCAGTCTTCATCGAAACAGAACCTTCCGTGTGAATCGGAAATGGTCATGTTGAACGAGGCGCAATGGACTTTACGCAGAAATGTGTCACAGCTGTTTTACAAACTTCAAGTGGAATGTAGACTCTACGGCCGCAACTTTTGGCTTTGTTCCCGAATGCTGACAGAAATGAAATCGATCAAATTGCGGTCATCCGCACACAGACTGCGTTTGAGAAAAATTTCCACGGGCGAATCAAAATGGGAAGGGGACTGAAAGGCGAAAAGGAATTTGAGCGCCACCAAAAGTTCAGAGAGAAAATTGGGGTTTCTCCAACCACATCGTGCACGCACAAAAAACGACCTGAAAACAACGGCATCCAGATGCCAAATCTCTTCTAACACTTCGCTCACAAAAGAGAATGATTATTGACGCAGAACGTTGCATATTGACGCAGAACGTTGCATAAAAGCACAAAAGTTGTGCAAAGTTTTTGTCGAACAAGGACGCCCATTCCTGACATGGCTTGCTTCACAAACACTGAGTATTCCAAACAAATCATCATGAAGAAATTGTGCGAAAGACATTGAAAATAAAGTTTTGTGTCCAAAGACGAAAGAAACAACAATGACATTTCGAATTTTCTTGAGAAGTGACCCCAGCTTCCCACCCCCACCCCGCAAAAAAACAAACAAACCCAAAACAGGAGTTCTCTTGGCGCATCGCTATTGGCTATTGAGAGTGACAGCTGCTGAGAAAGTTTTGGCAGCCGTCGCCCGCTGCATGTGTTAACAGCCGAAGCCATCAGAGATGATGAAATGACAGCTGAGGAGTCCAAGGGCACTCAGAAATTTCTCAGTCGCCGTTACCCCTCACCCCATTGATCACAGGGGTGACGGAACACAATTTCAGTCGGTTACGGCAACTGACAGGACGTCATTGACACACAAACCCTTGTGGCCTTGCCACTGCCTCGCACTGCCTCAGACAGTACGAAACACAGGCCGGACCCTCTGAACACGCCTGCGTGAAAAGAAAGGGCCTTGATCTGAGAAAATGCTCCGGGGATCTACAGACTTCCGGATGGGGACCGGAACAAAAAGTTGCGGCGGAGAGGGCCCGTCACGCAGGGGTAAGTTTGCTCAATGTGCCACATGCTTCCCCCCCCCCCCCAGGCCCTTGCGCGTTTTCCAGAAACACGATGCTGATTGTGATGTACGTGGCAATACTTCAGCAATCCTGGCATGAAAACAACGGCAATCCTCACAACCGAGAGAAAGAATTCGGGTGACTGTGAGCAGCTCTGGTCGGAGTTTCACAGAAGTCAGAAATTACTTGATTGTTCCCTTCGCTATTTCACCAATGATCACAACCAGAGTGGAGACGCTTGCGACGGCGCTGACGAAGATGATGAGCAGATCTTTGATGATGAGTCGAACCCTCATGATTCGACCCTTGACCTTCAAGTGGATCAGGCACGGGAGAATGTATGCCAGCAACGAACACCCAACGGCTCCTGAAACACCAGTGCAGTGCGGGATTCGCTGCATGTGAGTGCGCAATGTCTGACTGACTGAAGGATCTCTGCCAAACCAGGCTGACGCAACTGACCTGACACGGCGCCAACATACGCGTATGCGTCCCACAACGCGACCGCCGTACCCATGGCGCACAACGTCACAATGATTCGCAACACGTTCCTTTTCCACGCTGGGATCTGAGATCAAGAGAAACACACATTGTCCACCAAGGTCAAAGCGTTCAACCAGTCAAACCTGCTCAATCACACCAAAACAGAATTTGATGTTTGAATGCTTCTGGAGGACTTTGACGACGAACTTTAGCGAAAACACAATGTTGTTTGATCAAGCTTCATCAAATCGTTCGAGTCCAAAAGAAAGCACATTTGCTGGCGATTCTGTGTTGATTGCATCGAAGTGTTTCTGACCTCGTCAGGCACGACGACTGCCACATCGGAGTGCTCGGAGGCGTCACTGGAAGTCGAGTCGAGCAAACCTCGCGACTGCTCTGTTTGAATATTGTGCTGATCCGCACCATGCCCATCGCCGCGGACCGACGCGTTCGTCACACGCGGTCCAAACAAACCACCTGCGAAAGCACAACGAACCTCTGACAAAATGCATTCTTGGCTCTGAACACGAACACGTCCAAATGTTGCGGTACTTGTTTTTCACACAACAGTAGCAAGCGCGGTGTGCGTCGGTGGACGGAAGCGGGGGTTCCGCAGTGAACACGCACCCGGCGCGATGAGGTACTTCTCGGTGATGGTGAGGACCGGGAAGCACTGCAGTGGGTACGTGAAGAGCACGCTCACGATGAGCGTCACGTCCACCATGATGGACAGCGGCGTGTGCTGCTTGATGCTCAACGTGATCAGCTGTTTCACGCCCTCTCCATATCTGAACGAAAATACACACCGGTTGAAAATTGCAAACGGGCTCGATGTCAAAGTTACGCCAAAACGACGTTCGTTTTCAAGAATCCCCCCGCCCCGGATGATTGATCAACCCTCCACAATGGGTCCTGAAATCCACAATGGGTCCTGAAATTCACGGGCTCCAATGTGGATGCGCACACAAATGAATTGGAATACATCTGGGCAAATGAGTTCAGGCAAACCGCTTCCCCGTCCTCCACACCCCACTGCGAACTCAGCTGCTTTTCACAATGCGCCGGGACTGATTTGTTTGGAAGCCTGCCCAAGCAGTTCCACATCAATTTACTTGCTGCAGTGGAGTGACTCACACTCATCCGTGTACCGCGCACGTGACCGATCACACGTCAAAACGTTATTGAACCAAAACTTATGTTGGAAACAGCGCCAACCTCAGATATCCGACGGAGCCAAACGCCGTCAAAATAACGAACACGATGTAAACGCTGCTCCGCAACATCAGCGGAAAAGCCCATCGATTTCCCTCCATACTCGCTTCGATGGGAAGTATCTGCAGAAGCAAACAGGAACACTTATCAGTGGAGAGAAGCGTCAGGCCTGAGCAGTGGACATCCAGGAACTGCGCGATTATTGTGTGTTGGAAAAAAACCCGAGAATTATTTGTCAGGTTCTTCGGAAAAAAGAAGCCTTCCAGCAAGGGGCGGGGGGAGAGGCTGCATATACTTTCCCGTCCCAGTCGTTGAAACTTCTTGCATTTGTCTCAACAATTACATATGTCTCTGGAGCTCACTGGATCGAAACAGATACTCACACAACCGATGCCCTCGTAAGCACTAATCAACTGTCCAATAAACACTGGCAGTGTTGCCCACTTGTACAAAGCCATATCATCTGCCTTGGTGAAACCTGAAAGAAAGAAAACCATTGCAGAGACTGAACCGTCACTTCAAACACTTGGGAACTTCACGTGGAGAAAAATGACTTTCCGATCGACGATGACTCACCACTGATTTCAAACCCCAGCACAGAAAATGCTCCAAGGAACAAGGCGATAGTGGCCACAACGGTGAGCGGACTGAGAATCCGCAGTTCCCGAATCAGGGAGGTGCAGAGGAAAAAAGGCAGTGGGATGAAGAAAAGCAGCCTCATGTCGGGCGCGATGCTCTTCCAGTAGAAAACAGGCGTTGGCATCGGAGTCGTTGTTGTGTTTGGTGACACTGGAGAAACTGTCGTTGTATTCGGTGCAAACGTCGAAACATTGGCAGGAGTTGGTGCCGTTGTGCTGATGGTCTCATTTGTGCCTTCACCTTGGCCGCGATTGTTCGTTGCGAGCAATCTGCTTGAAAAACTACGCACATCCAGATCGTCTTCCGGGCCCATTTTGCTGTCCACGATGGACTTCCAGTCTCGGGCAGATCTTTTCTGCATCACAGGTGCTGCCGTTGAGAGTTCGCAGTCTTCGTGATCCTTTTGCAAGTTCGGAAGGTTGAGCACAGGAATTCCAACTTGGGTTTTGGAGTCATAGAACAGGCCGTTGGAACCATCGACAGGACACATGGAGGCATCACGAAACAGTGTATCACTAGAAACCACTGGTTTGGATTGATTCAGAGGAATTAAGGTCAACTGCAGTGGGAATAACGTGTAAATCGTGTTGGCCAAGAATATGAAATAAGCCACGATGGTCAGAAACTGAGTGAACCAAACGGCGAAGTCAATCACGTACGCACACCATTTGCCAAGGGCAATGCGTCCCAGATCTCCGTATCCGAGGGTCCTCTCCAAATTTGCTCGATACTCTTCCAGTTCCTGGGCAGTGCTCGCCCGTTTGGATATCTCCTCCTCCATCAGAATATCGATGACGAAGTACTTTGTACGGACCATCAGCCGACAGCAGTGGTCCGTCAGGCAGGCGATCAGGAAGACGCCGACGATGCCGAACTGCAGAATCAACGAGTGACATATTTGGAGTTTTTGAAATGCCAGGTGTTTTCTGAGCTGAACGTGCAAATTTCATCAAAAATAACATTTCGCGCAGATTTCTCACCACAAGGCCGCTCTGCTTAAAGGCAAACGCCAACGCCAAGTAGTTGGTGCCGATGAACGCCTTCAGCGTGTTGAACATGTCGCCCGTGAAGTGGTACCATCTCGCTCTTGGCCTGACAAGGTGCACAACGTACAAATTTGGTACTGTTGAAAATTCGGCAATTCAGTCACCTCGGTGTCGCACACACGCACCCACAATGTCACACACACGCACACACACCAAGTGGCTTTTGACCGGAGTGTGTCCGTCTGCCTTTTTCCGGGTTCAGCAGGGATTTTCACGGACGCAGAAAGTGCCGGACCACATTGAAACAAAACAACAAGAATCTCGTCTCCGACCACAGGTCTGAAACTTGGATCAGCATAGATCTACAACGGCAGAAAAGGATGAAACCAGAAGTTTTGTAAGATTCTGCAAGTCGAACTTGGTCAGTTGGGCTTGTGAACGCTGTTGGCGGGTCAGAAGTACCCGGTCCGAAAACGTGGCGGATCAGAAGTACCCGGTCTGAAAACGTAACTGTATACTTTCTGCTTGACAATCATCCATGTAGAAACTACCCATAGGTGCTTCTGTCACTGAAAAGGACTATTTGAGCTCAAAGTACCCTACTGTTTTTAGAAGTGTACCATTGGGGGTTGCAATGGTGCAATTATCACCCTGACAGGGTACTTATCTATACTGGATTTGTTCCCACATTCCCACTAGACACTTTTGACTCTGGACAGTGACTTTTGGACTCAGATATGCACTCTCAGTATAACACAGCACTTTTGACCCTGAATGGGGACATTTTCACCTTCATATGTGCTGAAATCATGAATGGACACTTTGGATAGTACGCCAGCTGAAAGTCACTGGGTACTTTCTGATGTGAATGGTAACCTTTTCACACTTTCATGAGTGGGTATTATAATGTTTTATTGTGTCACTGAAGATTTCCTCAATTCTCCTGGAGCAAATGAGCAAATTACCATTCCATATCTGTAATGTGAGCAGCACACACACATATAAGTATTCAGTCTCAACAATCTGGACAATTCTCAACAATTCTCAACAATTCTAGACATTCTCAATAATTCTAGACATTGACAATTCTACACATTCTCGACAATTCTAGACATTCTTGACAATTCTAGATATTCTTGACAATTCTAGACATTCTAGAGAATTCTAAATATTCTAGACAATTCTAGACATTCTTGATAATTCTAGACATTATGATAATTCTAGACATTCTTGACAATTCTCAACAATTCTAGACATTCTAGACAATTCTAGACAATTCTAGATATTCTCAATAATTCTAGATATTCTCAACAATTCTAGACATTCTCGACAATTCTAGACATTCTTGACAATTCTAGACAGTTCTTGACAGTTCCTGACAGTTCTCAACAGTTGTCAACAATATCATATTCATGTATTGAGGGTACTCAAAGCACATCTACGGGTTGCAAATGGGCCATTCCATGTGGAAACATACTGGTTTGGCTTGGAGGAAACATCAAGAGTGAAAATAGCAGCGTTCAGAGTCAGAATGCCACAATAGCTTCAAAGGAGTGAGTTTCAGTGTCCACAATGGTACCATCCAGGGTAGAAACTGCACCATTGGTGAAATGTCAAATGATGCATTTTGATACAAATGGGTTGGTTTTGGCACGGGGTCAGAATCATCTATGGTGCGTTCTGGTACGGACGACCGTCGAGTGGAAAGTGCTGATAGGTGGATCTAGTTTTGACTTCCCGGTACTTCTGACACTCCGACAACGCGGTGTAGATCTAGATTCTACAATCTAGTCTAAAAAGAAGTTCAATAGACGCACCCGTCAAATCAAAGGGGTTCTCGAGCGACCGTCTGATCAAATCGAAAGCCAGTGGAAGTTTAGAAGCTACACGGGGGAGATATGTCGGCGTTTGTGGAATCGGGACACCTCGATGTTGGTCCACCTTTGAATGAACCTTCACTTCAGCTTCTGAATGGGCAAGAAAAGTTTCACAACCTCCCAGCAAACCATTTGACTCTCAGATTCGCTTGTAGACTCTACCTGTGTGCCAACAAAGGCTGCCGTTCTTCCTCCATCTTCCTCTTGTGTCCGCCTGATCACAGAATGCTCATTACTCAAAACTTTCCTGTCACGAGACCCCGAAACAAAAACAGGCAAAAACTTCTGTGTTTTCCTCGTCGAACCGGAAGCGGCAGGTGGCGGGTCAGGTTCGACGCTGAGGCGCTTCCCGCCACTTTACGTCGTCGCTGTCGCAAGTCCCACTCGCTACACACAACAAAAATACAAAATAAAATTGTGAAAATCTCCGCAAATTGTTTGAAGGGAGGACTTTGAACGTGGATCGCGATTCATTTCACTGTAATTTGCTCACAACTTAGCGACTGATAACATGACTGATTCTCCGGGATTGTGCTTACGACAAACAAGGGCGAGCACAAAGCACGACAACGCAAAATAAGTGGACACTGTTTTTCGCACACGAAGAACACGTGTATTTCAAAATCTGACACCAGGTACAATTGATCAAGAGCGGATCTGCCAGAGCAGGATAATCAAAAGAAGGCGTGTTCCCTGTACATGTGCCGGCTGCCCAAATGGAACACGCACATTGATACAGGTGTATGGGAACAGACGGAACCGCCTCTCAGAACAAACAGACGTAAAACACTGCAGACACGCGATGTAGACTCAGCATATTTGCAGAACAAGATCACCTGGCGGTGAAGACACACGCCGTGTCACAGTTGAAATGTGTGCTCCACGGATGTAAAGATACAGGTGACAAGACAAAATTTTCTAAGTCCAAAACTGGGGGGGGGTGTCCCTCAAGACCAGAGATAGATGTTGCCCCTTTAGCAGTCAGGAACCAAAAGGCAGAATCCAGGCCTTGCACCTCCTTTTATATCCTCAGAGCTACCAGGGGGGGGGTCCTACTGGCCAAAAATTTTCCAAGTCCAAAACCAGGGGGGAGGGGGAGGGGGTCCGACCACGAACCTATCACCGTTGCATAACACACGCCGCTCCCTGAGGACGGCGTGTGTAAAAACTAGAAAGATGTTGAAAATGCACCATGGTTCTGTGCAAACAAGAAGGCTCGACGCCCCAGAATCCAAAAATTTGTTGTGCCCCGCGAAGCACAATAACGAAGCACACCAGAAGCAGACAACTGACACAACGGTTTGGCAGACACAAGGTGGACAGCGCTCTGTGTTTCTGACACGAAACAATAACAAGGAAGCCATTCGAAAACAAACTGCTGAATATCACAGAAGGGAAGAAACCTGTGGTTGTCGTTGCCAGAAGATATGCGATCACAACCCTCACGACCAGTTAATTGAAATGTCTACTGACAATGACAGAGCGATCCCAGGAAAATTCATCTTCAGAGCGATTGCATAACGAAAATGTCAAATTCTGTCTGGAAGGCCCGGTGGGTAAAGACAGCTTCAGTTGGTCTTTTCATGTGTGGCTTCTGAACGTAATTGAACGGCTGACATGTTGAACTTCAAAAAAAAAAAAAAATGGAACCAAAGAGATGAAATTAAGAGGCAAAACTAAGGACCCCAAGAATGCCAAAAACCCACCACTGTACCGTGCATACCAACATGGCACTGGACAGATCTCTCACACCCTTGAAAAATCCAGGCACACAAGGAACTGAGCGGACGCTCCTCGTATTCACCCTTCAGTTACAAAGGAACTGAAAGTGACGCCAGCATGGCCAGTTCGAAGTACAATGAGGGCTTGAGTACAAGGGCTGGCCACGAATTTTCCATGATGATTTCGAGGTGGTATGAGTGTCGAGAACTGGCGGAAGATTCGCGCACAGTCCTGGTGCTGTGTCCCTGTCATGTGCGACTTTGCCCCTGCCACGGGAACAAGCATTGCGAGTTTTCTTGAGCACAACAGTTGTTGAACCCTCTTCTGGTTCTGCTTTTCCTGAGGCCTCAGCGGTTTCTTCCAAGGGAGCAAAACAGGTGGTTATCTCAGAGGCTACTTGCCACGAGAAAGCCGTATCATCCAAAGCTTCTACGAGGTTTCCCCTGCCGCGAGCTCAGGTTTATTTAATGGAGAATGATTCAAAGCAATAATGATGAACTGACATGTGATATTGAGGGCAAAGCCACACTTCACCTGCAAGTGGAAGCACAACCAATGAGCTTGTTGCACAGAGCACGTTGGAAGCAAATGAAAGTGCCCGAAGAAGAACAGGAAGATATTTATGTTTTTCAAGTGTGTTTTTCACAAAATCCAAGACGACACTGATACTATGTGACCTATATCCAAACTAAGGCACACAGAGGAAGGTCTTGGGTGGGCCTACAATTCTACCGGATTCTATGAAGATTTGAGCTCAGGAGAGCCCAAAGTGTGTCATCATAAAATCCAAGATGGCAGCCATACTATGCGATGTACTTGTGCCAAAATCAATATGAACCAAGCTATTCACCCAAGGACCTTACCTATTGAGTTTGGTAAGGATTGAGCTGAGCTTTCAAAAGTTATCGTGAGAACAATTTTCTTGCCACAAACAAACAAATAAACAAACCCACATGTCTGGACTTTATACATCCCAAATTCCATAGAAGTCAGTTTGTAAGTTTGCCAGGAAAAAAACAAACGAAACAGAGCAGAGCAGCAAAAACAAAGACATGTCAAGACTTGAGCACAAATACTGGAAAATTAAAACTTTTGTAACTCCTCGGAGCGGTGTCTTCCCAACCCCAATTTTTGAGGTGTAAAAAATTTCTTTGTGGGTGAATGTTTTTCATGAGAAAGAAATTTGGGTTCATTTCACGAAGAAGGAATTCAAGGTTTTGCAGCCGTCTCAAAAACAAATCTTTGATCCCACCTGCGCAGTTTGCCTACATCCACCGGGCAGGCCAACGAACTTTACGCGAGCCGCTCGACTTGCTTGTATCACACTTCTGCCAAAAGTTTGCGACCTGAGAAGTTTCATCTTTCACTCACACATGAGAGTTCCGTGTTTTGTCTGAGCCAAAAACTTGCCTCGTTTGCGCCTGTCACTCACCAGGCTTGGCGGAAATACGGCATTCCACGGAGGGAAGACGCAAATGGAAGGAGGCTCCACGCCACTGTCCGTCAAACGGCTGAAATGAAAGAGCTGGGAGCAACAAAGCTCGCGAACAAAGCACAGAATTGGACGTTTCCAGCCTCACACTCATTTACCAGCATTTGGTATTCTCTTTTGCACACGAGAACACAGCTTTGATCAATACTGGGAGGTCTCGGCAGCTGAATGATTCCATTTCTCAGTTCACGCCCTGAACTCAGCTTTGCGTGAAGAAACCACGCCAAGTTTGACGAGAAGAGAAACAAGCAAAGTTTATTCACATGTGCAACTTCCTATTGCTCAAAGTACGAGCCGGATTTGCACCAAGCGCTCGATTAAAGGTAGGTTATGGAACCCAGACGAGACTTTTCCACAAAATATAGAGACTCTTCTGGGGGAAGGTTACACAAACAGTGCGCTGAACAGCAGATCTTCGTTGGTGTTGCGATTGGACCAGTCATCAACTGTCTACAGCGAGAACTTTCATTGTGGGGGGGGGAGACTTGACAATTGAAACACCTGCATTTCACACCTTGTTTTGGCTGGTGGTGTACTTCTGTGCTTTCAACAATGCTCAGACTCATGTTCGCAAAAGTCAAAATATCCTCAAACGATCTCTGATTCAATTTTTCTCTGCGTAAGTAAAGGACCTTCAGTCTATACAAACATCTATTTTGCGGCTCTCGAAGTCTCACTGTGCCTGAAACTCCAGTCTTCACCAGGAAGATACATCATGAGAGTGTATAAAAACATATTTTCCCCATTTCTGAAAGTCTGATTTCTTGGCAAGGGATTTTTTTGAAACCCAAAGGAGTTGGTCACAAAAAAGGAAAGCATGTGATCAGAAGGACAAATCACACCTTCCCATCCTCTGGATTCTACAATCTCACTCAATCTCACCGCTTTTGTTCTGCACAAAAAAAAACCCAACAAAACGTTCATCCAACAGCTACAAAAAGACGCCTCGAAACAAAGAAAGAAAATGAACAGATGCGCGAAAGTGATATTTTTTCAGGAAACTCAAGTCGTGTTGAACTTCTGTTTTTGACGCAGTGTCATCAGGAGGGAGCTCAAACTCTCTGAGCAAGAAAAGGGATCGCCTTGGTTGGAGTGGGTTCTGACCAAGTTGGAGTGGTGAGAGGTCACATTGGAAACTTATGCAGTCTTCTCTGTGTGAAAATGTTGTTTTCGACATCCTCACTGCGTCGTCCCTGAATTCGTTCGCGATGCACTTGCTGACACTCACTGCACAAGTTTGGTGTGAAAACGCAATCGAGACAAACTGCCTTTTTACTCAACTCCAATTACACCGACGATTGGCAATCAGTCGGGAAGAATGGGCCCAGTTCTCAGCAGAGAAACAGGTTGATGATTGTCAGTCAAACGTGCGCCATCAGTATGGAGATTCTGCGGGGAGGGCTTCTCAAAAACACTGCATTACTGTCAGCTGGTTGAAACAGCACATTGTTCCAGAATGAAACACATGCAAATGTACGAGTGTTTTCCAAATGTAATCAATGACCAGAATACAAATGGATCCAATCGCACAAACAAAGTTTGTTGCATTTATGAAATTGCGCAGTTCTGCCCCTTCTTTATGACTTGACTTCAAACCGAGGTTACCGCAAAAAATCCAGGTGCACCAGAGACAACCTGACCGAAACTTCCCCGCCCCCAAAGCGATGGTCATCGATCGATATCCAGATGAATCGAAATGTTCACCTGACGACCATTTCCGCTTGACCGATGTTCCGCTCAGGACTTCTGGGACAATCGCCAGAACAGCTCGTCCCGACAGTGGCCGCCTTGTTACGGCGACGACTTCCGACTTTTGCCAAAAAGTGTTTCACAGAACCTTCTCTTTTGTCAGAACCCAGTTTGTTATTTGGGTTCAAGAAGTGACACAAATGGTCTTCAAATCCGTCTGAAAACCTCCAGCACCGGAACCTGAGGAACAAACACGTGACCCGTGGACCACTACTGAACAAACAGTTTCTAAGAACAAGAACGAGACCAAAATATTCCTCCTTGCGAAAACCCAACTCATTCGTCGGAAAACAACACATCCGCCTTGGTTGTGAAAAGCACCAGTGTCTACACTCACTTGACTCCACCTTCAAATCAATTCCGTGACCATAAAAATGCGGAGTTTGTCTCGGATGCGGAACACTAATGGCCTGAGCAAACTGAACAGCCATAAATGTCTCCCAATCTGCAATTCACCCGGCTGCGCCACTGTTTTGATTTGTCACGTCACTCGCTTTTTCTTCCTACAGACTCCCAAATCAAAAACAAAAAGTGAGAAAATTGCCTGAAATATTTCTCTGCACTGTGTTGCCAGACTCTGATCAGCATTTGTTTGCAAGTGAAGGGGACAGAGTAATATCAGAAAGGCAATCGGTGTTAATCGCTGCAGCCGAAGGGTCTGATGCAAACTTGGCTGGTGCACCAGGTCTGTGTTTGGGGACAACAGCCTTCAGCTACGTCCGCGAGGCACGAGGCGAAGGAAAGCGCGCACTAACTCAATAACGAAGCTGCAAGCGTTCGTCTCCAGAACTCAAAAACTTGGGGCTGTGTCAGCCGATTGCTTCTTGTGTTGGCGTTTCCTTGGGAAGGTTCACTGCTTTGTGTGAATTGCATGCGTGGACTGGACAAAAGAAAAATAACTTGACGAAAACCATACGCTGAACTGCATTTCCACTGGAATCAGCATCGAAAAGACCAAATCTCCCGAGGTTTCTGACGCGTTGCAAAATTCTCTGACTGGACGACGAAACCTCAAAAGTCAGAATTTGGATTAAAATCCCAAAGGAACTCACCGAGCACAGTCAGAGGAACAACGCGCCAAACGCTGCGTGCAGGATGCGGCATTCAGGGACGAGAAACACAAAACTTGATGTCGCCGTCGTGGCAGTGAAACGAGAAGCAGTGCTCAAGGCAACTGCAGTGCGAAGTCCCTTGCAGCGTTGCAGTAGCGTTAATGTCATCAATTCTTCCTTGTTTATCAATTCTTCCTGGTCCTCCTTGTCCTCCACCAGCCATGCTGTCTTCTGCGGGGGGGGGGGGGTCTGGCCGGGGGGGTCTGGCTGCAGGGGGTTCTGGCCACAGGGGGGGTCTGGGGGCGGGGGGGGGGTCTGGGGCGGGGGGGGGCAGGGGACATTTTGGTCCAGCTGCCATATACTGCATTACCACATGGTGCTTCGCCCTAAAGGGACTTCGCACAACAACAAGCCAGAAAAATTCTCGCGTTTTGAGTCATTTTGAACCAGGATACAAAGAGAAAAAGACACCTCCACATGAGAACATGAAAACATCTGGTGCCGAACAGCAGAGTTCTGAGGTTCGGGCATCCTCAGTGGCGATTGCCCTGTGGATTAATATCTGCACAGAGGCTATTTTGTTTCCTTTTGGTGCGGTGTGCCCGGTCCACACCCAAAATAGGAATCCACCTGAGGGATTGAGCGTCGACTGCTTTGTTTTTCTTAGCAACTTATTTTCTGTGACGGCACTTGTATTCAAAGCTTCTTTGGCACCTCTTGAGTTCACGCACGCCCCCTTGTCTAGTGCACACAGCCACAGGCACACAGAGACGCGCAGAACCCTTAGCCTCACACACAAATGCGCGCTCGCGAGCTTGGTCTAATTTTATGTGCTTCGTACGATAAAACGAAAGACCTCTTGAAATGACTTCTGAGCTCTTTGCTCCTCTTCCCCGCCCCGCCCCGCCCCGCCCCGCCCCGCCCCGCCCCGCCCCGCCCTGCCCTGCCCCGCCCTGCCCCGCCCCACCCCGCCCCGCCCCGCCCCGCCCCGCCCCGCCCCGCCCC
>JAAUXT010041759.1_pt1 | contig 16903 bp, 16 predicted proteins | sample 7278171 | NCBI WGS metagenome assembly JAAUXT01 (sample SAMN14350112, study PRJNA611818) | marine sediment metagenome | isolation source: surface marine sediment (1.8m) | place: French Polynesia: Moorea | collected 2018-08 | reverse complement strand
TTTCTTCTTCTACAACTCTGCGATCTCTAAACATGTCGTACGAGCTCGTATTGTAGTAGAAATGGGTTCTCACTCCACAAAAAGGTTCCTGTGAAATCACACAATGACTTTTCGAGACCTTTGGTCGAGAAAGGAGTTGTGTGATTGAACAGGAACCTTTTTGTGGAGTGAGAACCCATTTCTACTACAATACGAGCTCGTACGACATGTTTAGAGATCGCAGAGTTGTAGAAGAAGAAATCAAACTTTCCTATGGATGGTCAAAATTTCGAGGCACCAACTTGGCCGGTGGTCAAAAACCCACAGTAACCAAAACCCCACAAACAATTTTTATGACACAAAAAGAGCCAGTGGGATGTATTTTTTGCTGAACGCCCCTCGCATGGGCCTGAAGGCAAAGGCAAAGAGATGTGGAATGGTCTTGGACAAAGACCCCACGCTCAAAACAAGCTACAAGACCCCAACAATAATCGACAATCATTCTGAATGCCAACTCAAAATCTGCCGCAGTTGACCATGGTCCGTTTCTCTGACATGAGTGGTGCCACCCAAAAGACGTCAGTTTTCAACAGGCATCAAACGACCTCATTTCAAATCTGTTCAATGCTCATATTTCTCAGAGCGTAATTCGCGCGTTTGATTCATCCCTGCCATGTGGCGTGGCTTTTCATCGCGAGTATTCTGTACTTCGTTACTCGAGTTTCCACCTCATCTCTCCCTCCCCATCCCACCCAGCCACTCAATTAACACGCTACGCTTTCACTGCCTCTCAAAATCACTTCTCTCGACTGACAGCACCACAACGTTTGCTCCTCTTCAACCAAGTTCAAATTTCTTTTGGAAAAGTTCTTAAATGTGTTGAAACTCAGCAGTTTTTTCCGGAACAAGCGTCACTGAACTTGGATTCTCATCAGGGGAAGGACAATAAGTGCCATAATGACGATGAAAATTTTGTCCACGAGTGTGACACTGATCATCTCCTTTTCCGCTCCTTTTTCATGATTTAAACTGCGATCAGAATATCCTTGCACACCAAGCACAGTTGCAGTTAGTTTTTTCATATTTTGGAGAACAGGAAGGGAAATGCTCTCCAGTTCCACTCGAATCCCCAACGTAGTCTGCGTGCAGCAGCAACACACGATTTTGTACGTTTGTGTCTGCAGGGTAGTGCTGTTCACCGTGAAGTAGGTTAAAAGCGAACTAAATCTGGGTCTTGCTGGAAATGAAAAGCAGCTTTTCGGACGGGTATTAAACATGATGAAGAAGCTCGCACGATTAATGCTGACAGAAAACACGCCAGTTGCTCGAGCCCTTCAAAAACTCTCAACTGACAGCAAAAACTTCTTCCTGAAGCACGGAAGTTCAGGTTACACGAAGCATCTGAAATAGTAATCGTATTCTGCGCAAAAGCGTCTTTTGACAGATGTCACACGCTGACATTTTCCATCCGCGATTGTTTGCACGGAAGTGGGCAGACTTCACGATCCTCCTCTCACAACTCTCACACAAGAGCTTCACTTTCACTGCAAACATCCTGAATCTTTCAAGGCTTTTCCCAACGTGGCATCCTTTGAAGAATTCAGACACCCACCCTCACTTTCTCACAGTTTACACGTAATACGTAATGCGTCCTGCGTGTCCTTCCAGTGCAAGGAGAGTTCGCACCTTTTCAGACGGGTGAGCGTCAAAAACAAAACCGATTCCCAGTCGGCTAAAGAGACTGAGCACGACAGATTAGCGGAGACCTACCCAGGAGTAGCCGCTGGAAGTGTGTTGTTGGTGACTGGCGAGACTCGACGGGTCATACGAAGAAAGAGAGGAACTGTACAGTCCAGATAGCGGCGGCTGCGAATTGCCCATTGAGCTGTATCCATTGTACAAATGTTGTACGGAGGCGGACGTGGCGGGCGTTGTGGAGCCTCCCAAAGTGCCCGGGTGCAGGGCACTGGATGAGGGGTACTGCGCGCTGGGGTCCGCCGAGGGCCCCACTGTGCTCCCGGCTCCGCCGCTCACCCCGTGTCCGTGACTAGATCCGTAGCTGCTGTAGCTGCCCGCGCCGCTGCCCCCGTACGCCGCGGCAGAGCCGCCGCCGGCGGTCCCGGCCGAGCCGCTGTACCCAGCGGCCGACCCGTAGCCTCCGCCCGTACCCGTCGTCGGGTAGTAGTAGGCGGCGGCCGAGGACGTCGAGTTGGGCGCGAGTTGAGAGGCGTCCGGGGGCCACACGCACTGGGTGCACCACATCGCTGCTTCGAGTCCTTCGACTGATTCCCAAGTGGGTTCCTCTTTCTTCAAACTCCCGAAGTTTGCAAACCTTGCACCCTGTCCAAGTTTGAATCAATTCCTGTTTCGCAACTCAACGTGCGAGAAGAGAATTTTGCACAACGGTTGAACCACCTGATCTAAATGATGTCAGAAGCACAAAACTTGTGTGACGTTCATTCCAAGTAATCACAACAGAGTTCCTCCGATCGTGGCAAGACAGCAACCTGCGTATGTTCAGTTATCCTCAGTAAGTTTGCAGCAGTTTGTTGTCCATTGAGTGAATGAATGCTAACTGGCAATGGGGAGAAGAGTTGCTAACTGTCTTATTGCAAGCACAAGTGTGTGTACGTGGGCCTTGTTGCCAGCGCTGATAAACCGTTAAAGTAAAACAGACTTTGCGCTGCAGAGAAATCTGGTTCGGGTTGGTGGGCGGGCGGAGGGGTGAGGTGGGGAGGGAGGGTGAGCGAGACACACGCAGGCGAGCACACAGCCCCCAACAGCTCCGAGCCTCCACAGGCCTGGCCTGGTGCGGTGGGGCTCTGGTCTCTGTCAGTTTGCAATAGGAAGGGGTGTGCACTGCGCACTGCTTTGCAGCGGGCAACTCAAGAAAGTGCTGGTTGTCTTCGTGGCCTGAACCACTCGCACCTTTCAACACATACTGGACTGGTTACAGGGCTGGATTCGCTCTGCAACTGTAACATCTCGTCAAGCCTCGTGGCCCCGCCTCTCGTCCATCCATCTCAGGATCCAGTGTCAGTGAGAGAAACTTGACCCCGGATCACACACACAGCGAGTGCCAGATCCTTATGCAACGCGCTGTAAACTTCAGCGCTCAACACTTGACAATCTTCCGAAGCAAACAAACCACCGGTCTGTTCAACGTCACAGTTGTAACGAGCTGACCTTCCCATCTTGTTCCATAAAATGCGACATTTTGTGGTCACTGTTTCAAGGAACAAGACGGAACCTTCAGGAAAACAAGGAAACCAGAAATCTGTGATCTTCACAGGGACAGCGTATCCGGAACGTTGCACCCACACTCATACAACGTAAGCATAAAGACTCTCACTGATACACTCGATCGAACGAAAGAACAAATTTTTCAGGTTTGGAACACTCACAATTTGAATATGATCGCTCAAACAGAAAAGATTGGTCCAGTTCGGAAGACCCCCTCCCCCAATCAATCGGTTTGGGGAAATCTGCTTTGAGTCGGCATCCGACAGCAATTTGACAGCAATTTAATCAAGGCGTTATGACTTTGTCTCGGTCGCCAAATCGGACTTCAAGTTTTTGGTCAAGCACATTTGACCTCCCTATCAAATTTCGACCTCTCTGATCTTGACATGGTTCAGCTACAGGGGTCGCACACAGGATTGAAACCAATCCGTTTGACTCTTCCCATTACGATCTGGATCTGTTACAAAGCAAACTTTTCTCTCGCTCAGAAGCGGGTCTCTCCACAGCGCACCTCGGCCTGTCACACGTGTTTCCAATCTCATTCCCATCATATTCGGGAGTTCGAGAATTCATCAATTAGCCCAAGGAAGTACCCAATTTTGCCAGGTACGAGAGAAACGTACGTGGCAGGTGCAGCGGGCGATTCCGTCAACTCGTGAAAACATTCCGTGCTCAGTGGCTCAAAAACCAACAAACTTCTCTTCATCTTCACCTCCCGAGAAGCGAGCAAAACCGAGTGAAGGCCCCGAGGCAGAAACCTAATAAGAACCGTACGAAACCTGTTGTTCTTGCAGTGGGGCCGACGAAGGAAGGCGACTACGAAATGCGAGTCGATGGAAAGAAGCCTGCAGAACGCAATGCGAAATACGCGACTGTACGACCGTATTTTTCTTTTGCTTTTGACTTACGAGTACTAAAGCGAGTGAGAAAGAATTGTACTCGTATGTTGCACATCGAGTTTTGAGTCCGGCACACGCGGCCGCGTCTGGAAGCCTTCAGTGAGCGCGGCCGCGCTGCGTCCTCCCTGCACAAACAGCGCCCCGCATTAACGCCGAGATCGCAACCACTTTAGACAAACTCCACTTTTTACCCAATTTTCTGCCATTGTAAACAAAAGCGCCATTAGGCAAATCTGGTCGACTCCGTAGGTAGCGACTGCTGTCTGCCAGATGCCGAGAGGTGGTGTGGAGCGGATACTGTGTGGAAAGTGAGCGGCATTGTTTTGTGGGTTCACTGCTCAATTGAGCGGATCCACCCAGCCACGCGCGCTGATAAGATTGCGCTCCCGCTTCGCTAACAGCCTCCGCCGAGTTCAGAGGCAGGATTTAGGTTCCGAAACAAACCCTTCGTACGCAGGAAATTGTGCTGTTTCCAAACGCTAATGCTTCTTTGCCTGCGGGAGGAATGTGCCACAAATCTGTGTAAAGTCTCCACGCGATCGCACTGGTGAAAATCGCGACTTTGGATGGAGCAGTTCACACTGTGCTGCGACTTCGAGTACCGACTGAAAGAAAACTCCCGAAGTGTGCAATCACTCATCATCGCAATTGAAGCTTGTGACGTGAAACATCGCAGCGGTGACCGGCGGTCAATGACCAGCGAAGCTGACCACCAGTGACCCGCAGATACTGACCAGATGCGGCAATCAGCGCCTATTAGCCTAATTAAGACGTATGGCGCAGTGACCGCGCGTCGAGCCGCCGTGCCACAGCCTCCGTTTCCGCTGATGACCGACGTGGACGAGCGAGCTCCGATGCCTCTGCGTTGCGGAGGCGAACGCAATGCAAGAATGTAATGCTCGCTCAGAGCAGATGTTGGACAAGTTTCACTGTTCAGAAGTTCGATCGGGTGAACCCTCACATCACACATTCGAAAATTTGCCACATCATTGAATAAAAGTGTTCCACACAAGTTTCTTCGGCTGGATCAGTACACAACACGCTGTGCTGCATGTTCACGATGCCAACGGCACCGGAGATGTTTGTTGAAGAACAGATAACACACGGACACTGCACTGGTCAGCTTTGCGGGAGCTGACACCGTACACCGCTTCAACCGAAAAACTCCGCTGAAACTTTCTGGTCGAGAATGTTGGGCAATTTATCCGCGTCACAAAAGTCGTGGATTCGAACAGTAAATATTGACACGAACTCGACAGAGATACCGCAGCAAAGATGAAACCCCTTTCTTTGTCTTTTTGGTCAGATTTCCTTTTGGCCAAAAGATGAGTGGGCAGCAAGTAAAGTAAAATGCCGATTTGCCGGGTTCTTACTTTCTTTCCGATAAGAAACATTCAAATACGCTCGTACAAAGGACTGTAAGAAATACCAGTCAGAAAATGTCACGAGAAAAGTTCGACAGGCGCGAGGGAAGCGGCACTCACCATGCTGTGCGGCTCCATGTGCGGCGGCATGTGATGGGGCGGCATGCCGGGGTGGTGCGGCGGGTAGCCGGGCGGCATCCCGGGCGGCATCAGGCCGTTGGAATGTGGAGGAGGGGGCATCATGCCCTGGACGACGCCGGCGGCCGGGTGGCCGGGCGGGAACTGCGGCGGTGCCTCGGCGTGGTTCCGCAACACGTGGATCGCGTCGTCTAACCGCTCTTCCATCCGACTTTGCTGCAATCACACAACACCCGAACATGAATGAACACAGAGACTGCAACTTTCCATACAAATCGTGACTGGACCGCGAGTGACGCACCGCGTTCTTTCAGAGACCTGCAAAAAATGCTTTCGAAACAAGAACGTTGCTCGCCTCCTCAGAAGGGTGTGGTAAACGGCCCACCTACAAGACGCCGGACGCAAAGCCAAGCCGTGTTGGTTTGACAGAACGGTCAATTGGACACGGCCAGTCGGATTAGCGCCACGGAGCGCACGATTTTTTTTTCGAGAGGAAACAACAACTTTGCCGAGGTAGTCTTTTCACATGGAACTTTGCGAAACCGGCTCCTGTGCAGGAAGAAGCGCTGCGGAGATTGCTCTGTGAGGACAAGTGCGCTGCATCGCTCATCAACGCCGCGCGCTGTTTGACTTGGTGGCGGCGAAGCGCGAAGAGACGGGGAGAAGAGGTTCGGGGAGCAGGGGCCGGGCAGCAAGACGCGCGCTGCACCGACAGTTCTGTCGATCTCAAGCAGGCAGATGAGAAATGTTTGGTTATGAAGGTCTGAGAGGCAGAGAAGCACTCGTCATTTTGAGCGAGATTTCCGTGTGAGGAGGGGACCCCACCAAACGGACGGATTGATTGACTGATCGTGTGAAAGTCACAAAAGTGTGTTAGTGTATCCTGTACTTCCACGTTTCAGGACACCCTCTTTCATTACCCCCCCCCCCCCCGTAACAAAACCCGCTACCACCTCTTCGTCGACTTTCCTGTGTCAGTAAACCACCACCACCCTCCTCAGAGCTGTTTCGTACCCACACTGAAGGTGAAACACCCATACGTACAATATTCCTGCCCGTGGAGCAAAAGCTGCTTGCGGCAAAAGTTAGCTGCATTTTTCGATGGTTTTAGTTTGTCAGGGCATCTCGAATGCAGAATTACAAAAGTTTAGATTCGAGGCGGTAAGCGAGTCGGATTCCACCTCCGGGTGCAGCGCTCGGAGGTGCAGGTTTTTGCGTGGTTCCGCTGCACAACGACTTCAAGCTGTGTTTGTGCAGTTTGGCAATGAGAAGCGGCTGAGGAAAGCTTCGCTCCGATTCCTAAAGTTTCAGCCTCCTTTCTCCTCGCTTTGTCGCTGAGCTTCGCAACTTGGCCTCGCCTTACCTCGTACGGGGGTCGTACAGCAAGTTTCCGATCGACAGGCGCGACTGCAGGTTGGCTGGTCGCCCGGCTCTGAACCACTTGCTGCAGTGCAATACTCGCAAGTGAGTGGGCAAAATGCATGTACTTGGCCACGGACTTATTGCAGCGCTCCTGCGGACTTCTTGCAAAACAAAATTTTCGTAGATTTTGCACTGGTTTTCACCGACGATTGGCTGTTCCACCCCTGTTTTACCTGTGATCCATTCTTCACAACGTCTATATTGCGACGGTGCGTCACAACCGCCACCGGGAACTTCCTGCACGACTCTCGTACACCCGCTTTCCTTCTCTCAAAAGAAAGCTGCGATCAAGGAGACGAGACTTACCAAGGAGTGGAGATGGCTCTCGAACTGTTGTGAGGTAGTGGAGGACGTGGTCACTGCACCGCGCGACCATTGACTAGTGCCGCCTGCAACACAAACGTCGAGCGTTAGAAACTTGGAAGCCTCGAGATGCGGATATCCCTGACCACACCCTTTCGCCTTGATCAAGAACTTACTTTCCCACAAAATAAAAGCAAAATCTGCTGCGGAAGAAATCTTGGCATTTTAATTTTACGCAGTAATCAGTGAGAGGAAGTGACGCAAGTTTCGGGTCTGCAATCTGGAAATTGCCACGACTTCCCCGCGGCGGTGTTTCATTTCGACTTCACAGCGACAAGTGCGGCTTTGGGAAGAAGCTGCGATGATGAAAGATACTCTCGCCAGAATTGCTCAAGAGCAAAACAATTTTAATTAAATTTTTTCCAGCAAAATTCTTTCTCCGTCGAAACATTGGTGAATAAAAAGTCTACATGCTGAAAAGCACAGTTGTTGTCCGTAACCATTTCGACGTGCAAGTCACACGTTAGCGATCAGGGTGCTAATTTAACGCACGTGAAACAACTATGGCACATTGACGAGAAAACCCATTACGAATTTCAAGCCACAAAATGCCACTTGTTTTCACATTTGGCCTCCCTCAGTTGAAACATCTTGTACTTCGAAATCATTTCTTGAGACATGCCACTTTTTTGTTTCGGTAAATTCGCGAGCAAATCGATTTCACTTTCTTTCCAAGGGAACAGCGCACACGTGCAAGTTAACCCCATCTTTGACACGCAAAAAGCAGTTCGGCCTGTTTTTTGTGGGGGACAAAAGCAGAAGAAGGGACCACACGTCAGACGCTTTCAATTCGCCACCTTTGTTTACAGCGATTTATTTTCTTTATCCGCCGTCCAAAAACATTTTTCCTGCCTGACAAATAGCCCCAAATTATGCATCAATGTTTTTCATTATTCCAATGAAAATACACAATTCTTCTGAAAAACCTCACACTCTTCGCTCGTGTCTATTTTGCTTGCATCTATCCTCTCTTCGCTGCTTTCTCCCGACATCCTTCCATTTCATTGTCAGAACAAAAAAAATGCTCAGGATTTCGAAGCGGCGAATAATTCAAGCCATGTGCAGCCCAGAAATGTAAAACTCGCCACCGCTGATTGACAGCCTAATTGTCTGCCATTTTCTGAGGAAACAAATTCTCCAAGAAAGCTTCGTTTTCACCTCCGTTTCTGCGCCTTTCCAGCTTTAACGCAAACAACAAGTTTTGCGAATGTTGACTGAGGAACGTTTTCTACTGCTGCTTCATAAAATTTCCGTCTTATTTGGTCTAAATTTGGAACTCACAACACCAAGCAAAGGCTAAGTAGATCTAAATGTCACGTCAAATTTTAGATTTTGTACGCTGACGTTCAGCATGTCAAGCTTCAGTCTGGCTTCGATGTTACCAACTGAAGAAAGTGGGACCAAGTCAGCAGCACAGATTTTTGTTTCACCACTGACCTCGTATAACTAACTGTCTGTGTTTCATTCAACCGCGAACTTGTCACTCCAGCGCCCCCATCTGAATCTGTGGGCAAAGCAAACTCAATGCACAAAATTCACGTGACAATGAGATATGACGAGAGAAGTTACCTGCTGACAAATTGGGCGGCGGCGATGAGACGGGGGTTGAGGGGTTGGAACCGTAAGTGCTGCTGCTTCCTCCGGTGTGGTCCGTTGAATAGATCTGCAACGACACAAAAATGACACGCTCGTTAGTGATCCATCCGCTCCAGAACCAAGGTTCCCGCGATCAGATTTCCTGAGACGTTCTGCGTCGAGTGACGAGGAAATGAGAATGTCATATTTTGCACTTTCACTGATCGACGTTGACGTTGACCATAGTGTTGTTTTGATGTCGACGGAGAGTTCATTTTTGCACTCAGAAAATGTTGGGAACGGGCAAGAGGAGTGCGAAGGAGAGCGTGAAAGAGAAAGCGAATCGACAATGAGCTTCACGACTGGGTTGGTTGGTCAGGAAGAGAAATCGTTGAGTTGCGGGCCGCTGAGAGGCTTTATTATCACTTAGAATAGTTGGCCTGTTGCTCGTTCGATCATAACGTCCGTGCGTCGCTCCACCGCTGGCTATTTATTAGCGCGGGAGATGGATCGCCCCCAGCAACACGGTTCAGCCCGTCATCAGGAACTCACTAATCGAATACAACCAAATTATGACAAGCGCTAATCAAAACGGACTCCAGAAAACCGCAATCCTGGGTGAAAAAAACTCAAAACAACTAAACAATCGAAAAACTTGCTCTGTTCACTTTCTGTTTGGTGAGGTACAAAGACAGCGAGAGCACACAAGCGAGATATTGAAACGTTCCAGAGTTTCTCAGATGTCACATAACTCACAAAGCCAACACAAACGCCGACTTGGAATTTTCATCTGGACTCTTCATTCGGTGAAAAATTCAATCTTCACCATCTGAGATCATCTGCAGCAGCTATCAGCGATCCGGATCCTTCTAATAACCTGCCGCAGTGCGGCATCGCCGACCTGAATTTCTGCATCTTCAGCGATTCATCAATTGCTCGCTGAACGTTTTTCAATACTTTCCTTTTCGCAATGCCATCTGACTGATACAGAAAGCAGAGCGAATTATTCTAAGATAGGATTGGGTGCGTCGGGTGGTCTTCCTTCCCCTGCGTGCTCTGCTCGGCCTATTGTATTCACACCTGGACAACGTGCTGAGCAACGCCGCCAACAGCCACACCTCGGATGAATGTGATCTGTTCATTTCAAAACGAGTATTTTTGAAATGATTCATCTGTTTACTTTTCTGGTCTGACATTCTGCACGCAGCAACTCCTGCCATCATGGCTGCCTGTTCACAGTTCCTGACCCGAAGCCAGCGAGCTGGGACTGATCCGGGTCTTTTCTGGTCCCGCTGATCTGCTCGACGTAAACTGACCCAATTCGACGACGTCAGTTCAAATAGACGTCGCTTCTCGTCTGACCTACTTATTAGGCATCCCATTACAAACACAAGAACCGCACTCGCGCCACATCTGGACGGCATGATGCACAAAGCAAGAGAATACGCACCCGAGCGAACTGCCAGAGCTGATCCATTCACGACTGCACCGTCCGAACTCAGGGAGAGCGCACAAACTGGACCGGTCCGAATACGTTCAACAAATATTTGCTGTGGCCATTTTCCATTGTCTAGACACAAGAAACATGGCACAGTGATCGAAAACACTGGCATCGTAGTCACTACAGTTATTATCCATGGCAGAGAAGATCTGAAATTCTTGAATTCCCATGGGGCGCACTGAGGTTCGCAAAGCGATGATGAACTCAAGATGCGCCGCTGTTGCTCTGTATCGCTGCTCAAAGATCTTTCGACGTAAGGCCAAAACTCTGCTGACGACAGAAATGCTCAAACTTCGCCGAGAAATGATTCTACCTGGCGAAATACAACTGGAGTTGTGGTCCGGATCGGCACACAACGCGCTCACAGAGGGTTTGCTGACTAGTGCACATGCCAGAAAGGTTTGATATATTTTCTCAGTGTGTGTGTGTGTGTGTGTGTGTGTGTGTGTGTGTGTGTGTGTGTGTGTACTTGGCCATGGAGGAGGGGGACTTATCAACAGGGGACGGGGACTTGCTGCAGGGGAAAGGTGGAACTTGGCCAATCGGTGGTATTTGAAAAATTTTCGAGGGGGAGTGGGGTGGGATGACAATCACCCACATTAGATTTCACAGTGAAAACAGAACAACCACCAACACGCTGCTTCTCCCAACAAGCTCGGAATTTTGGATCGATCAGACCTGGGCTGACATGTCCTTTTTGGGGGAAAATCTTGCTTTGGCTGCCTGATTTGGTCTGAAAAGGCACTCAGCAGGGCAGTGCTGTGGCTCATGTGTCCAATATGTTCAATGCAGCTACAACTTCAGGTCGATTTTGCTTGAGAACTTTTCGCAGTCCACCATGCCGACAGATATGAACTTGGAAAAATCACTCGCACTTCAATGAACATCCTGGAATACTTTTTACGAACTGCTGCAACCCAAATGAACGACCAGAAAATGGGTTTCGTGAAAAGCGGAAAGCGCTCAGTTCTCATGAGGTGAAGTGCGGCGCGGTGCGGAGCGGCGGAGAATTAGATAAGAGACTCGGGAATGTAAAGCAGACGGAGCGAGAGAGGCGTCGAGTGATGACTGATTCAGCCGAGGATGCGAGCGCCGCGCTGACGAATCCCAATTCACACAGCAGCAACGGCGAATCAAAGGTAACGAACAAAGTTTGCACGAATGATCCGAAGAGTGCACGCACCCGTGATCTCAAAAGCTCCCTTAATGAAGAGAGGTCTGCAAGTCACCCTCTTTGGTCCAAACGTTTCCTCGACGCACCTTTCAAGTCCAGATGACGAGAAAGTATCATTGGAGAAAACAACGCACTCCTTGATCAATGTTTCGCGAACAGAACAGCTCTGCACTCGATTCTCATTGCGCTCACACACAACCCTGCACGACAGGCAACATGACAGCTACATTGAAGTTTCATTGGATTTCGCGCCCCACCGGGCCGAGCCTTCTACTCGTCTAATCCCCGTGGATCCCTCAAAACCAGCAACACTGAAACAATCCCAAACAACTTCACTGTGAGGAAAAACACAAATCTGACCCGTCCCTCAACGTAACGGAACAAAGAAAAAAGTTTTAATTTGTGAAATATAGTCAGCGAACTTCAGAAAGAGATGGCACGATCTCTCCCAGTGTTTGGGTGGGGCTCTGGTTTGTGTTATGTTTACTGGTGTCTTTTTCGGTAGGGAGGGTGCAGACAGACAGTGAGGGTGATGCTGATAGAAGCTTAACCCCGGGGTAGACGAGTGACAAATACCAGACACCCGAGAACCCGGAGGCCAACAGCGAACTTGAAGACGGTTTCACAAAAAAATAACTTCTCTTTTTCCAGGCAATCTAAAATTTCTTTGCTTGGAAGCAAAGCTTGATCCAGTTGGTTCGAGTGATTTTGTTCATCACTCCTGAAATTTCAAACGTAAGCGAGCACCAAAGCCAACTCTTGACTGCGCCTTGAAGCCCGACCCCCCCCCACCCCGGGTGGCGTCGCTTCGCGTGTCCCGGGGGGTCAGGCGTCCTCCACGCTGAGTGTCACCAGCCGCTCACAAATCAACCGACCAATCACCACCGGCCATGCGTCATTCCCGCCAATCAATGAGCTGTCCACATCTGCTTCTCGTGTGTCAACCACTCCGAGGCCATAAAAACAAAGAATCCAGCCCCTCACAAACCGATCAAGAAAGATGTTTGGCCTGGTGAAGCTCTTCCTGATCGTGGTCACCTTGGACGGCAGGAACCATCGATGATTCTCTGAACTTCAGATTTTCCCGGCGAAACTCGGAAAATTAATATTTTGTTGCTTTCTTTGCTTCGCGAACAACGAGTGAGACTCGCGGGGACTGGAAGCGTTCTCGGCGGAACGACGCGGGAACGACTGACTCCAACACATGACACTGGGATTCGGAAACACATAAACACTGATGCACATCAAGGGAAAAGTCGGGAGAGTTCTTTCGCCGACGCGCCCTGAGTAATGAGCGCGCAGATTCTTGTTGAAGGAAGCGGCAATTAAAGCGATGGCCTCACTCGACGCGCCAACATGAAAGGGCAGCTTCGCTTTCTGACAAAATCCGAACAGGCGCCGGCCAAAGTCTGTACGACGTGCATCGTCTTCTTTTCGTGCACTTTATTCAAGTACGAGTTGGCTGGATCAAAAATGAACGTCAGAAAAGTGAAACCAAATCCTGTCAGTATTTCCGCGTGACACGAGTGACAGAGGACATTGACACGTCTCGCTGTCGGTGCGTGGAAAACTTTCTGCACAATTTGACGTGTCATATCGTGAACCGCGAGACGTAATTATTTCTTGTGCAGAGTTAGATTTCCTCGCCGTAACTTCAGACTTGTTGTGAGTTGTGCTGATGGACAAGTCATTTCGCGGCGTGGAGGCTGCGCAGCTGTTGCGGCAGCGGAATCCTTTCAAGCGCAGCTGTCCACTCGCGGCCCGCACACATCATACACACGTCCAAACATTCATCTACCTGGGTAATCTTACATGCCTTTGTTAGCCGCCTATCTCAGCAGACAATTTGAAAAATACTTTCTGAAGTTTTGTCCATCAAATTACTCAAAACAGCTTTCATCTGTTTTCTTTCATACACAGATACTGATCCGTGTTTGACTGGAGGAATTTCTCAGCGTAATTTTCAACTCTACAAGTTTCTGATGCTCCCAGATTCCCATCACAAACGAGAGCAAAGAACAACGTGCCAGAAACTTCAGTTCACTTTTTTGTTCTGGGCCGTCTCTTTTCAACACTCCGTGGCGCACAACATTCAACAGAATCAGAAGCACTTCCATCAGCCCCTTTCATGTGAGACTCTCAAAGCTCTTCCACCGCTGCCCGCACATAAAAGTACAATTAGTCTACTTCTGTCCACTGCAGTGAGTGCGCCTTCCTATTGCCCTCGCTCGTACTTTATTTCTGCTGTTTTGCCTGAAGTTTCACTTCCTTTCCTGCTGCAGGTAGATTGGCGCGTGTCTGCTTGTGTACTTGGGTCCTGAAAGCTTTTGATGCCAGAATGAAAGGCAGATTGATGTGTCAATTCTCGTTGCAACGTCCGGTAGTCGCTGGGAATAGCTACGCACTGTCTGAACTCAACTTTGGCGACCAACGGCGCGAAGCCTGCTTGTGGCCAACTGGTCGTCCAGAAACGTCGCACTGACCGGCGGCACACAACATCTGCATCGACAGTGATTTCCGCCGCCACTTCCGAACCAGGCACCTCGAGGAAAAGAAGCAGAGTTTTATTGCAAAAATGTTAGATCAAGGTTGACACACAGAAAAAGAAAACCCAAAAGTGTGTGCTGCTCGTAATTTGTCACGAGGCCTCCCCTCCACCGCACTCGTTCGGAACGGAATTGGTCCAGCTTGTCCGAAAATGTGTCTCCCGTTTTTGATAAATTGCCTTTCAAGCTGCGTGTCTTCCACCCCTGTGACTGCTTCATCACAGCAACACAGACAGGGTTTGAAAATCTGACTGAGACCGAAACAACGAGTGAGACCTCTTGGCGTGAGAGGCTCTGGCAGAAGGAAGGGCCTCGTTCCTCCAGTCTCTCCTTCAACCATTTCTTTCTCGTCTTTCTTCATCAACAAGGCAGAAGAAAGTAGAAACACTGTGCAATAGCGACCAAGGATCATTCGCACAGCCTGGTGCGGTGAATCCGAAATACCGGAATGCCAACGTAAGGGGTTGTGAAGGATTGCTGTTCAGAAGAACGGTCGACATGACACGAACTGCATGATGCTTTGAATGCGAATCGGGAAAGTTTTGAGCCCTATCGGAAAGTTGGCACCTGAGCAGCTGCAGTCGTTTTCTTGTCCAGCACCACGCGTCCAGAATTGACGCCTCTTCTGACAGTGTCAGCGCCCCTGGGCTGCACTTGCTTCTGCAAATGTCACAAGGCGCGGGTACCTGTGGCCTCGAACAGCAGAGAATGCCTCCCGTCCACAGCAATTGCTCATAAAGAGTTGTTGAAACGGTCTGGAAAAGGGCTCCATTTGCTTCGTTTCCTTTCCATCTTGCGGTGATTGCTTTGACTTGACTGGCAACTGAAGGCGTTTTCTTCCCTTTCTATTTATCTTACGTGTGCCAATTTGCCGACTGGCTCCCACCGCGGTCTGTGCCCCGAGGCTTTCCCACATCTAACTTTTGTGCAGGTAGAATCCACGTTTCCGGTTCACACAAGATCAGCAAGTCAGTGGGCTTTTCTATCAAGATATTGAGTCGGCTTCATCCAAATAATTTCTCGTGCAGGTGGTTCTCACACTGCAGTCTTCAAATCAGACACGAAGACAGGTTCCACACATGACAGAGACGACAAGGGGTGGGGTGTGTGGGTGGGGGCTCTGTTCTCTCAGTATTCCACGAAAAGGTCCGACCGAATTGCTCTGGCAACATTCCACCCTTTGGTCGTCCTGCTCCTAACAGATGACCAGAACTTGTAGCGAACAGCTGGTTCACCGAACCCACCTGCAGCAGCGTTCGGAACGAATTATCGTCGATATGACAGGGACAGAACCGCAACAATGGCGCGGTCCCCGCGAGTCGGACACAGGGGCTCCAGATTGGATTCCAGCAATGCTTCTGACAAAGTAATGTCAGTGTACAGCCGATAACCATCTCCATATAAAACCGATGGACCTGACTCTGCGATGAGCACCTGTCAGACTCCCCTCGATTCAAAGCTTCAGTGCTGGAACAGCGCTTCCACACGGGGAAAAGCGACACACTGTGGCGTGCATTACCTGTCAAAAAGAACCACACTGAAAGCAACTGCGGCTCATATTTCTCAGAGACGTACGACACATCGATCGGGTTGGGAAACGAAGCACTGAGGACGAAAAGAAGGTGCGTGCTGTTTTCAAACTGCAAGAAGTCAGGTAGCGAAGAAAAAACCTTTTTGGGTAATTGCTGTAAGGTTCTGAACGAGTTTCCCATCTCTGTATTGACTGTAGAATTTCAAGCAGAAAAATGTGAAAAAATATAATAAAGCGAAGCAATCCTGAACAGCACTGGCAGCGACTACCTAGTTCAGCCACGAGCTGGATCCGGCCCGGAAACCAACCAACTGTCAGTGGCACAATAAGAAGCCAGAAATCATTACTTAACCTTTGCCTGGAGGAAGGTGCAGGAATTACCACTGCTTCATTTGGTGAAAGGTCTGTGCGCATTGTGTGCCCGAGGACCGAGCAGGGAACTGTATGCAACATTGACACTCCTCCACTTAGGCCACAGCGGATTCCCCCATTTGTTCGCATGTTCATTCATTCTCACCGTTCCATTGTGAGCAGCGCTTTTCACCGGAAGCAGCTTCTCATGTTCCAGCGCACTTCTGTTGCTGGCCTTTTGTGTGGACCATTCTCGGCTCCTTTTTCACTTCCACTTCACGAAGTTTTTTCAGCATCGTTGCGTCTTGAGCAAGTCCGTGAAGTGGCCGTCCGGTTCCTTGGGGCTGTTTCTTTCGTAACTGTCGTGATTCTGGTCCAACCTGAATAAACCATTGCAAATCGTTCTCGCCGTGAGACATCGCAACAGTCCGCACATCATCGCGCTGGGTTGCATCAAGACGAAACCCTTTGACACCCAAGTTTCTGAATGATATCGGAAGCTGCCCAAACGCGATACGAGGTTGTCAATCTCGAGTACCAGTGGTCACCATTTGTCTTGGGCTACAATTCTCTTTTCTTGTGTCGAAGTTTCACAACAGACACAGACCAACAGAGACGACAGGCAAGCCAAGCCCCACCCCGTCCGCCCCACGAACAACCAAAACTGGTTCGTCCAAAGAAGGTAATTTCCGATGATGATGTCAAGGTACATTACACTCTGGAAACACTTTATTCCAGTGAAAAGGAGCCGGTAGTTTAGCGTGTTTCAGACCACTGCCATTTGGGCGCAAACTCCGCATTTCCGTCTCGTGATCAG
>JAAUXT010147848.1_pt1 | contig 16904 bp, 17 predicted proteins | sample 7278171 | NCBI WGS metagenome assembly JAAUXT01 (sample SAMN14350112, study PRJNA611818) | marine sediment metagenome | isolation source: surface marine sediment (1.8m) | place: French Polynesia: Moorea | collected 2018-08 | reverse complement strand
GACAGACAGACAGACAGACAGACAGACAGACAGACAGACAGACAGACAGACAGACAGACAGACAGACAGACAGACAGACAGACAGACAGATTACTTGAGTCGCGCTCACGCGACCGAAAATGTCTGAACCTTGACTGCAATCTGACTGAACAACTCTGTACGCGTTGGGCAGAGCCAACTTTGAATTCCGCGACATAAACACAGGTAAACAAGACCGAAAAGCGTTTTTGCTGGACTCTGGCAATTTTTTCACCACTATGGATAAAAAATGGAAATTTTTAATGCGGGCCTGATGTGTGATGCGGCAGATCCCAGTGGACCAAAGATTGCCTTGCCCAAATCTTCCAATTTCTGTTGTTTAATGTTCCAATCTAAAATTTCGCAGGACTCCCAGATGTTTTGCAGCCCAGTTTTGAGAGTGAGGACCCGATCTATTGATGCCCCCATCTGTTGCAGCTTAATGGTCTCCCATTACTGAGCTTCACATCACAGAAACTCACAAAACAGCTACTCATTACACAGCCTCCATCATTACCATTGTGGATTATGCTCAACGGGAAGGACGCGGAGATGGAGATGGAGCGCCGCTTGTTGCGAGCTTCCTTCCACTCAACAATCATCTCGGACGCGCTTGTCTCCAGTCTTGTTAGCATCACGAGATGAACGCTGCAGAAAAGATTGAAGTTCATTTCTGCAACACGGACTACCCGTGACAGCTTCCCGAAGAGAAGATGATGCAAAATGCTTCAGCCTTTCAGTCAAACCAGAAGTCCCGTGATTCAGTCTGCAACGGGAGGAACCACATTGCAAATGTACCACGTCCGACGGTTCGCGTGTTGTTGGGTCCTGCCGAATGCAACTGGAAGCACCACAACGGCAAAGCAGCGATGAGTGGTTTGCATCAGCAACGACAAAAGCAACACCAACGGAACGAAACCACAAAACAACGGAGACGGCCAAAACGGCTCCGAGCTCTGGAACGCGCGAGACTGGGCGCGGGACGCGATCCAATCTCGCCTGTGAGGTGAACGGCGATAACACACCTATTCCTGAACACATCCACCAGCCAATGAAGGCAACAAACATCAAATGTGTTACCAACTGCTGTTCACACCCACAAAACAAGTGCTCTGGTGGCAAGGGTTCACTCGTTTCTCTTGCATGACAAAAGGCCAAGAAAGCTTTCAACAATTTTCTTTGCTTCAAAATCTGGACAGGAAATGAACATATATTCTTCCCTCTTTTTCACTAAAAAATCTCTCCCAGTTGAAATACGCAAACCCTCTGCACCTTGTAGCATGAAACTGAGCTGTCTGTTCGTTGTTTGCGGGGGTCGGTTGGCTGCCACTGGATCCGCTGGAGCTTTCGGCCTTTGTTGGGTTCCACACAACCGAGCCATTCTCTCTGACAAGGCAGGGAACTGATGACTGGTGACTTGCGTCAATTGGCTTCGCATGGCACTGAACGTTCCCCGTGAGCCAGAACAGGAACAACGATTTCTTTCTCACTCCGTCAGGAACAACTACTGGCGGGAAGAGACGACTTCAGCTGCAAGTCCTGCGCCGGTATGGGGATCACACACATGAGGGCCATTGAATCTGACTGAAGGGCTTCCTGTGCGGGATTTTGGGCTTTGACGGACAAAACCAAGTTTGTGAAGCAGTCAAGACGTACGAGGATGAACGAAAACAGTTTCTCCGTCGCCCGGTTTGTGAAGCCACAAATCACAGGGGTGGAATTTCGGCACAAGCAGACGTGACCTGAGATACGGTGTTCGTTCTTTTGCAAGATCCCTGATTCATCCAGTGTTGCAGCATGCCAAAAGAATGGGAAAGTGGCAGTATGTCACACGCGTGGGGCTGCTTCGACTCGTCCTTATTGTTTGCAGTTGAAAACGAGAAACGCATTGTTAGCCATGTGGCTACGCCAGTATTGTCTCCACGAGTGGGCGATACACTTCACACCAGACAGACAGGCAGACTCACACAGACACACACAGAGTTTGGTCGGCCACTAACATCAACCACGGACGACACCTCGCAACCTTGACTTCGACGCTTCACAGAGTTGCTGAACACGCCCAAATAACTTCAGTGCGCTGCAGCCTTCCCTCATTCCGTTGCATTGAGACTGACACATTGATTAATCAACCTGCCTCTCCAGACGTGTGTGTGCTCAACACCCACCGCGGGGTCCGCGACGTGGGAAGTGTCCACTGCGCATCTGGCATGAACAGAGCGGAGCGGACGGCGTCTTCGCGAGAAGTCACGACGCCGTCGTTGAAGCGAGAACAGGACAAACAGCACAAGTGAAACTGAAGTTCAGCATTGACTGGTGATGGACCCGGACTGCATCGCACATCGTCAGTGCGTCTCACCGTCAGATTTCCAGCCATCACACTCAGATACCCGGAGAAGCCTGTTCGCACGCTGCTGGGACGGTTGCGCAGGACAGCTGCAGCCCAAGGAGCAGCACGGCTTTGGTGGAGGGTCTGGTGTTCGGGGTGTGTAAAGCGATGCGCTGTGACAGCTGGACGTATAATTACCGGTGGAGTCGCCTGAGCCGCTGCCTCTCGACCTGATGGATCGTTTAATCCGACCAGATTTGTCAATGTGTCGTTCACGCGTTGTAAGTCATTACCATATTGGTTGGTCTCCAGGACATGCGGGGATGTGCACACACACCCACCAATTCGGCGGTATTGTGATAGCACGTGCCGGAAGGACATGCGAGTTGACTGCGCACTTTGCGTTGGTTCCATCCGTCTGGCTTGGGTGGAAAATCTCTCGGTAACGTGTTAACATGTGCCCAAGTACTGCTCCCTCAACCTCAAAACGACCGCTGCACACTGAAGCAGAAATCTAATTTGGAGTTCAATGTGGCTCTTTCATTCACTTCATTTGGGCGCAACACTCGCCCCGCGACGCCCCTCGTGCGCAGCAGGCGCCATGTTCCTCGCACTTCTCACAAGCCACTACTTTCCTCTCTATTTCAGGGACAAGTGGAGGGAAATTGAGTTAATGTTGACTCAAAGAATGAAGAAGAAGTCATCCGAGAGCAACTGATGTCACGAAAACCTGATCAGAATGTATTATGGCGCACGAAGCGTCCACATTACGAGCCGATAAACAGATCAAGCTGCTGTCAGAAAGGCTCAGTGGCGCAGTTGCACCCTTCCAGAAACACTCCGCAGAAACCATAACCCATCCGACCATTCTGCGCAGACAGTCCCCGTGATTGCCATTCGACGAAAGACCTGACAAACAAGCATTTCGACAATCTGAGTTGACAACCCCAAATGCTTGATTCTTTTACAAACGACTCAGGTTCTGAGCTCTTCACTGAAGACAGATGACAGCATTTGGAAAACGGATCCGTAAAACTAGACGTGTCCAATCACGTTTTCGTTCATTCCTGCGAAAGTACGGGCACCCAAATCAGCAAACAGCCAAGTTTTTACGTCACCTTTGCTGAAGAACCAGTGGCTAAATGAGGCAAAAGCAACAAACACCCTTCCCGACTCGGCCACCTAATCAAGCCTATCAACTGCTTGGCTTGGTAATCGAACATAAATACGGTGCGCTCTGTGCCTATCTCCTAAAACACCCGCAGACTTCTGTCGGTATCACATCTCTCAGTGTCGCACTGTAACCCGTTAACGGGGCTCCAAACCAGCTGTAAAAAATATGCGCGAAGAAAGTGGAGGTTTTCGACGCAAGTGCCTTTCAGAACCTCAATCATCTCCAAACACTCTGACGTGAAACTTTCTGATCATTCGTTCCCCAGAAACTCCACTCAACCTGAAACAAATTTCCAACAGTTTTTCACTGGGCGTCAGCTCGAACATAAGACTTCTGTCCGAAGCTTTCCAAACCGACTGAGAACATGCGACATTTCATTCCGTCCCACAGGAAAGAAACCTAAGCAGCCCAGAACTGTCGTGTTCGTTTCTGTCAAGTTAAGACGACGAAGATGCATGCTGGCCTTCACGAGCGATGACCAGACAAGGTTTCCTCGCACTCTGAAAACATGTCTGAGCAGTCCACAACACCGGACATGTCATTCTGTGCTGAGCTGTCTGAGGCTCGTGAAACCAACAGGAAACATGTCCAAAGCTCTGCAGAGCGAGGTCATATTTCTGAGAATGCGGCAGTGAGAAACTGATTTACTGGCCACTTTGATCCATCACGCGGCATAATGGACTTGGCCTGTCCCTGACAAGATGCCAATGGACAATAAGCAATTTGCCAGTCTCCGACAAAATTATCATTTGCAGCAGCAGGGGTTTCTCCGCAGAGGCCAAGCCACCATCGCGTATATTACCTGAACTGATTACATATCTGAAACAAAGAAAGCTAACCCTTCGTGGAAGCTACGTACACGGAGTGAATTGTCCTGCTTTTGCAGTGCGTACGCAATTGGGCAAACGACGTTCAGCGGAATTGGACGTTCAGCAGAGTTGTGCGAGTTCACTGCAGAAGCAAGTGTTCACACACGCTGAAAAAAGGGTACTGTCAAATCATACAACTTCTATTCAAGAACTTTGGTCGAGAAAAGAGTTGTTTGATTCAACAAGAACCTTTCTTTGGTGTTTGAACTTACTTCTACCACAATAAGGTCACGTACAAGAGGCTTTGGAGAAATTCAAAATTGGTCGGGAATGATTCAGACAACACGACCAACGCAAAAAGCGCGCTCCGCCGCTGTGTCAGCCGCGCGCTTCTTTGCCTTCGTTCCCTTGCCTGATGGAGCCTGAAACCCTGAATGCACAACTTGGGAGTGCACGGACACCCCACTCTTCAGAGGCACAGTTGAAATTTAACACAGGAGACACTTGTGGCAAACTGCACCGTTACGAAGAAGCTGCCATTCCCAGCAACAGGCAGCGCAGATGCAGCTCCTGTTACCTCTCAGCTGCGGGCCGCACAGGGTCCTGCACAACCGCGCGGAAAACATCGGTCGTGAGCGGCAGTCTCCGAGTCCAGTTGGAATGTACCAACACGAGGTTCTAGAATTGGAGACACAAGTAAGGACCAATTCACTTTCTGTGATACTTGTGGAATCTTTAACCAACGACTAAATCACATCGATGGACTCCAGATGGTTCACGAATCCCTTTCTTTTCCGCTCAACGCCAAATGTTGCGAATCGCCTGCGCTTTCTTCAGGTCAGATTGGAATCTCGGCGAATGGTTCTTGTATTCGGGTGGCCAACGGTCGTTGTTGTTATTCAACGGTGATCGAAACAACGTGGAGCTCTGGATGCTGTTGCTGTGATTGCCTTCAAACAGTGTGTGCATCGTGTGCGACTCCAAGCGACACACCGAAACTTCCCCCGACTTTGCTTCACCGTGAAATGGGACAAAACATTTGAACGCAAACCAAAGGAGGAAGCCGGAGACACTGGACGCGCTGTCCAACACCGGGCGCCGGCGACTCGCAACAGGAGAAAAGGTCGTGCTCTTTGCAAACGGAAATTACCTCGGATACGATTGCGTCCGGATTCGTGCGGTACAATTGGGATGACACCGGATAATGTCACGTTCAAACGCACCGTCCTTTCACGTTGCGATGGCAACAAAAAGTGTCGATCAGTTGCAGACATCCGTGCACGGGGACCACGTACCAGCGTTCACAAGTGGAAATTGGTCGAATCATGCGCAGATGTTAAAAAACAAGTCAATTCACAAAAGTGAGTGTTTGAGTTGTAACCCAAATGTGTAAAGTACGAATTTAGCAAAAGTTTTCATTTGCAACTGAATACAAATGACAACTCCAGCTGTTTCTCTCCTTCTCACAAACATGACACAGAGAATCGTGCAACCAGGCTGTAGACAGGCACGATTTCAACAAAAACAAACATTCCGCTTTCATAAATTTCACTTGGGATGCGCCTTACATGCAGCAGACACAGACGGAGTTGAGAATTGTCCAATGCTCGCGAAGAAAATGAATGAGATCAAATGTCATGAATTACACTCAAGATTCATTTGAGATACGCGGCATGATCTGCTTGGTTTCAATTGCTACTTGAAGGCTGCAGGTAAAACAAACAAACGACACGAACGGCAGGCAGTGTAGAAGACATCTGTTCGCGTGGTGACAGGCCGAAACTAAAAACACGAAGGTGATGAGAGTGCTGCTCGCCCCGCTACGTGCAGATCACCCGGCCGTTGTTGTCAACACTCGTATGTCTCACTGCTTGTTTTCCTTTCTTGCAGTGTGAGTCGCCCACAAACCAGCGCCCTGTACCAAAACAAATTTCCACAACCAGCTGCATCGACTTCTGAAGACTGAACAAACCTTGCGGCTGGACAAAACCTGTCGCAGAAGCACAACACGTGAAAGGCCACAAACACTTGAAGAGGGACTGATGTTCCTGTGTTCGGCGGTGAGCGTTGGGGCAACAGGACAACAATTTTAGATGGTGAACGCCTCCAACGAGCATGGAAGCAATCCAGATATGAGCTTCAGCTGGGAGTCCATTGCTTCATCTTGTTGCATTGCAAGATTCGTCAGTTTCTGGGCAATGATCTCCATGTTGACACTGTCTATGAGAGTGCAAGGTGGCGGCGCTGCGCGAAACAGCTATGACAACGGGGCCTGGGACGACAGTGCAGAGACAGGAGACGGTTCTAATGGAGACACGAGGTACTCTTTTCAGGGCGAGGATGGGTGGAATCCCGCCTTCCACATCTCGTTGATTCCTTCCAAAGTGGAGCATCTGCCCGTCGCTCAACATCGCATCGTTTTCATCAATTGCACAGATGGTCGGTTCCCTCAGATGCAAAGCACACGGAGTGGTAACAATCCACCTAGCACTCCACATTCGGAAGTTTTAATGCCTGATGAAAGCGAAAGCGATCTCGATGGAACAAATGGTGGTGCTTCGTGGAAGACGACAAAGACTCCATCCAGCAGCACCTCACTCGATCGGAACTTCAGTTTGCCCCATTCCACTCTGACCTCTTCACGCGGAGCGTCCGCAACTGCGTCACCATCCACTGTGAATGACAGCAGCTCATCATCCTCATCCACGTTGCTGCAACAACACAAGAAACAGCAACAACTGGACTCTCTCACATCTGCTCAGCACACACAGACGGCCTCACCGCCTCCGCCCCACCGGTCTAAGTATTACATCGCGCTGATCACCTCGGCCGACTCTCAGGTTGCCATTCCGACCACAGTCGACGTTCACGGCCTCGACACCGCTAACCTCCAGGGATTCAAACTGGACGAGAACCGCACTGACCAACTGCTGCTGCGTTTCCTGCCTTCTGAAGGCAGCATGTTCTCTGTGCGCGGAGAGCACGTGGGATACGGAGTCCTCATAGTGCAGTTCTACAAACAGTGGGTTCAGGACGCCCCTGGACAGGGGCAGGAGGACGTAAGTGCCTTGGACCCGAATGACTGGAACCTCACCAATGCGATTTATGAATTGTACTTCAGCGTGAGCGTGGTGCGCAAGGTCCGCTGGGTGGATATGACGTTCGACTGCGTCATCGCCGCCATGGCGACGCTCAACGCGTTCTCCATCGGCTGTGACTCGGACTGGGCCAGTCTGCACCAGCACCTGCAGAAACCCACCACTCTCCTCCTCGCCGTCGGCTGCCAAATGCTCGTCAATCCACTGGTGAGTGGAACTTTTCTCAACATCCCTGTTCTTCCAACCCACGACACCAAGCTTGACCCAAATTCTTTGTCACCCCAACTGCTGTCTCAAATACTTCTGAAAAGCTACTCTTCACAACACATACATGGTCATGCTAGGGAGATGAGCAAACCAATTCAGCATTTGTTCTTCGGCACCGATATCTCTGCGGAATTCTGGAGAGCACGAAGCCGTTGAGAGCAACGTTGTGTACATTTGGCTAACAAACTCAATCAGTTCAATTGACTCCAATTCAGCAGAGTTGGATCAAGTCACAATGAGAACAAATGGGCGCAACATACGGCAATCCAGGCCGAATTGCATTCTCATAACGTTGTAAAACTCAAGTGGCTTCCGATGGTCCGGCTTCGCTTTCAGCTACAGCTCAGTTTCTTGAAATGGAAGAACCTACCCAAGGTACCTGACGTCATGAAACCAGACAACTATCCAAAACCTCCACTTTCCGGAAATTTATTTTTCCCAGCTCATCGCATCGCACTTCGCAAATTTTGTTTGACAACGAGTCGATTCCCATTTGTCTCCCCCTTTGGCCCGTGCGCAATTAGTTCCGTTCGCAGAGATTCCTGTGCAATAAGCCCCTTAATTAAAGTCACAATTCCTGCAACGTTACACACAGCTCCACTAAGAAGACTAAATCGTTTTCCAAAAATAACCAGCTTTCTCCGCATGTTACCCAGAAAGAAGAACGTTCTAAAACCTGAGGCAAAAACATCCCGAGCAACAGTAATGCTTCAAGCATGCAAATCCTTTCGCAATGACAATGTGTAAACATCCCACAATGAGCCTGCAAACGAAGAAAACATGTCAACAACTTCTGGTTCAAAATCCCATTTTCTTGCAAGAGCAAATTCTTCTTGGTGTGCAAGCACACACAGACGCACACTCACAGACGACACACACACACACACACACACACACACACACACACACACACACACACACACACACACACTCACACGCTCTTCCATACGAGACGTTGCTGGTAAATTTCTTACACAACATTCCCAGTTTCAAAACAACCAAATATGATTCCTTTGCAATTGTTCCAACATTCTCGAACCCGTATTCTGCCGGATAGAATGTCGTGCCTTGGCGTAAGTCGCCATCGCAGTGCAATCATTGGGGAGAGTCCTGAACCAGTCCTCCGGGAGGTCAGAACCTATCGACAGCTTAGCACTGACTTAGCACCGACAGCAGTGAGGATTTTCTGCCAAATCAGCTGGTTTATTCAGCTCTCGTTGGACATTGTAACGGACCCCGGTATCGACGTTGACCAACTTAGGACACTGCAGCGCTTATGTGCGTATTAATGGGGAAAATGCATCTTTTACAAATCTTGCCATCAGACCTAACGGGCAGGGAGCAGCAATAAATACGTCATCGTGCCATAAAAACCCAAACCCAGGACGCATGGTCACTCTAATATGTCACTTCACAGCCATTCGCGATTGACTGTTTTTCATGTCCATGACAAAGGAGACCCACACCAAATGAATGGCCGCCGTAGCAATAAGTTTCTCGTCCTGAAAGCATTTTACTGTTGGATAGCTCATAAAGCAGCTCCTAAAGACAGGGTGGTCGTTGGTGCTGCCATTGTTGATCCATTAGGAGCTTGCAACCAAACCTGATCAGTCTGGATGGCTGGGTCCCTTTTGAAGAGATCCTGTCATGGACGGCACATGGTTCTGGGTTGTGTCAACTGAACATTCGCTTGTCTTTCTCAACTCAAGTTCAGCACATCAGCACATCAAGTTCAGCCGTCGTCGCGCTGAGGCTGCAAGGATCCCCCCAACAATGGCAATTTTTCGCTGCATTGTTGCAACTGCTGACACCTGTACCCAAAGGTGACAATCCGACGGTGAACAAAAACCATTGGCACAACACATGTGGCTTGTGATACGCAATGATATTGTGAGGATACACTGACTCCTGTGTTTGTTCTCCTACCGGTTCCCGTGTGGGAGTACGAGCTCCTGGAAAAAGTTGGACTTGGAAAACTGCTTGAAACTTGAAATTGAGGGCTGTGATTGGCTTAGATTATGACTGAGACCAATCACAGAGCTTATTTGAGCAGGAGCCAATGAGAGAAGAGCTTCCATCTTGGTTTGGTAATGAGGAGTGGCAGCTATTTTGGGAAAGCAGCATTTCAGGTTTGTCCCATATTTTTGAATATTTTCAGTAAAATAAGGGGAGAAATGTATGTGAAAGTAATTTTAAATGGAAGTTGTAAGGGTACTGAGTGAGGATGGGCAGAAAAGTTGGTGGATTTTGATAGATTTTGGGGATTTTTGAAGGGATTCAGTGGGCAGCCTGAAAGTGTTTCTCATTTGTTTCATGAAATAATGGCATAAATAAAGAGAGAAACAATGTAGAAAGACATTGTGTGAATTCTTTTGTGTGGATGCATAAAAATTTTGGTGGATTTTGAAGGATTTTGATTTGGATGTATGGGGGAATGCATAGGGAATTCACAGAGGGTCTGCATGCATTCCCCATGTGTTCCCCATGCATTTCCCTGTGCATGGGAAACGCACAGGTAACACACAAGGAATGCATGGGGAATGCACAGGGGGGGGTGTCTGTATGCATTCTCCATGCATTCCCCTGCACATCCCTGTACATCCAAATCAAAATGCTCCTGCGCATGGGAAACGCATACACACAGCCCTGTGCATTCCCCATGTATTCCCCATGCGTTCCCCGGTGGGAGAATTTGGCAACCCCCTGGGGGTTTCCTTCTCTTGTTTTTTTTTTCTCGATGCGCAGGCAACAACAGCTAAATATCCGACAGAATTCAAGCATTGGGTGGGAATTTATGACCACAGTTGTGACACAGTCCACGTCGAGTCCACTTGAACACAGCCCAACAAACCAAAATGTTTGAATAGCAACGAGCACATTTTCCAGACGCCAGACTCGTGCATCTCTTCGCCTGGTTGGGGCACGGTCATATCACCCTCATCTCCCTTGAGGGCTTCTCGAGACAGATCTTTGTCTTCCGACAAACTGCTTACGAAAAAGACATGACTGGTCGTTACTGCTGCATGAATGACTGATTCACTGGGTGTTTTTCATGAAATACCTTGAATGTTCATGCCTTGGCAGTGAAACCTTTCACAGAACAGAACGCACTGTAGCAGCTTTGACAGGTGTCTCTGCCTTTTCCCCACTCACACAAACGCAAGTCACTTTGTTTTAGACCTCCCTCCTCATCAGCTCTGATGGAAGCAGACAGCAGAGTTCCTCTCTTTGCTTTATCAATGCTGGATCTCTTCGAAAGTTCGGCGTGTTGTCAGGCGCTTTCCAGAGAACACTTGTTGCACCGAAGACAAGTTACTTTTGATGGATTCCAACCAACCCGTCTTCTTCACTCCTCTCGCCCCAGCTGAGACGCTGTGCTTTATCTTCACAGCCGAACGAGACTCCATCTGAACCCAGAACAACCGAACAGAAAGCTTTGAGTTGCAACGAAACACAATTTTCCACAACACGCTGAAAAGAAGATTGCCCGGCAATGTGTGTTGATTCGTATGTGCTTCACTCGAGTCTCTTGTTCTGCAGGTGGGGCTGGGCCTGGCGAAGGTGTTCCTGCTGCCGGAGCACGAGGGTCTCGGTCTTTTCCTCGTGTCGTGCGTCCCGGGCGGCGGCGCCGGTCACCTCATCGTGTCCATCATCGGCGCCGACCGCTCCCTCTCCATCTCCATCAACTGCGCCAACATCTTCCTCGCAGTCGGTACGTTCTTCAAATCACATTTCGAAGCGCGTACAGTTGGATTTTGACAATGTTCTGTGTTATTTCATGCTGGGGTCGTCGCAGCCCTTCTGAGATGAAAATGCGCAAAGAGGGTGTTCAGGCACTTGTCACAGAAGACCGCACAAGTTTGTCGTCCACTTTGCAAACAGAGCCTTCCTTCCACGCATCAGTCTCATTCGACGGATGTTGGGACACACCGTGCGCCGTGGTGTTGTTCCGATGACACAAGCCTCACAAGTTGACTGTGTGCGCGAGTCAAAGCGAGCCGAGACGCGCGCCTCTGTCTGATACGGAAACAGCAGGCTTCACCACGACGATGATGGGCGGAAGAGTCCTTGAACTGAACCGAGTTGCTTCAAGTCACTCCTGCCACGCAACGCATGCAGCTCTCGCATTTTTCTGCTTCGTTGGCATTGAACTGAAGGCAATAATGTCAGCCGAACCTCGCCGCAAAGCCGAGCCACTCAAAGGAGCCTTGGGAAAGTCCATGTTGATTACTCCGAGTGAAACATCTCACTTTCAGCTGACGCGACTTGCTATTCTGAGCCCGTCTGCGCAGCCAGGACAATCCAATACCCTTTCCGTGTTGCGTCCCTAACAATCCTTTATTTGCATTCAACGGTGAGACAGTAACGGGTCACAACAGATGTGACAATGCTTCCATTGAGCAACGCCTTCAGACGGTGGCGTCCTTCACTGACCTCAGAATCAATGTCCATTTATCAATTTCCTTGCGGTTTCCATTCAGAAAAACACGCTGCCTGCGACATTTCTTGCTCTCCTGTGTTGTGCATTCGTTGAGTTACGACACACAACAGGAACAAGAACACACAAAGGCTTTGAAGCGTTATGCATGATAATAGCTCAGTTGCGGTCACCTGGGGAAGTGAATCTGTGAAAGTCGAGTTCGGCAGACTGCTGGAGGCACTGTCCCTTTTCCAGTGGTGTGTGGGTGTTTTATTTCGTCCCAAGTGCGTATCAAATTGGACCGGTCCCGACACAGCTGCAAAACACAAACTGGCCGCGTCCTGCTCAAAGCTCCGAAGAACTGTAGAACCTCGCACTCCTCGTCACAGAAACGCCAAGAAACTTGTCCAACGTGACCACATCCCACTCGTGTACTCGCACACGTGTTCCTGGCCATGTACGCGGTCCGTCTACGAAGAACCAGCTTCTCTTATTTCTTACAAATGCACAGGAGCCAAATCTCGACAATTTCTAAACTCAACACCCCAGCAACAAGAAACTGTATTGTAACACGAAAAGAACAATTGAGCCAAACAGAGATACAAATTTAACCAGTACCACAAGGACAATTTCAATCGAAATGAAAGATATCAGATGTGATAAATATACAGAAAAGGGTCCATAAAGTGAACAAGAAGCAGTGCTCAAGGCAACTGCAGTGCGAAGTCCCTACAAAACCAGCTGGTTGGGCATGCAGGGGGCTTGGGGATGTGGGGGGCAGGCACAAAGACACCTGACCTGCCATGCCTTGGTGCTTGCCCAGAAGGGACTTTGCACAATGATGTCCTTGTTTTACAAACAGGGTTTGGTTGTTCTTGAGTGAATAAGAGGTCGTCGAGAAGGACAAGCAGTTACTTCGTGGACGGACCTCGTACGGCTCATTTCTGACGCTTGGAACTTACTTTTTTCAACCATTGATACTTTTGTTGAGTGGAAATGGAGACCTTTCACCGCACCAAGGACAAAGAACTGGCTACGACATGAGAGAAGTCATAACCCTCTGACACACGCACCACAAAAAGAACACGCACGCACACCTGGATCCCAACCACAGGGGACACAGAAAAGCGTGAAGAATCGGGCGGAAACCCCCTCGAGGAATCTGGAGAATCTGATGGAATGCAGAAATCAACTTAGATATTCAATTTTCAGCTTGATTCACGGTTTCGTATTCAGTGCACACCCGCTGCTCGGGAAGAGGTTCGCACTGCCCTTGGCACGCCCACTGATTAAACAGCGTTGGACAAAGTCGAAACCTCGTGCACGTGTCTTCATCGGACCCGCAGCAACTTGCACTTCCAGACATCCGTCAGAGACGCTCGTTTCATTTCTCAGGACTCCATCCATTGTACTGTTTCCTCGATAGAAACCACAATTTTAACACTGTGACGTGGAACGTGGTCGGACACTTGAAATCTCGTGCTGCCAACTGAAGTAGCAGTCTGGAGGCGGGGAATCAGAACCCAGCCACATTCCATGGCCACTTGACTGTCTGAGCATTGGTACTTTCAAGCAACAGAACATCAGGCCAAATGCGTGCAGTGCAAACTTTCAGAAACGCACAGAAACCAAAAACAAATCTTGATGTTCGACACTCCTTGAAGGGCCTGCCCTCTTCGTTTGTTCCAAGTAAGAGACACAGCCCCAAAATAGGAGAGTTACAAACGACAGGAGAAACTGCAGCAAATTAAGCTGTGTTTAAACGCAGGAAGGCCGGCCAAGTGCCTGTCGGCGAGGCCCTGATGAGCGCGCTGCCTCAATTAGCGGCGTCGCTGCGCCTAATGAGACGGAGGTAGCAGCGCCAAGAGACGCCGGCCCGCCGCCCACTAATGAAGTGCTTCCACCAAGCACGGCCACTTTTGGACCCGCAAGGCGCTGTCAACTGAAGTAGAAAAGTTTGTCGACCTGAACTTGTGATCGATTAGACAACGGGTCAACCACTGAGTTCGGTGCTGGGGTTTCGAGTGAAGATCCCTGTTGTACGTAATGTGATCAGGACTTGAGGAAAACTTTCGTGGACAGTTCAGAAGCTCTATACAGCACTACGCACACACAAGTTCTGCTTTTCAAAATCGCTGACAATGCGGAGTTGAAATTGTGTGCACTTCAAGAGGAATGCGTGCGGAAATCGAAAATTAGGATGACATTGCTTCATCTCACAGTTGCGCACAAAACAAAATCCACTTTCGCCAAGGGAAGGTTGATGACTTGCATTTACCAAACGCCTGTTCACAATTACGCGTGCTGCACCTGTTGCTTTCTCATTGCACGAGACCAACTCACAAACAAGCGGGACAAATTTTCCTTTCTCCAAAACTGTGTCCCAGGCGGAATTTTCTGTTGCACGCGACACAATTCTGCAGGAAACAGCGAAAACAATCTGTGTATGTTATCTGCTTGCAGTTGTGACCCCGCTGTGGATCTTCGCCATGGGCCGCTTTCTGAGTCCGGCCAACACGGGTCTCGAGACGATCCTCGACTTCGAGATCTGGCTCGGCGCCTCGGCGGGCGCCTACATGATGGGCGTTTTCTTGAACCACTTCCGCGCCAGCGCCGCCGACGCCTTCCTCAACTGGTTCATGAAGCCCTTCCTGCTCCTCTTCTGCATTCTCTTCATCACGCTCGGAATGTACATCAATCTGTACATGTTCCAGATCGCTGCGAACACAACAGTGTGCGCTGCGTTTTTCCTCGCCTTCTTCAGCTATCTCATCGGTACGATGGCGTCGCTGGTGGCGCGGAAGGACAGCGACGAGATTCGCACGATAGCGACAGAGACGACCATGTACAACTGCCTGCTTGTGATGGTGATGATCCGTTTTTCGCTGTCGCAGCCGGAAGCCGACATCTCCTCCATCCTGCCCTTCTGGGTGCTCTTCTTCACGCCCATGCCATTCATCGGCACGTGCTTCCTTTTCCGCTGCCGTAGGATTGTCAAGACGCAGTGCGAGAAGCGTCGCGAGAGGAAATACCGCACGTTCAGCATCGTGTCGAGTCTGCTGAACGTGACGAACGTGACGAACCTGTCGTCGAGCACCAGCCCCAAGATGAACTCGCCCGTAGAGGAGATCGAGGACGCGCAAACTCTGATCGACGAAAAAATCACCGTCTTGTGATGTCCACGAAGATCCAGCGAGTCTCATTTCGTCTGGAGACCACTTCAATTCGCATGGAGAAGAGACACGTGGGACTCGACGTGACCACAGAGTTCTTCCTCTTGGCTCTGATTTCTGCGGGACAAGCTGGTCTCTCCGTTCGTGTGGTGAAACGTCTGCCCTGATGAACAATGATGCCCCCTGATTGGTGCAGCCAGCCGCAAGAGTCAATATGAAGGAAGAAGATCACAGCCCACAGCCAAAATCCCAAAGGAGAAATGAAGTGTGATCACCTCCCGCAACTTTCAGTTGACTTTGGCAGGGCCCAAATAAACTGGTCCGGACAGTCAACGTTCACGATCACATCACAATTTGTGAACGGATGAACTTTTATCAGGCTTCTGATGACACAATCAGTCCAATCTCTCTCCAGACCTGTTGCATCCCAGGTTCTACCCAAGTGAATGATCTGGTTTCGAACCGCACTGCTCATTTACGATACGTTCCAAGGTTTCCTGCTCAACTCTGTTTTGTGCGAGTACGAGGTTCGCGTTGTGTTTGACCGATCCACCGCTCTGTCTCAGGAACAGGATCTTTTAGAAATGCTGAATTCAAGTATGGTGGATGTTTTCCTTGCTTTGTTGTTGTTTTGGGCCAAGGAACAAATAAAGATACAGATGAGTCTGAAGAAGAAGCATGAGTTTCACTGTTCTCAATTCTTAGTTGTTGACCCTGTTCACATGAATTTTGCATGTCCAAAAATTTGTGTATTTGTACTTCAAATGAACATTTTGATGTATGAGTATTTGCATTGTACTGTTGGCAACTGAAGAACATGTTTCCAAAAAGCCACAAATCTCCGATCATTTCTGAGCGTGGTGGATCGGCCAAATAAAAAGCGAACCTCGTACCTCATTTGTCCAGAAGAAAGAGTGCAGTGAAGTAGTCTCAGTGTCAATGTCTCAAGATGTCTTCTCAAGCGATCATTACCAGTGACCTGGTCTCGCTGCAGTCCTAAGACACTGGTTGACCTGCAAGTGCGTGATGACCTGTTCCTATTGTGTACACGTGACCTTTGTAATAAAACACACCATTCTGTGGATCAGCTTGTAACTTTACGTGCCCCAAAGGGGTGCCCAGCTTCAATCAGTTCGCTCAATCATCCAGCAAACACAGAAAGGAGTCGTTGCAAGTCTCTGTCCCAGGTTCAGCGATTGACAAATCTTTCAACACACCAAATCGGCAGAGAACAGAATTGCGGCAAACATAATCACACAGAACACGAAGACGGCCAAGTCTCTGCAAGTGTCAAGCTGATCAACATCTCATGAGTCTGAGAACACCAAAGCTGACACCAAATCAGACAGCAACCTACGTGGAGCTTGATCGATTTCCACCACACCGAAACCACGTCCTTCTTTTCACTATCATTGCCCCGTCAGACGTTTGTCGTTTCTGATTGAAATTTCTACCGCAGCAAACTCCAAAATCCCAGTTTGGGACTTCGAACAGGGCATTAAGTATAGGTTCACACACGCGAAGTGAAGTGAGACTGGGAGATCGCATCACGAGAGGCTTTGCCTCTCGTGATGCGAACTGCCAGTTGAACTTCACTTCAAGTGTATGAACAGACT
>JAAUXT010128700.1_pt1 | contig 16907 bp, 18 predicted proteins | sample 7278171 | NCBI WGS metagenome assembly JAAUXT01 (sample SAMN14350112, study PRJNA611818) | marine sediment metagenome | isolation source: surface marine sediment (1.8m) | place: French Polynesia: Moorea | collected 2018-08 | reverse complement strand
GGTCCAATGCAAAATCGAGCGATCTGATCACTCCAGACCATGAAAAAGAACGGCACCTTTGTTGAAATTCTAATCAACTTGTCCTGACTGTAAGGTTTGTTTTGAACGCGAAGCTGGCGTTCACTGGTTGTCAGTTCGGGAACAAACTCGCCTGTGTTCAGCTTGCAGCATTTTTATTTCAAAAATAATGGATTTGGTTGAACAAGATTCCTGTCATCAGGAAAGAAAAACAAATACCCAGAACATGCAAGTTGACGCACCTCCAACAGATCCAGGATTTGGAAAGAGGCGGGGCAGTCAGGTACTGACCGGTGTGTGTGTGTGTGGGGAGGGGGAACTCTTGACTTCGAAATTTTGACAGGCAAGCAGAAATAAATCCTCAGTGCATAAATGAGTCATTCTTCAGGGGTCGGTGAGGAGGTCTGGAGCACATCGTACATTTGCCGACAAATCAGAAAACACGTAAACTTGACAGGCATGACTTGAGAAGCAGATTCAGGCTGCTGTTACGTCGGACAAAAGGCACTTTGTTTCTGGACTAGCATTTGGGGACTTGTCACTTTTCACTTGCCATTTACCTGTTTCACGTTTCACAAGCTAAACTTTCTTCAGTCGCTATCACAACTGCTACACATTGGCCGGAGTTCACTGCAACAAGAATTCTTTCAGACAAAGCACTTGGTTGACCTGGATGTGTTCTCGAAATCAACCTTGTAGATTGGACAGTAGGCAGGCACAACAGGCTGGACAGGAATTCCCATTCTGACTTACTGTCGAAAACGACAACTTTCAAGATATCACGTCAAAAACAGAGAAATGGACGTGACATACGACTTTCTAAGGCAAATTCTTTTTGTGTGAAACAGTACGACAGACGAAATAGATCAGTTGACGGATCGCGAGTGTGGAACAATTGACACTTTGGCTTGTTTGGTGTGCATTATCAGTGAAAAAATAGCTTGAGCACAGCACAAAAATCAAGCAAACCTCGCTTGTGATATGCAAAGTTTTCAACTCGATTGAAGGTGTGAAGTATTTGGCGCCAAAATAGGAACGCTGGAATTACTGGACACACAAACATGAGTCACATTTTCTTTGAGAAGATGTCACCAGCGACATGTCCTACAAACAAGTGTGTGTGACGGCACGGGACGCACTCTCCCATGGCATATTACGTCTTCGAGACAAAGTGAACGAAGGCAGTGTGTTAGAACAGCACGAGCTTGACTTGTCAAAGATACAGCAATGACCACAAAGTAGCAACAAATCAAGCAGTTTAAAGCTCATCATATTTGACAGCATATTTCACTACGCCAGGAAAAAAGCTCAAAATGGGAGAATTTGAACCAAAAGCTTTTCATCACAACAATGAACGAGGAAGAGACACTATCACAGTGGCCTTCATCCAATTAAAATCGATGCATAAATTGTTCAAGCAGCAAGAACGTGAACATTTTTAATGAGGTACCAGGCCGTGGTTTCGTTACACGCTGTCTCAAGCAAACAGTGACGAATGTTTTTCTTGATATTGCTTGTAATTCAATGGATTCATGAAGGCGTACACAACAAGCAAACGTCATTTGTGCACAGTTTTGATCCAATACCCAGTGAAGTTCTGCGCACTGCTGGAGTGACGCACTACTCGTACACCCCTTCTGGTATGTGTCATTCGCGCACGTTACCATTGGTCGCCGCTGGTGCTGCTGCTGGTGCGTTGTTGAACGTGTTGCCGTCGACCTTAGGTCGCTGCTTGGCTGGCGGACCGGGAACCTGCCGCATGTTGGCTCCCGTTGTGATGAGCTCGCCGAAGCCTTCCGAGTGCGCGAACGCGTAGCCCGACCGGCCGATGGAGCGCTGGCTGCGGCGGATCGTCGACGTGCGCCGCAGCACCAAGTCGTGCGTCCGCGACTGCGACTTGGAGATCTTCTGCTTCAGCCGCACTTTGTCGCTCAGTGTCGGCCGAGTGTCAATGTAGTAAAAGCGTTCTGCCACAACAGGGATGACGAGGATGGTGACTGTAAGAAGCAGTGTGAACCAGAAGACGGCTGTACTCATCACGTTCCGAGCCGTGCCCACGTACTCGTAGCCGATAAAGTCTGAGTACACGAGGAAGGTAAATGCGAAGTAGAAAACGATGGAACCCCAGATGAAGAAGTGGTTGAAACCAGTCCAATACAACGTGTCCAAGGCACACTGAAAAAGAAGGGGAACGAGCAAGTTGAAGCCTGCCTGCGTTGTACACAGAACTTGTGGCAGATATCAACCGAGCTTCAGGTCACTTCACTCACTCGGATGGTAACGGCCACGATGAGGATGCTCGCGACAGTTACGCCGAACGCCTTGTGGTCCGTCAGGTTGGCGCCGTCGGCGTCCACGGCGTCGTGAAAAGCGGCGAACGGAATGAAGAAGAGCACCATCGACGTGATTATACCCTCACCTACGCTCTGCGCGAAGACCTGCCACAAACAAAGGATGGACAGTTTGGTGGTTTCAAAATCCCCATTTTTGACACAAGCCATTCGATCTGGAGGGAGTCTGTTACCTTTTTGTTGAACAAAAGGTCTAAGTGCCCAGGGGTGTAGAGTTTCGGATAACGCAGGGAGTAATCTTCGTTTACGTCCTGGAACAAACATATCGTGCGTTAGAAATCTGAGAGAAGGACACGACGAGCGGAGGTTCATTTGTTGACAATCCGTTCAATTTTGGTTCTCCAGATTTGTTGAAATCAATTTCAGAACTGGCTTCTCAACAGAATGACACACTGACGCGCATAGACGAAAGTTCTCCCACACAAGAAAGCACAACTGTAACCCACAGGCACATGCGTTTTCGAATTCGACAACTAAACTTTGTTTCATGTTTTTGAACAGGCTTGGCACTGCGTTTTCGTGAACTTTCGGACATGCAAACTGATTCTCAAATCGTACAGTCATCGTACAAAATCTAGAATTTCCATTCAATGCTCACTTCATGCGCACACCACTCACAGACACCAAGCACACACACATCTCAATCTCAAGCATTATGAGAACAGACACGTAAAACAGAGCAAGAAGGGGAGGTCCAGGTTCTACACAGATGTCTCCACTACACTGCGTCCCCGTTGTTCAGCGCAGCACGGTCGACTCAGTCCCACTAATTTTGTTACCTGGTCGAAGATGGCGAGGCTAATGACAGGAAGGGACGTGTAGCAAACATTGTAGAGAGAAATGAACGCTTCGTCGTAAAGGGTCTGGAATTGCACAAGAATCCACACACACGCACACGTTAGTTGATTTGTCTACACGCGAAAATGTACCACCACCCCTTCTCTTGTTCGTGGTGGACAGTGTGCGACGTTAGGGTTGGAGGTGATTCAAAAGCAAATAGCTGGGTCGGGTATGGAGCCTGCAGGAAACACTTAAAAATTAGTAGCTCAAATCCAACGTTGAAGAAACAGAGTAGTGATTCAACAAAACACTGACAAGACTGAGCAAGAAAGAAGCAAAAAGCAAACACCACAGAAAAATGTCTCGAACTGGTTGCTGCAAATTCTCGTCAAACCACAACAATCGGGGGAAAAGAGAGAACACACCGTCCGCACAAGAAAAAACACAAATAAATGCAAGTTTCCAACTTTTTGGGATCCGATTTGGACAAAAGCTGAGTTGATCATAATCCTGCCATTTGTGATTTGCTTCATTCTCAACCAACTAAAACTTCCAATTTCTGTCAGCGTTCACGCCTGTTAGCGTAACTATGCCCTACTTCCAATGTTTTAGTAGCAGAACAAATGCACAGCACGTGAACAATTCCAATGATCACGCTGTGATTGAGCTCGTCTTGTTACCTGCTCCATAATACCCTGTGCCAGGCAAGGCAGTGCTGTGTAGCAGAGGTTATACAAACTGATGAAATATGGGTCAAATAGAGTCTGAAATTAAGCCAACAAAACAAAATATCACATCAACAGAAAAAAACTCAGAATCTCTTTTTGGCTGAAACCAAGCACAATGTAACAGAAATGCCAGCAGAAAGGAAGCACGTTGGAAGCGTTAAACTTCAGTCGCCCAAGGTGTATCAGTGCTGAGAATAACACATAATTAGTGCCAAGTTTGTGACATCGTACGTACAAAGCAGTATCTGAAATGTGCAGAGAACAGCATCCTTCCCCTTTGCATCGACTGCAACACTGCGACAGTGACATGTAAAAGTGGTTTTCACACACATGTTTAGAAGTTCCTTCTCCTTTTGAGCAGACAGGAGAAAAGAAGTGCGCTCGTCAAGTGCACAAAAGAAACAAACTTTCCTTGTGATCTTCAACCAAAGGAGAAGAACTTATAATTCACACAGAGCACACACGGTTGCAGGCATCTTCCATTCACACGCACTCAATCGTGTCTACAGCTCGACCATACATCAGAAACAGGGTGAAACTGCTTGCTCTTCAAAATCGCTAGTGAGCACGCGTTGCGCCTTGAAATGAAGAAGCGTCATTAGTGTCAGTCGGTCAGCACCAATCTCTCAGCATGGGAACCGGTGTCGGTCCGTTTACCTGGTCGAACACACCCATGGCCAGCACGGGCAGCGACGTGTAGAAGAGGTTGTAGAAACTGATGAAGATCGGATCATACAGAGTCTAAAACAAAAATCAATCGACACTGTCACTGGGGCTTTCTGAGGATTTCTCATAACATAGCAAGATGCCAGACTGAAATGGACTGAAAAAGAAAGAGCAGTTGGCCCAATTGGGAGTAGTGCCTTCAGGAACTTGTCTGCTTGTTTCCTGTGTGTGGAGCGAGAATAAATCTGAAAACATGACCGCGACAACGAGAGAGTGTGTCTGCCTTTCAAACAACCAGAACTACTCGCGGGAATTGTTCCTATTATTTTTCAAGTGTTTGTCAAGAGAACCAACGACCTGAGATACGTTTATGTTTTTTCTCGAATTTCATGAAGTTCTGCTCACAGTTCACTTTGACATTTTCCCCTGGCATCGAACGGGTGAAAAGAAGAAAAGAATCTTACCTGGGCAGAAAATCCGCAGAAAAATCCGTACCAGAAGTGGCACAGAGTGAACGCGAAATTCTTGTAGAAGAAATATCGAAGGAATTTGCACATGCGCAGGTAGGACCAGCGTCCATGGACCAGCAGCAACCGCTCCAAAAATCGGAACTGCGCCAGAGAGTAGTCACTCGACAGCACGGCCTGCATCCCTTCTTGACCACTGATACCCACTCCAATGTGTGCCGCTGAAACGAAACGAAGCAGCTGCGTGTTCGTCAAGAAACAAGAAACAGTGGAGTCACATGTGTGTGAAAACCACTTTTACATGTCACGGAAGGAGAACGATAAAGCGATTGACAAAGAGTCCAAACTCGACTGTGTCGGTTCTTTCGCCGGGTGAATGATCAGGAACACGTCGGGCTTACTTTTGATCATGCTGACGTCGTTGGCTCCGTCCCCGATGGCGAGCGTGATGCTCTTCTTGTGCCTTTTGACGAGGTCAACGACGAGCGCTTTCTGAAGCGGCGTCACGCGGCAGCAGATGACAGCTTTGCAGAGGCAGCCGACCTCAAGCAGCAGCAGCTCCATCTTTTCTGACAGCGCGTGTACCTGCAGCGAGCGCCAGCACAAAACAGGATGACGGTGCAACATTTCTTTCTCAGAGCAGTTTCGTGCCCTCAAAAAACAAGCGCAGGCATTTTGCTTTCAATCCTGGGATTTTTGCAGTAGTTGCGAACATCGATTCAGCAAGATTCTGCAGTGCCTCGTGCGAAAGAGGACCAGGTCGGTCAGACAGTCCAACCTCATCGGAGAACTCACCAGACTGTGCCCGTTGATGATGAGCGCGAAGCCGCCGAACGGTTCTCCGTCCTTGTTCAACTCAGGAAACGGCGCATTGGTCCCACCACCGCTGTTCCCGTTCGAGAAGGACACAACTTCCACGTCCTTCCACTTGTCTCCATTCGACCGCCCATCACTCATGATGTCCTTCATGTCTTCAAGTGCCTGTAAACGTTGAAACCACACTTCTGAAATTGTTTCAATTTCTTTGCGCTACCTTTTGTGCAAAAGTCAAACACACGTGTGTTGTTCGTCTTTTTCGTGCTAAACACAAATAAATAAACGGCACAGCTCACGCACTTTTTTCATTTGTGTCTCGACTTCTGCATACGTCTCTCCGTCAACAATATACATGTCCTCCATCTCGTCAGTCAACAGCTTGCAACTGTAGCCGATATTTATTGCTGTTTCTGCAAACACAATTTCCATCTTTGTTGTAGTCTTGAAAACACGCGTAAAAATGTTCAAGAGTGCAGACAGCAAGAAAGCGGAGTTTTGAGCACAAGCGCGTCGCACAGTCGGTCGCCACCGAGTGATCGCCACTCAGTCTTGTTGGCCACCACTCGATCTCCACAAAATTGCCACCTGAGGGAGGGAAGATCACTGACCAACAGCCGCGCGGGAAAAAAAAGAGACATTCTTCGTAGTTATCGGAGGTGACAACTCTTGAGAATTCCCAGGAGCAGCCCAGGGAAGGCTGTGATCATGACCAAGCTTTCCTTGGTCACGCCCCCGTCCACCCCTGGTGACTACTCAGTCGTGACCAGGGGTGTCTACGACCACGAAATCATTGCAAGTAATCACCACTGCTTCCTTTTTGCAATTACCAGTGCATGGCGAAACACAGACACGCTCCGAAGGACTCGCCTGTGTGAAAACATGGGTTCAGATCGTGTCGACACAAAGCTGGACGCACCTTGCTTGTCTCCTGTCAGCACCCAGATCTTGATGCCGGCGAGTGCGAGGTTTGCGATGGTGTCGGGAACGCCGTCTTGCAGTTTGTCCTCGATGGCGGTGGCGCCGATAAGCATCATGTTCTGCTCGATCTCCTCATAACACTCGTTGACCTTGTCGTCCCGGTCGACCAGTGATGTGCTGCAACGCCGCAGCAAAGTTTCACAAAACGTGAATGCATTGTGGGATATTTCACCATTCAGATGCCAAGACGTTTCAAGCCTCTCGCCTGAATGTTTTGTTTTCACGTGAGCCCAAAAATTTTGTGGAGAGAATTTACCTGGCTTGGTGATATTTTTCACTCCATTCATTGAAATACGCTTCGTCAATGACTTTGACGGCACAACACAAAGTCCGCAAACCATCAGCTGCAAAGTCCTGAAAGAGAACAGATCAACAAGGTTTCAGAAAATTGCTTGTGGTGTGTCATTCATTTTCCAACCACAAAGAAACAAAACTGGCACTACTCACGTTGAGGTGGCTTGTGGTCAGTTCCTGGAGATCGGAACATTTTGCATCCAAATATTCGTACACTGTGGTGTCTGCGCCTTTGCAGTACAGCTTGATAACGCCATCTTTTTTACATATCACCTGAAATATTCACCCAAACACTTATCATTCGTGTCACAAAGAATCCTGGAATGAGTAGTGGGAGACAAAAGCCAAACAAATGATGTATTAAATCACGAATCGTTCAAAACAATTTTTTTTGTACTCACAGACATTCGCTTGCGGACGTTGTTGAAGTCAAGTATGCACAGTAAATCGTAGACTTCTGGCTTTCCGAACACCTCAATGGTAACAGTTTTTGGAGTTCGAGCTTTGAAAACGAAGCCAAAGTTTCTTGCTGCCGACACCAGTGCGTTCTCATCTGGAGACTGAGCTTGGTATTCCAGAACTCCTGTGAAGTCCAACAACAACATTTCAGACACATTCAAACAAGACGACCACCATGGCCCACCCAAAAACGTTTGCCGTTGAGTTCGATTGTGTTGCTTTTGCATCCAGAAAGACTTTTTTGTCTCTGCCCCCTCTTGGTTGCATTTTCCAGTGAAAAAATATGTCAGCAAGTTCACAACAAAGTTGATTTTTGGAGTGCTGAACATTTCGAGGCAAGGTGCTGTGTCGTTCGTACCATCCTTCTCCTCGGGCATGACGGTGTGGCAGAGCGCGAGCAGACGGAAGAACTCCTCGGCGTGCTCGTCACCTGCCTTCACCAAGTCCCACAGACGCTTGTCGTACCAGTCGAACGTCGGCTCGTGTTCCTTCACCTCGCTGAAGTCCACTTTGGGCGTGCGCTGTCGAACAATACACAGATTACACGAACACTCAACAGTATTGGCATGCGCAGAGCCGGCAAGTCGTAAGCGACGTGTGGCCGAGACATCTGACCTGGCCTGACAAGAAACTGCCAAATTTGCCAGATTATGAGTCGTGGAGTTTGGTGGGGGGGGGAAGGGTGGTCCACTCTGCTCCTTTGTGAACACACGCGCCGACGCCTCTCACAGCCACGTCAGAAAAGAAGCGCATTCAGACGGCAGAGGTCACCAGATTGCAGTTGCAGCACGTTTTGAACTCCGCCCTGTCCGTACAGGCGAGTTAATTTGGTCATGCTTAGCTTTTAACAATGTCAAAGTTGCTTGAAACCAAAAACCACCTTCATGTCAAATTGAAGCTTCAGGGAACAGATCTCATTTTCAGACCACCGAATCTCATGCAAGGTGTGCATACTGTGGTTCCAAGAGTCCACCTTCCACAGTGGGGAGATGGACGACCCGCATTCAAGAACAGCGGCAAAAGGGGAAATTCATGCAAATGTGGACTTCCCCGCGACAAAAGTTCAGGACAAAAAATGTCTGAAATATTTGCAGAAATACAACAATGTTAGTCGCAACACAAGCCAGTGTTGTTGCAAACTTCCAGCCGAAGGTTGTTTCTGATACTCACACATCCCCGACTGTCTGTATTCTCTTTCGCCTGTTGTAGATCGAGCGTGACAATCAAATTAGATCTACCTTTGCTCGCAGACACAACACAACCCACATCCACACACACCAATCTCACTCGCCTGAGCACACGAAATCTTGAGTGTCAGCAGAAATCTCTTCGACAGATTTCACGTGTCAATTTGATTCGAAACGTACTTTTCCTGACCTGACACGGACCAGTTTTGGTTTTTGGTTGCAAAAATCTTGGAAACTTGTCATTTGAGCGAGACGGGTCCCACGTGATTGAGGGTCGACTGTCTGAGGGTGACGAGCACACCCCCCGAAATCTGCAAGAGGCACTGACGCCCTGACAGCGATGTGATCGCGTGCGGCTCACGAGGCGATAATTACCGTTGTTATGTCGATGGGATTTCCGTATTTGTCCACCGGATCACCGTAGGCTTTCCCATTGATTGAACACTTGTTATATGTCATGACATTCTAAAAATACACAAAGCAAACAGTCAGACTTGCAAATCAATAGTGTCGTTTTGATACTGGATTCAGGGATTTACCCGTCACAGTCTGATTTCACTTTTTCACCGAGTCCTGCACATCAGCACTCGCCAAGTGAAAAGGATGTCAAATCACAATTCAACGCAATGTGAACAGATTCGCTTGCTGACGTTCCAGAAGTCGAACTGGAACAGTGAATAGCGATCCAAAACGAGACTTTCAAGCAGAATATCACCGGCTCGCCAGCTTGATCGTCTGGTACAACAATCACTCAAAGTGGGGCAACCTGGAAAGTTAGATATCTGGAAATTCTGACTTTTCACCTTTCCGCATTACCCTTGACATTCCGGATTTTTTTTTTTGCACCCAGCAGGGAAGAGGGGGTTACCCAGAAACTTTGAAATCCAGAATTCCAACTCTTCAGATTTCTGTATTGCCCCCGACTTTCCGGATTTTTCTGTACTCAACAAGCGGGGGAGTAACCCAGAAAATTGGAAATTTAGAAAGCCCAACACCCCTTCCCCATGAAAAACATCTGGAAAACTGGAAATTCAGTAATTTCCAACTTTCCACATTTTTTACACCCGGTGTGTGTGTGTGTGTGTGGGGGGGGGTTGTCACGGAAAGACCAGCCATCCGGATACAGAAGGGCGGAAGACTGACCTGCGTGAGGGTTCCGGTTTTGTCCGAGAATATGTACTCGATTTGGCCGAGCTCCTCATTAAGAGTGGTCGTGCGCGCGCGCGCTGGCGTGTCGTTTTTGCGGTAATACATCTTCTCATCCCAGTTGATCCACCAACTGTGACCGAAGCGAATAATCTCCACGCTGAAAGAGGCCGAACAGAATTCCATATAGCGCTGGATTAACTACCTCACATTTGTACGTTTGATGCGAAAAACAGAACCGACTGATCCTGTGTTTCGGCCGTTGTCCTAATGTGCAGCTCGACGCTCACCTGACATAGAGAGAGATGGGCACGACTGTGTTGAGGACGATCACGTACGAGAAGAAGACCATGAGAGCGATCACCGTCGAGCCTTCCGCTGTGCTGCCCTCCTTTCCATCGGGCACCAAAGATCCAGGCACGAAGTAATCCCAAGGAAGGTACGCCTGCGAAGAAGCGAACATCGATCATCTCAATCCTCAGCAGTTTACAACTGTGGGTCCACCAACCGCCTGACGACATGTCAGAAACACGTGAACCTGGCGCGGGTCTTCACCTGATACTCCGAGCCGACAATGGATTCCCAAACACCGCAGCAGATGGTCGCGATGAGACACGTGGTCGCGAGAAAAATCAGGATCTGCAAAGAGATGGAGGAAATGCAGAACGAACCGCAATAGATCTGCTATGCACGTGTACGAAAATCTGCCGCACGGCATTTCTAAAAGACGCAACAAATGTGGATTTGAAACCCACCCCGACGATGAGCACATTCACCAATCGGTCGATATGTGTGCGCTTGAACCTGGCCTTGCCACTGTTCATCATGAGTTTCGTCTCTTGACCAGCAAATATCACGAGGCCGAAACACCATTTGGTGTTGCGCAAGACACACCCTGCAACGAACGGAAACGTTTTGTTGAACAAAACATTTGAAAACAATGAGCTGTTTTCCTGTCCCTAACACAAGGGCAAAGAAATATTTAACGCAGGGGGCAGGATGTCCATTGTTTGTTTTCGCCAGCCATCAAATCTAACCAAAAAATGCATTAGAAACTTGGACTGCAAACCTCTGAGAATCATCTTGTCATTGTCAAGTGCGTAGGTCTTGTTGTTCCACTTCATGGTACCCTCGAACTTGGACAGCCGGTTGTTGGGCGCTTCGGCGATGATCTCGGCGTTGAAAGCGGCGAGGCGCCGGATGTCGTCCTCGATTTCCGCCGTCTCCGGCAGAGACTGGCGCACCTTCAAGTTCGTTTCTCTGCAACGTTCAACCACGCGTGGAGTGCACGTACCACGAAGATCCTTTGTACGAAATGGGAAAGGAAAGGTCACAGGGAGAAAAGAAATGGGAAATCTTCATTTTGTGGGACAACTTACCCATCAAGTTCTGCAGTTTCAATGTAGCACAAGCTGTTTGGTTCACTTGTGGACAGAAGGAACAGGTCAGCCTGGAAACAAAACAAAGCACCTGGAGATTTTGGGTCTTGGATTCTGACCAACATGGAAACAGGCGATCATTGGCAAATCTCTTCGGCACTCGGTTTTCTGACCACGTCACCAAAGCGAATGTTGTGTTGCGGAAAGGGCGAGATCCACTCACGGCGACGAACTGGTCGTTTTCCATTTTGATGATGTCACCAACGACGACCTTCTGCCATCGCTCCTCCACGACGCGCCCATCGCGGATCACAAACGACTTGCGGTTGTTCACCTGGTTGTCGCTCCGGTGCCGCTGCTGCAAATCATATGGCGACGTCACGTCAACACTTGGTGGCACCGAGTTATTACTTGTTTTGTTCCTGCTGTTTTGGTGACAAAAGAACAAACAATAAACCCACCCCACCAGATGTGATGACAGAAAGATGAGAGATTTGATCGAACAGCAGCGAAAAATCACGTTTTACGGGTATTCTGTTCATTGAGTCAATGCTTGGTTCAAATTCCCCTGTCTTTTCCACAAATATTTGCTTTTCATAAAAGCACAATGCATTGGGAGTGTGAGCAGTGAAGCAGTCTTTCTGTGTGGACCAGGAAATGGGTCTGAAGAAACTCAAACTGCGCGCAAGTCTCGTGTGTTTGCGAAGTCATCCACATGCTTCAATCGATAGCGAATCTATTGCCAACCGGTAAACATGACGCAAATAGCACCAAGAAAAGAACTCATTGTTTGTGTCGGCACGGCGACACCCTGGACCTATTCTATGCACAAGTTTGCAAATTCTCTGCTTGGGTGCCTTCTAAAACAACTACAAACCACAAACAGACGACCACTTCTCCGATACAGCACACTTCGAGCACTTACATTCCAAACATGATCGATCTTAGCAACAGGTGTACTATCCACGTTACGTGTGTTCGCGGGGAATCGTGTCGAGCGCTTGAAGCTAACAGTCAAGAACGAGTCGATTGTGTCTCGCTCAGACTTTCCGGATCACCCCTGCCCAGTGTTAGGTGTTCGCCCCGAAGTTGACAAGATCAACTCACAAAGTCGTCGATGGCATCTTTGAGGGCAGTGATGGAGAGCACAGCCACCAGCGGTATAATCGTGGTGACCGGCGTCAGGGAAGAGATGTATGGAGTGAGCTGTCGAGACAAAAAGACCATCATGAAAAACTGACGCGACTTTCATCGTGTCGGCTGAAACAACAATGAACGAGCCCATTTGCACACTGAATGGTTTCATTTCTGGGGGTCCATTTAAAAAATGGGCTATTTCAGGGAACGCGATGTACGTTGTTGGCAGCTTCTGGTTCATCATCAAAATTTACCAGCGGTGCCGACATGAAAACGGACAGTTCCAGCTCAACATCATCCATAATGCACACAAAAGCTTTCAAAAAATAACTCGAAGCGATTCGTCTGTTATTTCGAATGATTCGGCTGCCACAGATCACACACCAGGTTCTCTTTGATCACGCACAAACTGGAAGTGTTTTCTGTGAGCACTGCGAATGGTTCCGTTCAGTTATCGTCCGAGTTCAAAACTCTGTTGTTGACTTTTCTTTCTTTCACCCACAACCACCGCTGCGTTTCCGAACACCACGTTGCGACACGAGGCACCAGAATACACTTTGCTCGTCACACCAGGGCGACATCTCCAACATTTCTCAACAAAAAGGTTCCACTGTGCCATTGTGAACCAATCCGACGGCAAAGTCCCGCTCGGGAGACGTGACGCGCTGGTCGCACCTGGAGGATGAGCAGCACGATGAAGTAGGCGTTGGCGAGGCGCTGCAGCTGCTCGAACAGGTTCTTCGGGAAGAACGTGAGCAGATTGTACTTGGACGTCGTGATGTAGTTGTTCTGCAACGAGTTCACAATTTTCATTTTTTGATGAACGCATTTTCGAGTTCTGAGAACGAAAATCAAGGCAGGTCTTGTAGCTCTATCCGACGAATCGCGCCAAAACTGCTTGTCAACTCGGCCCATCTCCGGCGCCTCTCACTTTCTCTGAACTTTTCAAGTTTGGGAACTCCTCTGTCCCCACCAGCACAGAAGCAGTGCAAACTCTCCAGGTGTACATGTGAGACACACGACCCACTGCACGTGTGTTTCTCCAGCAACACTTACTGCATACTGGAATGAAGCGTTGTACTCGGGATCGTTGGCGCGAATCCGACGCTCAGTTTCTGCAAAGTAAGAAACAAACACTGCTCAGAAATGTAAACTGAACGTCACTTGACGAGGAATAGCCTGTTTCAAAGCAAACGGCGCATCTGTTTTCGCTCCGTGGAGCCTGTCGTTCTGTTCATTTTTTACAAAACAAAATTCAACGTGGAAAACAAGAACAAAACAAGTCAACAACTAACACCCAGGAACTCCAAAAGTGAACTTTGGTTTACTCCGTCGTGAGGGGAGGTACTGCATCTTTATTCAAGCCCGCTGTATGACGTGCCCTTCTGCCACAACAAAACCGTGAGCGAAATCGCAGAACTGTATATGGTCGGTCAAACCTCAAAACCCCACCAAAGGCTAGTTGAGTGGACATGAATGGACGGTCTATCACTAGCACCAACGGCAAAAACATCCAACACCTAGTAGCAACCCTCTGCCTTCATACCTGTGATTTTTCTTGTTTTAATTCCCTTGCCCATACTTGCTCAGCCCGTGACCTGCTGTTGTCCAGACTGCAGACATTCACAAGAACAGCTGTTCAATTGCAGCGAACGTAAACAGTTGCTCACGTCTTATCTTTTCCAATAGCCAGGTTCGGCAAACATGACGGGTCGACGTACACGTAGACGTACTATCTCACCCTGCAGGACATAGTACACCCAACAAAATGATTTTGCAACAATTTGTCCTCAAACCTCTTTGTCACTGATTGGAAAGAGACTCTCATTCTGATGTAAGAAAGCACAAAACTAACACTTCTTCACAGAATGTCATGTTCTTGTAAATCCAAGAAAGAGCACTTTGTGGGGTACTTGTCCCCAGGGGGTGAGATGGTACGTCTACGTTCACGCGTACGTGTACGTTTCGTGTTTGCCGAACCTGCCTAATAATGAGCTCCATGGCAGCACGTCAAGAATTGCCACCGTGTAGCTGAACTCCAGCCGGTACTGCATTTTGGCGAAGTACCCAAGTGCGTTTGAGAACCCAATCTGAAGTGATTGTGGGCAGCATCACACTGAACTGAAGCGACTCTGCCAATCTCGATCTACTTTTTCTGTTGTGAACAGGAGAAAGATTTCTTGTGCTTGATTCCGTCGTGGAGTCTGACGTTTTCCTGCAGACATGGCCCGATTGATGTACGAAAATTCAAAACGTTGGACTGTCTCTCCTTCCGAACATTCGGGTTTCGAAAAATTCGTGAATTGTGCGGACTTTTAGAAAATTTCACACAAAATAAGGCATCTTCTGACATTTCTCCATTTACCAAACCTCCGATTTTTGTCGCACCCCTGGGCACGCGCACTTGCGCACAGAGAAGTATCGTGCGGGAGACGAACAAACGCAACACACCGTGGGCCTGAACATCTGCAGGTGCAACTCGGGTTCTCGATGCGTTCTTCCGCACAAGACCAAATACACCCGTATCGAAGTCCGAGTTTCCATCCTGAATGTTGGCACCGTGGCCCTTCTTGACAAGAGGGCTCTCACACACTGGTTCTGCATGAATTCGATCACTGTCATTGGTGCCAAACATATCCACTGAAGCATTGCCTTGCACAGTGTTAGCATGGTAAGCACACTCAGCTGAACTGTTTCGCCTGTCACACAATTCTTTCTTTTCACTTTTCTCGCCGTTTTCTTGCTGAAGACTTCGAGAATTCTCGTCTATAATACTCGTTTCCAGAACCGCTGCCACTGGAGCGCTTTGCACGCTCTCCTCCGCAGAGATTGAGAAACTATTTCCCACAAATTCCTCACTTTGTCCATCTGGATCCTCTTGATTCCATCTCCTCGTTTCAGCGAATAGTTCCACTGAAATTTTCTCTGATTTCCTCTCCGTCAGTTCTTTTTCGGGAGGAATGTAGCTCAACCTCGCCTCCCGAAACATGTTGGGAGTGTAGACGGAGGGATAGTGCTGCATAGCGACGGCAACCTCTGCACCATCTGCTCCGTGTTCACGCGCTGTATCGGCGTTATCGTTCGCTTCCTCGAGATCATCTGGACCGTTCGGTGAGCAATTTTCCGCACCTTTCCCCCGCGCCTCGTTTGTTTCGCCACCATCCGCGAAATGAACTGCACTCGTACTCCCACGATCCAGTCCACTAAGTTGAAGACCGTTTTCTGTTGTTTGCAGCCTCGCCTTCTTCCTTTTCTTGTGTTTTCTTCCTCGGCGCTTCTTGTCGACAGCAGAATCTGGTTCACTTGCGGAGCGGATTGGAGTCTCGGCGTCGCGCACGAAATGCAGGACGGGCACCGCCTCGTCGTCGACTTCGAGCTGCAGTCGCGCGCAGTCGTCGTCGTGGTCGTCGTCGGAGCGCCTCGTCGACATACCTCCCTCCTCCTTCAGGCCGCCAACTCAGTGCGTTCCGCACAACAAACTGCAAGTGCCATTTACAGCGCAAACGTTTGACCCATCTTTGTCTTTTCAGAACAAAGTGATCTTTGAAGTACGAGAAATACAGGAAAATTAATCCAGCAGCGCTGAAATTATCCCATAGTGATGAAAAAGTGACTTCTGCTCCGTTGATAGCCTGCAGCCACTGAACCATCTCAACTCCCAGTCCAAACGCGACTGATTTGTGAGCTGTATGTTCTGGTGATTGAGAAAATTTTCGAGGAAAGCTTCGCTTTTCAACAATGCCATCGTCTCGTTTCCATGGTTTTGTGCCGCATTCTTTGCTTTTTTCACTCAGTAGGCTCCTGCTGTTGTACGAAATTCCTCAGCAACGAAGCCGCCGGTACCATTGTGCATCTATTGATTTCAGATCAGGTGGAGGCTATTTGTGTCGAACTTAATTCATTAAAATTTTATTTTCTCTCCTCTAACCTGTTGCCGGATGCGACCAATTCAGTTGTTCTCAAAAAGAAAAGAGATCAAAGATCAACGAGTCCGCGGCCACAAAGAAGCAGCAAGATTTGAAACCAGCAGTTAAAAATGAGGCCTTTTAAAATTTTGTTGGTACTTCCCCCGCCCTCGGTAAACCAGCCAAGTTGGTATGCCTGGTGGGGTGGGGAACTGCAACATTCAAAACCAACTGTTAAAGATACCAGGCTGTTTTTGAATCTCGCTGGTTTAACCCCACCCTTCCCTCCAGCCAAGTTGGTTTGCACCTCTATGGACACACAAACAGGGGGTGACGAAGTCCGCGGCGATAGCCGAGCCGCGGGCTTAAAAATATTTTACATTTCCATCCACCAGTTGTCCGCCATTTATTTTGGCACGAACTAATCTGGACAAAAATTTCAGCGACCTGAGCACAGATGCTCACGTGAAAAGATGCCCGAACACACAACGGGGGGGGGGGGCGCTTCATTGTGCGATGTCCCTTTAGGGAAGAGCACTTAGCGGTGTGCCGAAAATTTTTTTTTGTATATATGGCATCTGGGCCAAGATGTCCCG
>JAAUXT010016234.1_pt1 | contig 16916 bp, 19 predicted proteins | sample 7278171 | NCBI WGS metagenome assembly JAAUXT01 (sample SAMN14350112, study PRJNA611818) | marine sediment metagenome | isolation source: surface marine sediment (1.8m) | place: French Polynesia: Moorea | collected 2018-08 | reverse complement strand
TAAAATGTGTAGGAAATATTCACCCTTGTTTGTCCTCTGACAACATCACAAAAGTTCTGAACTTCCAAGAAAAATGCGCATTTGTTCATTCTTTTTGCGACCTGCCTCGTACACTCGTCCTTATGTTATGCGAAAAATTCGTTGTCACAGTGAAGGCTCCGAAAATAGGAGTGTCATCGTTTCGGACACTGGTGCTGAGCGGGAGGAACCAAGTCGACCCCGTTGTCTCTTGGAATCCACGTCCTTCAGTGTTGATGTGTTCAAGTGTCAGTTCTCACTAATGTCTCGGACTTTCGACCTTTGTCTTTCTTCGTGTCCCCTGTTTGTCTACCAACACATCAACGCTCCGCAAAACAGACAGTTGTGTGTGTTTCTTTGATCAAGATAAGGTAAACGACTCAATCAAGCCGGCGAGGTTCCTCTTGTGAAATAGTGATGAGCGATTAAAACTGGAGCTGCGTCGCGGCGGCGCTGAGCGCGGCTAATGCGCGCCCGGCACGAAGCGTCGACATTTCGGGTTAATAGCAACCGACACGGAAAAACACTGTTTAATCTGCGGGGAGTTTGCGTGGTGGAGGGAGAACGACTCCACTCAGGCCCGAAGCAGGAGGCTGCAGGCTTTCGTTGTCCTTCCGCAAGTGTCGCCATCTCAGTGGCCTCTGAAGATGATGCCACGGAACTGTCCTTGACAAGAGACGCGTGTCCACACCGCACCACGTGTGTCTCGAGCGAAGTGAACAAATTTTGATTGTGGTGTGGTCTTGAAGTGGGAGACGGGGCAAGAGAATTAAACACCGAAAAGAGGAGATTCTTCTGACACTGCGCCGTTTGAACGGACACCGTCCCACATCCACACTTCCATTCCTGGCTCGAGAAACCTGAGCTCGACACCGCGCTGGTGTGTGCAGCTTCACACAAACCCCTCGTTGGCTTCGTGTCTGGAGAAAAAAACAACTGCTTTGTATGAAACCGATCAGTGGTGTGATGACTGTATTTCGTTTCAAATACAAACATTCACATACTCGTGGAAATACACCTGAGTCCGGAACACACACAGTGTTGGTGGGAGGCAAACATGCCTGACATACGGATTTGGTGATGGTGGTGTTTCTTTGGTGACAAATTCCACGAGATTTCAATGTCACCAACTGCATCCAAAAACTATGGACAGATCTTTGCGTGAATATTACAGCACCGTGCTCTCTCTTTGTCCCCAGGTAGGGCCAGAGCGAGTGAGTGAAAACTCTTCTCAAGTAATTTGTTTGGATGAAAATGGAAAAAAAGATGGTGTCACCAGTGAGAGAACTGATCAGGGGGCCGAGTGTCACATTGGCTGAGTTTGCGTTGCTGTTTGCAGGACGGGGAGGTATTGCGCGCCTGGTTGGGGGACCTGCACTTTGAGGAGTACTACCCGCTGTTCGTACAGGCCGGATACGACATGCCGACCATCTCACGCATGACCCCCGAGGTGAGGCCCAGAAACACTCAGTGGCAATTTCACGTTGTGTGCTGTGTAAACTCAACCCAAATGAACCGTGTGCACGCAAGAGCGTGACATGACATCGGACTTGCAACTCTGTCATTGCCCATTCTTGTCGCGACTCTTCTGGAACCTTTCGACTCTGCTCGTCTTTCAGGACCTGACGGCCATCGGCATCACGAAGCCGGCGCATCGCAAGCGACTCAAGTCCGAGATCAGCAAACTGCACATCCACGATGGCATCCCCGACTTCAAACCGGTCCGTTTGTGTGTCCAAAACCACACACCAAATGTCATTCAGTGGAACAAATTCCCGATCCGCGCAATTCATTTCGATAAGTCCGTGTGTTCTCTGTTGTGCACAGGGCGACATCGGGGAGTGGTGTCGGCTGCTCGGGCTCGAGCAGTACCTCGCCTGCCTCGTGCACCAGGGCTACGACCACCTCGACTCCGTCACCGACCTCACGTGGGAGGACCTCGAGGACGTCGGCATCAAACTGCTCGGTGAGTGCAGCGTCCACCGCCGCCACAAGTCTGTGTGCTGTGCAGACCACGTCTGCGACCTCTTGAGACATGTCTGTGACACCCACTTCAACTTAGCACTCGTCAAGTCTCCACACAGGCACACTCACCACAAGATGATCTGTTCGAGTGCGTGTGAGTTAAAACATCGTGTGCGAGCCGTCACCAAGGTTCTGCACGATTTTCCCAGGTCATCAAAAGAAGATCATGCTGGCGATCGAACGGCTGAAGCGGATCCAGAGCACGTCGCGCCGCCTGAGCGCGATGGACCACAAGCCGAGCGCCGGCAGCCACAGCCCGGCGCTCGAGCCGCCGTCAGCCTATCCGACTCCACAGTGGCTCATCGGTGCGTCGTGCCGACCTGCAACACACTTCACCGTTCGCAGTGAAGCTGCCCAGATCAATATTGAGTACAATTGTGTCCAGATAAGTTTTCCCACCAAACAAACTTTCAAAGTGGTCAAACATCGCCATGGTCTGAGCTTGCTCTGTTTCTTTCAGACCAGCAGGGCAGCGGACCGCAGCACTTCCATCATTCGCAGCTGGGCGCCGCCGCCGCCGCGTCACGATCGCCCGCGGGCTCTCCAGACAGCGGTGGCGGTTCCCTGCGCCGCGCTCCGCCCGGCTCGCCCAGCCCGTACGGCTCGGCGCAGGAGGTCGCCATCTACACGCGGCCGAAGCGCTGCACGTCGGGAGAGAACCTGAGCGTGGCGGGGAAGCAGCCGTCGTGCGAGCTGAGCTCGTTCCAGGGCTCCACCGAGCACCTGCGCAGCAAGAAGTTCGTCTACCAACCCGACGTCGTCGCGATCCAGGTGAGAGACTCGTGCTGAGACAAACAAACGTTCAGCTAGTGAGCCAACAAAGTGACAAAGGTGAATGTGGGATGGTCAAGGTTTGAGGGAACTGCAGGGAGGTTTTGTGCTCGAGTTCAAACGAGAGGACCGTCTGTTTTTTCACTCTTGGGAAATGTTTGAGTGGGTCTGCACAGAAGAGTCCGAAGTTGCTTTGGAGACACTGTTGTTGAGATGACAAAGTCGCGAACCCTGTCTGCAGGTGAACCGTAACACGCCTGTGCGGACGGGTCCCGGAGGAGACGAGGCGGGCCTCTCGACGCCGCCGCCCGTCTACGAGTCGTTCCACGGCCCCGCGCCCGGCAGCGGCGGCGCCTCCCCGCGCGTTCGCAGCGGCAGCGCCGACGACAGCGCAGTCTTCACGGCGACAACGGAGCACCAGCGCTTCGCCGGCTCGCACATGCGTCGCGCCTCCGCAGAGAGAACCTATTCGGACGACTTGGACGGATTGGCGACGATTAGACGGCCTTCTGCAAAGGTGAGAGCAGTGCGGTGACACATTTTCTGAACGAGCTCGGTCGGTCATGGCTGGATCACTTCCCTGGCAGCAGGCGTCCTGCTGAAAAGTGTCGTGACCAAGCTTTGACGTTGACTTATCTATTTCAGGTGAGTCCGCGGGTCGCGCCGAAGCCGAAACCCGTCGCGAAGATCGTGGCGAAAACGAAGCGGTCGAGTCGCGATTTTACGCCGACGTCGGACATCATCAAGTTGCAGGACGGCGACGACATCGACGCCTACAAAAGCACCAACACCAACAGCCTCGACCGCAGGTTGGACCGCAAATCATCGAGCAAATATGACAGTGGGAAGAAGGGGGACAAAATCTACGACACACCAGCCACGACGCTGCAGGGCGGGACCGACGTGAGGAAGCCGCTCTACATTTCCACGTCGCACTCGTCGCACTCAGGGAGCGGTTTCGCCCCCGGCGGGTCCGGCTCGCTCCCCGGGTCACCGCAGTCGCCCGCCACCGGGCAGTACGTGACCGGGTCGCCCGGGAGCGGGGGCAGCCCCACCGGCAAGAAAGCTCCCCCACCACCGCCAAAACGCACCAACTCCATCAAAAGTGACCACCACCCGCCCATGCTGCGGAAATCGCATCATCAGTCAGGGAAGAGTAACGGGAACGGAGAGGACACGAGGAACTCCAGCATTACCCAGCAGCAACCGCCACCGCCGCCCACTAAAGACAGCACGCCGCCCCGACCACCGTTACCTCAGAACTACGTGAGCAGCAACGTCCCTCGTGCACCGCAGCAACCGCCACATTCGCAGCAACAGCCACCAAATGGTGGTGGAGATGGAACCGGTTTTCAGGATTGTGTGAAAAGTCTTTCAGAACGTTTCGAGAGGAGCGGGGGGAACAGCGGTCAAGGTGAGGCGGGTGTCGGCAACAGCGGAGTGCGTCGTGGCTCCAGTGGAAGCAGCACGAGTTTGTCCAGTCTAGCCTCCGTGCCGGATCCGCCTCACTACACTCCTTCACAAAATGAGGATTTCCCACCACCTCCCCCTCCGTTGTCCAACGCTCCCTCCGACAGGACGACGGCGACTTCAGCTCAACACAGAGACTCGCACAGCAACCCGCTCAGTGATGTGATAGACCAGCTTCAGGGTAGGAGCGGCGCTGGAGGTGCGGCTTCCCAGCACAACCACCCGGCAGTCAGGCAGGGCGCGCAGACACCCGACTGGGGCCTGAACGATTCCGATGAATCCGATTCGGATTCTGGTTTCGAGTCGCGCAAATCAGGTTCGAGTATCGGTTCGGCTGCTTGCCCAACAGGAAGTACCGACACCCTTCCTTTCGCCAATGAAAATGTCGGGACAATCAAAAGCCGGAGCCAGAACTCCAAACCCTCCATTGTGACTGTGACGGGGGGAGATGGAGAGGGCGACGAGGGAGAGAGAACCGTGGATCTGGACACGAGTTTCTTCCAGGACTCAGGAACCATCAAACGCAAACCCAAGTCTGACCAACCAGCACCTCCCCAGGACGGCGCTGCGCAGCGTCCTGTCAAACAAGGTGAGCTCACAGCATCGGCATTTTCTTATAATGGGCTGCATTTTTGAGGCCACCGAAAATTGTTTCCTTGGCAAACTGATTCTTTCTACATTCGAGCTGGAGCTCAGATGTGTGCCATTCAATTTCAGGTGGAGACGGGAAGGCGGGCGACGTGCTCAACGACATCGGCAACATGCTGCAGGATCTCACCGACGAGCTGGACGCCATGCTCGAGTTCCAGATGGAGTGAGCGCCGCCGAGTCCCGACCCCGATCCGACCCACTGCCACCAGAAACTGACGCGACTTGCGTTGTCACAGTGATTGGAAGAATGCCACATGATGATCAGGAACAGTGTTGTTGTCCTGTTGTGGCATTGCATCTGACAAGTGACGGCGGCATCTCTGCGACTTGGATACGAAGAGTTCGAGGCCATTTCGTTCCACCTGTGATTTCCACAGGAAATAATGTCACAACTGCATCTCTGAGTGGTGAGTTTCGAGGAAATCGCAAACCAGTGCACGAGCCTCTTTGCGCTGGGGTGACGGACAGGATCGACTTCTGAGTTGTGCGCGCTTCTCAGCATACCATGACAGTTATTTCGCACTTGTTCCCTGCTGCTGCTGTTCGGTGTCTGGTGTAGCAGCGATACTGCAAGAAAACTGACCTCTGTGTCCGGTAATTGACCACGGAATCGAACAATTGGGTCATCGCTCAGTTCTGGAAACGAAATCTTCGTTCAGTTGTCGGTGGTTGTGAAATTTCTCACGACCATCTGCCCACACAAAATTACGTTCGGTGTTGCAGTACTTTTGCTCAATCTCGTGATTGTCATGCAAACATTTGAAAGAAGCACCTGCAACCTGCGTCGGTGCGTTCACAGTGCTCCCTGTCGGAACGAAACGACGAAGAGAACAACAATTACACTGAAGAAATTCTGCAGTCTGCTTGATGCACACTTCTCTTGTGAACTTTTTTTGTTCGTTCACCCGCGAGTGTGGTACGGGTTACTGTGCAGAAGTGTCTCTTGCAACCTCGAAAAAAATGTAAATTGTGATGATAGAAGCATAATATCTCCGCCCGCGCGTACAGAGTGGTGCACACAAACTGTGCTCTTACAATGTGGTAGTCACGACAACGAAAACTTATCACAGCTGCTAAAAGGAGTTGTTTATCACCTTTGTTACTGTGCCAAACATGTATGAAGATTTCTTTTATTAAAAACGTGAGCCTAATTTATGAATTTGAGTGTACAACCTATGATTTATGATGTTGACTGTTCAATTGTTCACCATGTTCAAAACTTGGACACCAATGTACATACCTTTGACGACGCAAGAAAGGACATGTTTTGAGAATCAATTGACAGTGATTTGTACAGATTTGGGCCTGTTGTACGTTTCATCTCTTAACTTATTGTGTGCAACACCTGTGTCTTTTCATTTGTTTCAACCTTGAAGTTCCTGGCGTGATCTGTTTCGGTGGTTTGTTTCAGTCTCAATCTGCGTCGGTCCGTTGACGTGGACCTTTTTCTCGTTACGAAGAGAGAGGTTTTGACTCGAATTGATCGACTTGGACATTTCCGCTGGAGCTCAGGATCTTGCTTTTGACTTTTATTGTGTTGACAAGGTGTAGTGCCACTGTATTACAAAGGTGCTAATTTGTACTTGTGCTGACTTTTTTTTAGTATTTTGTGTGAAACTGCAGTCAGTATGCTGTGTGAAGAAAGAGTGATTGCATTGTTGGGACACGTCTTGTGTTTGTGTGCCATTTTCGCTGAGAGCAACTTTGGATCAATTGTGCTCGCATCTCCTGGTCATTAAAAGTTCGGCTGCAATTTCCAGTCATTGAAGTGAAATTTGACATCAAAAGAACGCTGAGAACTGGTTTGTGTTGCTTGTCTGAGCACTTCGTTTTGACTTTGAATGTGTCTGAACAGCCCGCCGCCTTGAAGCATCTGCATCAGCTGACGACTCTGTACCTCATCGTGTGTTTGTGTGCAATTGTTACTGAGACAGACGAAATCTAGTTTTACAGACAATTTTCAGATGGACGAAGAGGCAAAATGTCCGTGTATCATCTGAAATAAATTCATCAGGTTTAACAACGAAGAAATGCAGGTTGCGTTTGTTTTGCCGCGATCCGTTTTCTCCTGTGCCAGCAGTGTGTCGTCGGCTTTCAAGAAGGCACGCTTGCGAACTTTGACCGATCATCAACTGTTCACCTTTGGAACAGAAAACATCCGCTAAAATAAAAAGACAACAGAGGGACATTGAAATACTTCATCAAATCGGACACGAAAGCGGTGTTTTGTGTTTGATTCGATGAAATGAGCATCGGACGACTTTTGAGTGTTGGCCTTTCATTCACGACACAATCCGTCTTTCTTGTGTTTGGGACTAGAACTTGGTGGAGTAGGCAGGGTTGCTGTAAGCCTGCGCGGTCGCCGCGTCGTAGCTGGGCGGGAGCGGCTCGACAGGCTCGATGCGCAGGTTGGTGGTGGAGGCGCGGGTGCCGCTGGGTCCCCACGCGTCCGTCGGCTGACTGAGAACCCGCAGCCTCTGAAGTCATGCGTGGAAGTTCATTCAAGATTTTCAGTCGTCCGTTTTGAGTAAGAAGGAGCTTGCCGACAAATTCTTGTGTGGGATCAAATGGGATTCCTTCTTGATTAATCGTGATGGACGCCACCACCGGCACAACTGTCGACCCCACAGTTTGTGCGATGCCACTGGCTGGTACAGGAGCCAAGTTGCTACGCAACACCAAAAATCGCAGTCCAGATCGTACCCTGAACAAAGAGATTCCGTCCCAGTCGTTGTGACGATAGGTCTGCAGCACGACGCCGGCGCCGACGAGCAGCACAAGCGCGACCGACGTGACGGCCATGAGCCAGCCGATGGCCTGCGCCCAGCCGGGCAACTCGTAGTCTCCGTAGCTGAGCGGCGTGAAGTAGATGAAGTTGAACACGATCACAACCTGAAACGAAAGGGCGCTCGTCCTGGTCTGACACTAATAAGGAAAACACGCTCGAGTGCAAGCGACCAGAGTGATGAAGAAAAGAAGTCTCACAATGAGGATGAGAGGAGCGATGATCTTCCAGCAAATGAGCCAGTGAATGCCGATGCGCAAGCCACACATTTCCTCAATGTTGTCACGAATTTTATCTCCGCCTGAAACAGCGTTGTTGCGTGCAATGTCTGACATTTTTTGTTGGCCCAATTTGCTTATGCTCTCCAAGAAAAGCAAAGCAATTGTTTTGACCAACCAGCAGGAGCGTCATTTGTACTCGTACAAAGGAAAAGATTTGTGTTCACGTCTCGGTGTGATTTGATCCAACAAGTGAAAATATCGTACCGTACACCCAACCAAATACAACAACTTCCAGAAGCCCAATAACGACCAGCGACCAGCCTCCTGAGTAGTAGCTCATCAGTTCCAACCAGTAGACACCCGCCTGAAAGTTTTCTCAGTACAAAGCAAGTGGAGGCTACAAAAGCTGTCTTTTTCTGTGAAAGTAACTTGGTATCTACTTCAGAACAAGCGTACAAACCCGAGTGCACATTGGTAGTCCCAGCAAGAAGAAGACAATGCACATTCCCAACGAGAAAAATGCCTTCTTCGGGCGAATTTGCGGGAAAAGGTCGCAGATTGCTGTCTGGATGTTCTCCAAGCCACCAAACTGCAAGTGAGAGAACAGTCGTGTTGAAAGGCGGTTACGCAAACGAAACACAAATTGTGGACATGTTTGTACCTGACTGTCGAGTCCCAAGGTGAGGAGCATGAAGAAGAAAAGCGACGCCCAGAGCTGAGGAACAGGCAGCATGAGAACCACCTCTGGATACGCGATGAACGCAAGGCCCGAACCTGGAACAGACACACTCGTGTGAACAGCCATCTTTCTGGTGAAACACCCCGCGCTGTTCGTTTCATGTTACTGTGGATGTAATGTCTCACCAGAAGAAGCCACGTCTGAAACTTGCTTCCCTTGTTGGTGAGCCATGTAGCCCAAGATGGAAAAGATGACAAAACCGGCGTACAGACTCGTCAGACAGTTGCCAATTGTCACCAACAAGGTGTCTCTGTGGTGAAGATACCGGAAGTGGGTATCTGCAGATCTGTTTCTCAATATATTTCGCAAATGAAGGGGCACAAGCAATGCGGTTGGTACCTGTAAACGTTGTTGTTAAACTTGTTGTAAGACGCAAAGGTCATCATTGAACCAAATCCTACTCCAATGGAGAAAAAAATCTGTCCCGCCGCATCCACCCAAACCTGAAAGAAATCGCTTTCTTGTGTCGAAATTCTGAGCGTGCCGCATTTACACGTGTTGGACACAGTATACCTTGGCACTTTTCAGTTTGCTCCACTCTGGAATGAGGAAGAACTTGATTCCCTCCCCGGCTCCGGTCAGAGTCACACCGCGGAAGAAGAGGATCGTGAGCAGCACGTAGGGGAACGTCGCCGTGAAGTACACCACCTACGAATCGGAAGGAAACGTTGCAAACAAGCGACCATAAAAAGAAGCCAAGAGGACAAGAACGTTTCACACCTTGCCGGAGGATCTGATGCCACGGATGATGCACAAGTAGCAAATGACCCAGGCCACGAAGAGGGTGAGCACCAAGTCCCACTGCAGCGAGCCTGCGTCCTCGATGCGCTCACTTCTCCTCAACACGCCCCAGCTACAAATGACAAAATGTTCCTTTTATCAGCACTGCAAATTTGCTTGAAAGAAAGAAAGCCCAACTTCTCACACCCAACAGCACGCCACACAAAGTAAGATGGAAATCACAACTACTCTTTTGTCCAGCGAGAATGATGTTAATGCGCACTTGAAATACTCTTCACTCGGGCTGACTTGGTTTGCCACTGCGGTGTTTGTCAGCTCATCCAGCGAGTTTCGTGTCAGTGTGACGCAGGTCGTCACGTTGCAGAACGTCATCTGCGCGTCCTGCATGTAGCAAGTTCGGTTGAACCACACCCCACCTCCGCTCTCGCACGGCTCGGCTTCGGTTCGGCTGTAACAGTCTGAAAAGGGCGGATATATTTGTAATTTCTTTCACACGATTCAAAGTTCAGTTCTGGTAAGTTGTGTATTCAATCAAAGTTCTCACACTCGGTGTTGAAGTCGTGGTCACAACCGTCCCACGGCAGTGTCTTGGTCCACGATTTGAAGAGATAATAGCAGCTCCAGGCAATGATCATGTTGTAATAGATGTTGCTCATGCACGAGATAAAGAATATTCCAAATCCAACACCTGAAACAATGAACATGTCCCCACAGTTGTGCATGTTTGGAACAATGAGTGACAGCGGCATATTGAGAGACTTTGTTTCAATTTTTCCTTCATTTCCGTATGATGACAAAACTGCAGCAAAGTACGATCGAGCAATGGGATATTTTCTCACCCCTGAACAGCGGGGACACGGACCAGACGGTTATGGGTCCGGAGGAGGAGTACTGTCCGAGGGTGAGCTCCATCAGGAAGAGCGGGATCCCCACGAACGTCAGCATGATGGTGTACGGGATCAAGAAAGCCCCTGAAGAGTAAGTGTCGCAGTTTAGAAGGGTTTCAAGACCCAAACCGTTGAGCACAGTTGGTCTTCGCTGTTTCGTCGTTATCGCGCACTTGGTGTCACACGACAGCAGTCCAGCCCCTCCCCTCGCCCCCCAGCCTTGCTCACCTCCTCCGTTTATGTAGCAGAGATACGGGAACCTCCAGACGTTGCCGAGGCCGACGGCGCAGCCGAGCGACGACAGCACGAACTCGGCGGGGTGCGCCCACTGCCCGCGCTCGGGCTCCTCCGACGCGCGCGCCTCCTCGTCGCTAGTGTCGCGCTCCTGCAAGTGAGAGGGTTGACACACATCAACAATTCATTTCTTGGGTCATCTGGGAAGATCCACGAGTTGGTCGAGAAGGCACAGACCCCTGAGAATATTTCTCGACAAGTTTCGTCTGACAGCACCAAATTGGGGTCAAAGTTCTCCCCTCTCCAAGCTTTGCTTTACTTTCATGAAGTTGCGCACCAGCGCAGCGCACGTGTTCTCTCATCACGGAAGACAAATCGCACTTTTACACTGTTTTCTTTGGGCATTATTGATGAGGTTAAAAGCCTAATTACTCCGGATTTGCCGACACACGCAAAACATGGTTTATCACAGAACACTCGGTGATTCTCACAGTCCGTGGTTGATCCAGACATGCAGTGGCAAAACAGTCATGTCTCTGTACGCCGCTGCTTTTGTGCGCTCGAACGAAAGAAAAAGTGACTCCGCAAGAAGGCCAAAACTGGGTTGGATTTATTTCCACTCTGAAAGTGCACACTGGTACAGCAACAAATTCTTGAGGCACAAGTTTGTTTGCCGTTGGAGGCTTGTCCAGGCTGCAACATTTCTTCACCCGAAAGTGAATTGTTCGTGCGTTCTTGCTGATCACAGGCATGAATTCAACAGGGCTGTGTCCGAACCACTCTTTTGCGCACTTCTTCCAAAGGAACACTGAGAAGCTTGGGAACCAGCTGTTTTCTACAAATGGTCACTTCAGTTCATTCCTGAGGCTTGGTCTGACATTGCAGGTTCCTGCTGCGCATGTGGATTATTCTGAACAACCAGGTGATCCCAGAGACGCAACGTGTGCTCTGGTCGAACTCCTCCTCTACGGATACCTATGTGGCATTGTTTGTGTTCTGGGAATCATTGGGAACACGTTTTCGTTTGTGGTCATTGGACAAAGCCCTTGTCACGTTTCAAATGTGTTGCTTTTGCGAGGAATTTCCTTGGCGGACACAGCAACACTTCTTCTCTGGCTGCTGCTCAGAACGGCTCTGATTTTCGTCAACACGTATTCCACTGTTTCCCTGCATTTGTACAATGTGACGACGGTGATGGGGTACGCTCTCTTCCCGTTGATGGTCATGAGCAGAGTGGCATCTGTCTGGATCACTGTCATCATCGCTTCGCACCGATACATTGCCGTCAGATTTCCTCTCAAGGTAAGGAAACTCACGCAACGGGTTCGTGAAGGTTTTGTCTTCACCAGAACAACATGTCTCCAGTCCTCATGTGTTGGCTCATTTCTTTGTCCTACAATTTTCAGGCCCACAAATTTTGTTCGTGGCGAGCCACGGTTGGTCAAGTTACCACTGTCGTGATCTTGTCCGTCGGTTACGGCATCTTCAGGTACTTCGAGACGCAGATAATAAGCATCGACCTTCCCTGCGGTGCGACGGCCAGTGCTCTCACCGACACATCGGTAACACGAGCGCAGACAGACGTGTGTCAAATTGCCTTGAACGAAAGCAACATGAGGCAGAATGTCTGATACGATCTGCCAGTGGTTTTTTACCACAGATTTGGAGAAGCCCTCTCTACGAGCTGTTCTACAAGGTGATCCTCTCGTTCTTGTTGGATCAGCTACCCGTGTATGCTGCCAGCGCGCTCTGTGTGCTTCTGATCAAAGCTCTGCTCGGTCAGTCACCACGCACACACACACACACACACACACACACACACACACACACACACACGCAAGAGCACGCGAGCGCTGCTGAGTTCAGAACTGCAGAAAACTGGAATATTCCTGCGTCTTCGAACACATTGTACAACCACAGTATTCAGTGCACTTTGAACACGAGGAAAGCCATTTGTGCAGTGCCGCCAGTGTTATTCCATTCGAGTCTCATCTCTCTTTCATGCACAACTTTCTCTCATCTCTTTCTCTTTTCTTCTTCTCGCTCCTGTCTCAGAACATTTGAAGCCACCGTGCAATGAATCCAGGAATAAAGAACTGCATGTTTCACAAATTCACGCAAGCTGATTTCAAGTCGCGTCCTGCACAAACACATGTAACGACCACAAACACACATACACACAAACACACGCACGCACGCAAACAGTCTGCCTTACGCACGACAAAACTCCTCATTATTTGAAAGATTGCGAGTTGATCGTGGCATCTTGACATTTCAGCTGCACGACAGAAGCGCTCCACGCTGACGGTTCAACGAGTTCCGATGGGAGAGCGCGAGTACGGACTGCTCGTCACCCTCGTCCTACTCGCCTGCATCTACGTCTTCTGTCAAATCCCGGCAATTGGGGTCGCCATTTATGGGCTCTTCGTTCCGCCGGAAGAACAGCTGCAGTGTGACAGCGTGTACAACTACATGGCCATGGTCACCGACACGCTCTACATCGTCAAAGCTTCAGTCAATCTGCTCGTGTTCTACCCGTGTGCAGCGCTGAGCTTTTGCAAGGCCTGGCGCAGAATGACGAAGTGCAAGTGGCGTTCAACGAAAGTGCACAGTCAGACTGACAGTGTCACTGGCTTGGCCTTGAATTCGTCTTAAAATCAGCACTTTCTTCACACTGCGTGCAGAGAGAGAAAATTGTCAAGTCAGAAAGAGCAGTCTCCACAAATTTCTGTTTCCAAGTTAGAGCAACACGAATCTTGCCACTGTGACAACGAAGTCCATTCGGAAAGACACGCCGATATCTTTGCCAAAACGTTCACACTTTTTCGCTTGATATATCTGGAAACATTGTGAGTTACGTGATTGACAGACATCTTTGTGGGACCTGCCAAACACCAGAAGGTCAATTTATGGAATTGTTCGGATGAGCCCACCAAGCTGGCCCAGTTTTGATTCCTCGGAGGTACAGCAGAATTTCCCGGTGTTTGCAACAATCTCATTTACGACGAATTTGCTCACTCACAAAAAGATTTCGGACTGCTCAACGCCGAGCGAGCGAGCGCGACGCGCTTTGGTGGCTCGGAATGTTTTCCTTTCTCTGGCTCATTTGAATTGCATTGTCAAATGTCATCCCTTTGCAAACATTCACTCGACCTCAGTCTCGATCCCTCCTGAAATTATTGTTCCTGATAGCGTACGCCGGGGAAAGAATCGTGAAACATGAATTGAAGTGTGGATTATTGATTGCAGAGGAAGATCGTTTGAGCTTCCAATCTTCTTGAGCAGCAAAAAACGTGTGGACATCCGCCTCGTCCCCGATTCCTTGATCAGTTTGATGGATTATCCAAACGTTTGCCGCGAAGTCAGAACAGGTTGCAGTCATCGGAACAATTTGCAGCAATCCTTGTTTGTCGGTGGAAGGAAAAGACAACACAGGTTGAGCTCAGCAATAATCAGTTGGTTGTGCAAACAAAAGTTCCAAATGCAAAAACCTCGTTCCAGAGTCAGACCAAGAGAAAATTGTGCGTACGAGAACCTCTCAGCTTGACAAATGCAGATTTTTAGCTGCATTGTTTCATGTGTTGATGTTGCGGCTCGCCACGTTTTAGGGAATGGTCCACTGCACCTCACAACACGTTGACACGTTGTGTGGATGGCGGTTTACGCGTTTTTACAAGAGTCGCTGAATGCACCGACCATACTCCACTCTCTTTTGTCGGTGTAACAACGGAGCGTGAGCTTCTTGTCGCCCTGATCCGACAAACCTGACGACACACGACAAACGTCTACACAAAAACAATTGAAATCTATCAAACTGCAAAAGCCTACCTTGCTGTTAGCTGAAGTCTTTCCACCCATGACTTCAATCTCACTGACTGTTTCATCAAAACTGGGAATCTGCAAATGGACCAACATGAAGATCAAGTCTCATGGTTATGTATACTTTATTTAGTCACTGAGCAAACAACACCTCGCCTGGTGCAATTATTGCCGAAAGCGAAATGCAGAATTACTAAGGTAGTTGCCAGCCACAGTTCCAAGCACGTTTGGGTTCCATAGCTGAATGGGTGTCGGCTTTGTAAACCTCGGAAGCGTGGATTCAGCCCTGCCCTTGCCTCTGTCATCAGGTTGCGAATGACCACATGCGAACAAGACAAAATCAGTTTCAGCAATGAAGTGCAAAAAAGAAGCATTTGTGAGCTAAGATTGCAGTGTGGTGGTCTCGAGAACGAGGTAAATCTCGGGGTGGAGTCACAGGGTCACAGAACTTGAGAGGCCTCACCTCAGCGGTCCGCAAAACCATTTATTGTGTAAAGAAAACAAGTGTTTTTCTGCAAATGGTTGTCGAGGAAAATGAAGGTCGCTTCATTCCATTGTCTGGCTGCATACGCCCACGACAAGTGCTGCTCTAGGCTACACTCCACCAATGAGAATGGGAACAAAAACAAAAGGACAAGCAGGGAGATGCGGTCTCATTCTGCTGCCATACCCGCTGATCATCACGAAGTCTCGGCCGGAACTCCAGCCTGGCACGTAATCAAGTCTCGACACACCCAAAGTCTAACTTCAGAATTTACAGAACTAGACCTGCCCTTCCGTGGCCAAATGTACCGCTGGCTGGTCCGGTTGTGGTCCAGTTGTGGTCCAGTTGTGGTCTGGTTGCAGTGTGGGTCCGGTTGCATGAGTCTGATTGCACTGGGCTGGTTGCAGCCTGACCTGGATCAGACCTGCACCTGCAGAACTCAGACCCAGACCCACGGAACCAGACCCTGACAAGTGCAAGCACACTGGTAATGCTGGCAGAAACCAGTAAAATCAGACTGGTGCACCCAGACCAGTGGAAGCAAACCAGCATTTTGTCAAGTTGTGCCATGCTAGTTGAACCAATCTGCTTGCATTTGTCTATCTCTGGTCTCAAGGATCTGGGTCTGGTTCTGCAGGTCTGGGTCTGATTCCAGTTGAAATCCAGTTGCAGTGACACAAAACAAAGTTCCTACTTGGTTCCTCTGTATCTGCCAGTGGTAATGAGAACCCCTACTCAAACATATATACGAGGGTCCAGCACCACAGATTGGGGTCAGCGTGCAGGTCTGCGTCAGGGTCTGGTCGTAGTTCAGGTCTGGACTGGGTCGAGTTGTGGTCTGGTTCAGGATCTGGGTCCAGTTGCGGTCTGGGCCCGGGTCCGGGTCTGGGTTCGATTGCGGTCCGGTTACTGCAACAGGACCAGAGGACCGACAAGGCGCCGTTGACAACCCAATGGTGCAAAAATTGGAAAAATGTTCGTTGTGAAAACCTGAAGTGCCGCCCTCAGGTACGCACAGCGTGTCAACACAGAAAAGTGTTCACACTGTGTAAGTTTAGATCGCGACTGTCGATGTTGATTGGCTCTGGCGGGGATGAAATTGTCAATCTTATGTCCTTTATTTTGAGTTTTTCCATGCCAGACACACTCAATGGAGATATAGAAATCATAAGGCATTCATGCACTGGCGGCTCTGTCGTTACGTAGCATGTTTGTGGCGTACGATTGCCTGTGTTCGTGTCATCATGAACTGTTGACGGAACTTGTCATTATCTTACGTCTTCTTTCTACACAACTGTGCCCCGGCTTTGCACGAACTGGGTACCCAAGTATTTCAGTCCTCTTTTGGTTGTTGGCAATTTACCCTGATGGTGTTTTATCGGCTCACAACAGGCTTCATGTGTCAGGATGAGGGATGGTTTCCAAACATGAATGATGTGTATTTCCACACTAAGTTTTCATGTTTCACTCGCACGAGATGTGCATTTCCTCAACAAGGGCTGTCCATTTGGTTGTAACGCAGCAAAACTTTCACTTGAGTGCCATGAATGGACAGGATACGCGCATCAAAATTGGGAATAGTTCACGGTGAATAATGTCTGTGTCTTTGATCACGGAACTGTGTCTGTGGAACGAGCTCACCATCTTTCATGGCAAAATTACACAAGTGCGAGAATTGTGGCAAATTATCAGGAAACACCAAACTGACGACACAAACTTCGTGGGCTTATCTATCGAGCCTGCGGTGAAAAGTGATCCAGCGGCACAATGTACGCGGTAAGAGCCATTGAAAGAGTTCCCGCTGGTTCCTGCCATTTTCCGTGTTCTACCGATCCATCGCAGTCGGTTGTGAGCTTTCCTTGTGTCCGGAAATGAGAACGTACGTATAAAAATGATGTATGCCTCAATTGCGTGGGCTTTAGCACACTAGCTGTGGTCGAGATGTTTCTTGACCCGTGAACAGAAGGCTTCAGTGGTCCACCATGTCCATCAGGAATGTAAGGTTGCAGGGCCCTGAACTTCTGGTGCTTCCCCCATCGTCCCTTTCGTGTTCTCTGGACGGCCCCAAGGT
>JAAUXT010123739.1_pt1 | contig 16919 bp, 14 predicted proteins | sample 7278171 | NCBI WGS metagenome assembly JAAUXT01 (sample SAMN14350112, study PRJNA611818) | marine sediment metagenome | isolation source: surface marine sediment (1.8m) | place: French Polynesia: Moorea | collected 2018-08 | reverse complement strand
GACTGTGGTGGCATATGTGATTTTTTGAAGGCAGTTGACCGCAAGAACATGCGTGAGTGTCGGAAGAGATCGCTGAAGTCTGTGAAGTTGTCAGTGAAATTTCGCAAATGAACATGTTGACTATCCAGTTCCTATTGTGTTTAATCGAATAAATTTCAGTTGAGTGCAAGCACATGACGACTTTGTCATTGGCGACGATGATTCAGGTCAGTGTGAGAAGCGCCACTCGCACAACTGTCTGCAAACATCGACAAACCCGCGACTAACTCGGTACCGTTGTAGAAGTTTCCTTTCCGCACTTGTTCCGCCAGATCAGCTCTTCAACTGGGGCCTATGTGGACGAGAGATTTGGCCCATGGATGAGAAAAGTAGGTAAAGTTGCTAAGTCCTGCAGCCTTCGGAGTACTTTTGCAACATACGATATTTACGTGTGAGGATTCTTACCACAAAGTCTTCGTTGTTGTCAACAGCGCGCTCTTGTTTCCTTCCGTCCAGGTGCTTCCTGCCTGCAGAATTCAGTGAAACGTGGTCAGCCACGACCGTTTTGTTTTCATGTGATTCGGCACATATTTGTTCTTGCTCAACCTTTGGCCCGGTTGTTGTGTCGCTGTTTGTATCAGCCTTGATGTCTTGGGGATCCGGTGCTTCCCTGGGTTGATCACAGCTTGCTGTGTCCGCCTGACTCTTGGCGCCCTGTTGTTTTCCCTTTGTGTTATCTTCCATGCTCGCGCCTGCAGGATGCGTTTGAGATAAACTGTACTCGAACCATAAACAAATCGGGAACGTCTTCCCGTGTTTGTAAGTGCGTACAAAACACTTACAGCACTTTGTGATTTGCAAAACTCCTCCCCCACGGCAAAATGTTGTGGTTTAACATTTGAGCATCAGGGGTGATTGAAACACTTTGTCCTTTGTGCACCCGCAAAGTGAACGTTTCTGCAGGCCAAAGAATCGCTTGCTGTGTCTTCTGGACGAACTTGACATGTTGTTTAAGTCGACGGCCAGCATGCTGTGCAAGAACATTGTTCATGCATTTGGTTGGTACCGTTCCTCAGCACGGCAGAGCTGTTGAGAGCGAGGTGCGCGTGTTACCTGGCTTTGTGCCCCGGATTGCGCGTGCCAAGTCATCTCACTCGATCGCACGTCACTCTACACGTCGCCGCACATTCTTTTTCATACAGGTGTCAAAAAACCTGGCATTCCGCTGTCTCACTTCTCATAAACATTGGCCAAGGAGGGTATCAAGATGCTCAGGAACAAAGAAATGGAATTCATCACCAGATTGCAGGGTTTGGCGGCACATTTGCCGTGCATTTGAACGACCACCGTTTGCACGCGCAAGACAAGTTCCATTCTGGAGTTTGTTCAATCCTCAATAATTGACACACACGAAAGACGGCGGTACTTTCTGCTCCACGCACGCAGCAGGACGTTGTCCAGGGCGCAGTGGTGGTAGTGTACAAAAACAAACGCGTTTGCACAGCTTACGTTGAGCACAAAGTCATCAAAATTGTGTCGACAAAATCTCAAGTGATTTCCAGTGGAGGTGGAACAACGAGCGAACAACATGCAGAGTGGAATTTGAGGACACTGCAACTCGTGAGAAGGTTCCTGCCTGTGGCTCACCTCTTTTAACCCAGTGAAGTTGTCCCGCGGAACCCGATTCACTCGAACCTCCCTCAGAGACACGTCTTGAGCAGAAGAAATCATTGAGCTGTTGTCGCGCTACAGGAAACTGGAAAATGTGGACGAAATAAATTTTTCACGTGTCCCGATTTTCCAAGAGTTGTTGAATTCTCTGCAGGTTCATTCTTGTCGATGGCACGAGTATCAAGGACATTGAACACACACTTGATGGGTTGCAATCTTTAAGACAATGATTGACAGCTAATGAAAGAGGAACACTGCTCGTGAGTCGTTGTCACGAAGCACGAGAGCACTAGATGCGATCCAATCGAAATCTGCTCATCGTGGTGGCCGCAACAATTCCAAGCGAAACTTTCGAAGTCTCCTCGCACGAGGGTGTATCAACAGGCTCCGCGTACTTTCAGCCCAATTTTCTCGACCGGACATTTGCGTAGTGGAGTCGACAATCGTTGTTCATGCCAATAACTTTGTGCTCGTACATGTCAAACCCACTGCAGAAACGAGAAAACGAATGAGCCTTTCAGGGTTCCACGCTGTCTGAGTGATGTCCTTGCTCGTTAGCTGATCCGACTTGGCCTCAAAGTGATCCTGCTGTGAGAAAGTCAGCTTTCACGCAGAGCCAGCGCAGAAGCTGGGCCAGAATGTAGGCAAAGTCAACAGCAGCGCGCTCCTGAATGTGAGACGCCCGTGTCAGAGCAACCAAGGTTCAGTCGAAAACAGATTCACTTTCTGACAAAAGGGGTGACAGAAATTCAAAGTGAGCCATTTTTGCAAGGTGAACCACGAACCCGTTGATGTGTGCAGTCATCACCTTCCTTAAATGATGTCCCTTTGGGTCCTCCATCACCCAGTTTGTTGCTTTCAACACCCATCTTGACTGACTGTCCAACCAAATACTCACTTTACCCAGGGCCTTGGAGGTTCTCAAAGTGTTTTCCATACCCAAGGCACAATGAACTTTCCAATATATGCCCAATGAATGGCACCCCCAACTTGGGTGGTGGCTGGCTTTTGGCCACTGACCCATTCACAGCTCTGAAAATATCCGGACACATGATGGCAACTGACCCACCTGTGGTCAGCGATCCAGGTCAGTGATCATGAACAGGTTGTTGCTTGAACAGGCCATTGGCTGACAAGGGGAAGGGTTCCTGGTTGGTGGTCAATCGCTGAAAACGGGTTGGTGACCACGAACTGGTGCACGTACGTGGTTTGTCCACGAATTTCCCGTCTTCGCATCTATAATTGCTAGATTCACCACACCAACTGGTTGGGCTAGATTCACAACACAAACTGGTGGGACCAGATTCACCAACCAACTGATGGGGCCAGATCCACCACACCAACTGGTGAGGTCAGATTTACCACACCAACTGAAGGTGCCAGACTCACCACACAAACTAGCAGTCAGTGTCCGAACACAGAAAATTCGTGGACGAACTACGTACGAGCGTATAGCCCATTGACCGCGTGGAGCCGGGAGTGTGTAATTCGTATTCAGAGTGTGGCTGTACTTCCAGACAAAACTCGAGCACACCTGAGCTCGCCTTGAGGTAAATCGTTTCATCATTTCACATCCCTATTCAGCTTCTCTTAGAAAGAAAAGATAACGGTGTTGTTGGGTTACCGGACGTGGGAGCGTCTCTCCAGCCCGTTGATGTCTCTGCAGCATGTCCCTTTTCGGTTCAAACAGTTTCCGTTTCCCTGGTGACGTGGTCTGACATCTCCAACCTTGGGTGCCAGTCTGTGGCGTTGTTCCCAGCTCAGGAGTGTCCTTCACGTTCATCGATCTTCTATTGGCTCGAGTGTAGTCGCCTGTGCGGTTCACTTTCACGCAAAGAACGGTCTGAAAACGAAAACATTTCCTTTCTTTTCTTGAAAGAAAATTTACCAAAAGCAGGACAAAGAACCCAAAAGCAGTTGATTTCTCAATGTTCTTTTTCCTTTGAAACTTTATACATGTGTTTGTTTTGTTGGTTTTTGCCCCCCAAAGAAGCTGTTTCTCACTCAGGTGCTCATTCAAAAGCGCAGGGAAAACCCTCAAGTGTTCGTCTGCTCACAGCACTCGAAAATTAAATTCAGATTAATTTGCTCGAAAAAGCTGAAACCTTTCAAGTGCAAAAATATTCGTACGAAATATCGACCGAAGTGAGGTCGAATTGAACGGGACCGACCTGTGTCCAACTACCGCGCAGAGAAGGAAAGGAGAAAGGTGAGGTACCTCCCCAGTCTTTCTGTCTCTCTCCGCCCCCCCCCTTTTGCCCCTTTTCCTGCTTTTTCCAAGTTGTTTGCCATTTTGCAGGAGAGGGAGTCAGGTATTGTTGTGGTCTTCACCAAAAGAGTTTACACCTGTGTTGCTCTGTCACGCCAATTGGTGATCGCACGAGGATCGTTCACATTCAAGCGTTCAGTGTTTGAATTACTCGTGTGGCCGTCGGTCTGTCAGTTTCTACCTCCAGGAATAGCACAGCAGCTCAAAGCAATTGGCTGGCAATGACCTGCTGCGTAAATATTTTAGAATCCTTTGTCAAACTCAAGTGAAACAAATTGATACAACTGAGCGTAATTTATTGAAGTGAACAGAATTGACACGAGATCTTCAGGTAACCGATGGCAATGACGACACACATGAAGTGGTTATCGACCTGAGACAAGTTGTTCCGTTTGGAATCGTAGCTGTGCACGAAATATTGTGACCTCTACGAAAAAGAGTTTGAGATTTGCGTGTGGGTCTTCCTTGTACCAATTCTGACCGCCATTCAGGGCACAGGAAGTAAAACACATCTGAGATTGGGACAAGAAAAATGCCAAGACTTTATTGCCACCAACCCTTGTCCTCCCAACATCAACCCTTTGATCAGTACTGTTGTGATGTGTTCAAAACTGTTCAATCTCAGGGTCAAGTTCTTGGGTCTGGTCCGGCGCCTTGAAACAACCAAAATTTGCTTGGTTTAAGCCTGTGTGGAGATTGGCACCACTTGCAGGTGGCTGAAGAAATCCTGACACAGAATAGCCATAAGAATAAGAATTCCCTTGGTTCACAAGTGGAAGAGTCTGCAATCAATGCAGAAGAACCTCATTGGGCTCACACGAATTGCTCCAGATTCGTGATTTTCGTAAACTATGTTTGAGCTTCCCTATTTTGGCAAAGAGCTGCAACTCTTATTCACTCGTATTTGCCAGATCGCACTCTCTTTCAACTGTCAGTTTCATCATTCACTCTGACAAACAAGCTCAAGTTCTTGATCAGGACACTTTTATTTGGGTGTTCAATCAAACTTGGCTTCTTTTTGTCCTTTTGTCATCCTCTTTGTTGTCCTCTTTCTGAGTTTCGTTTCCGGAACCTTCAGAAATTGTGCAACAGGACAGAACAGGACAGAAAAGGCTGTATCGTTGGAGACACTCACTCCAAGCAGCTCCAAAGTTTGGTGGTCATCTTGAAAAGACGCACTGAATCTACTTCAAGCCTGGCGCAGAATACAAAAATTGATTTTGCCTTGCGTCACACAAACGAGAAAGAGTGACAAACAATAAAAGTTTCAGGCACGCGATTGCTCAAATGCAAGAAGCAAATGATTGCTCAATTGCTTGACGAGTGAAGGCAGAAGAGCCCAGCAATTGACTGCAGACAGCGCCGCCTCACAGATTCGACGGATTTTCAAGTCAGAAACGCACGTGCTGAATGTTAGGCCCTGAATTGACATTTTGGTGAGCAAGAAAGTTCGACGTTTGAGACAAATCTATATCGGCTGTGTACGTAGACAGGTGTTAATTGGGCTGCAACCAGGTGTTGTTCCTTGCAACAATTTTGCCCGTTCTTGACCAAAAACAAATGGCAACGCTCTGTTTTTGTTCGGTCCTCCAATCCAAACTTGCTTTTGATCTATGTCTGGCCACAACGACACAAAGGGTGATGTACGTGACAACACAACAGAACAACAGGAATAAAACCGTGGTCTTCTCAGGTGGGGATCTTCTTTCGCTTGGATTGGTCAACAGCTCTTGTTGGTCTGACCTGCCGGATCCGTTTGTGATTCTGTGGCGTTGTAAACAGGACGCAACGCTCACTCACGTGAAAAATATTTCAAAGTCCGAAGCTGTCTGGTCGCAGTAGATTTGAAACGAACCGTGTTCGATCATCTTGACAGCGCTTTCAGAGTGACTCGGAGTCCAGCTCCAGAGTCTTTTGACAAAACGTTGTCTTCACTTTGACGAGTTGTGACCTGATTTAATTGGGTGTTTCTAGTGTCTTGCATGGAGCAGAGGATGTGCTGTGCAGAGCGATGGACATCCACTGATGCAGCTTCACTGTCACCAAACTCCGGAGCGGCTGTGTTACTCCCCACCGATGGAGACAAAGCACGTGCCAAAATAAATCTGCATTCTCTTTGGGAATGCCTCAGAGAAGACCTGAAATTAACTTGTCCTGAGACACCCATTTGAAAGGCGTAAGAATGGATGTCGAGCAAGAAATGGCGGATCTTGGGATCAAACTCAACGAGAACGGAATCTGGAACTTGACTGCCTTGTTCAACCTGTCTCAGTTCATGGACTACGATTATCCTCCCGTGGAACTGCCTAAAAACTCGCAAATAACGCTCATCATCTTGTACACAGTGACTGCTGTTCTGTCACTGACAGGCAACTTGACAGTGATTGTCGTGTTGGTGTTTGGACATCGCAGCAAAACAGAAATTCGCAAGTACTTGCTAAATTTGGCTGTCTCCGACATTTGCATGGCGATTTTCTGCATCCCGTTCAGGTGGGCACAAGAACTTGGTAATGCTCGTCTGTGGTGTTTTCAACGCTTTTGTGGTTTTTGGACATCACCTTTTGTGGTCCTTTGTTTGCTTTTCCAATTCTGAAAGCAGTGAGTGAGCGAACCATGGCGAGGCCCCATTGTTTGCTCACTTGGGGAAAATCATTTTGGGTTCACCAAACCACGTGAACTGACGGGGTGTGAACGTTTCTGTATTTCTGTAACAAGAAGCAGTATTGTGCTCTTCATTGTTGGTGTTGCAAATTGACAACTGACGATAAATTGTGCTGCAAGTCATGAAGACTTCTTCTGGTTCTTTGTCTTTCAATCAACTTTCCATCAACTTGCACTCTTACTTGCAGCCCAAACGACGCGTCACTTGTTTTGCAATGGTGAATCTTTCGTGATGGCACTTTTGCTTTTAATTTCCGTCAAGTCTACGTTTCAATCATCACAAATTTGTTTACCAGATTGATGGTGTGGCGTCTCTTTTTGCAGTTTCACAAAAACGATGCTTGGTCGCTGGATCTTCGGTTCAACCATGTGTCCAACAGTCCTGTTCATTCAAATACTGAGCTTGACGGTCAGCATCTTCACGAACGCAGCCATTGGATGCGACAGGTAAAGTCACAAAATTATACGTTTTCAATCCTTTTGCTGCGAGGTTCTGTCAATCTCGCCCATCAGACACGTACTCGTAAGAGTACGATAGCCTGCGATCAGAACAAACCACAGGCGACCGTCACTCGGTCCTGAAGAGCCAGGAAAAAAGACAAAACCTGGCGTCGGTCTGCACCGTCATCCTCACCGATGACAGAGGGGAAAATGGACTGGTTCTCACTGGGAACCTTTCCGATCTCGCGTTCAACCAGAAACTCCTTGGGTTCCACATGTTGCGCAGAATTGCAACCGTGACCCTGAATTACCACTATGCGTACAGTCTTCGTTGTATTCACTTGAACACACAAGAAGGACCGTTTGGAAAGCATTGAGAACCTCAACTGAAACACGCCGCAATGTCTCGGAGTGACAGAAGAGGCACGAATGGATTTTTAGTTTGGTTGAGTTTTGTGCAGGTAATTACACCGTGATGACAAGTTTTGAAGCCTACGCACAGGTGCGGGCTTCTGGAAATTAGCAGAAGCTCCTCTGTTGATAATTGTGTCATTCTGCACAAAGACAGAAGTCCAAAACGTTGTTTTTCCAAACAGTTGTCTGCGTGCACAAGCCCTGAGAATCGGAAGGATTGCCGCCTGGCCGATGTCAAGCTTGACTTCAATCAAGCGGGTTTGGTGGTCCAGCTGGACTAGCTTCCTCTCGTTAGCGGCGACTTGTAGAAATATATCGTTGAATGTAATTGGAGCTCGTCGCCTTTGGGGTTCACCAGACACACATGATTTCGGTTTCTTGACGCTGAACTTCAATGACTGTTGGACTCGAAGCAGCAGCTATTGTCAGGTTGTTTCTCAGGCGAATTACTTGAGATCTACCTGGTTTACTGAAATCAGAAATGTATCCTTGGGCGCTCTTGTGACAATCTCTTTCACCGAGTGTTCGTAAACAATTTCAACCCGTGATGTTCAGAGAAATATGAACTGTCGTACAGTCAGCAGAATAGAACTTGAAGAAAACGGAGAGGTTGTTTGTGCAGGGGTCGAAAAAGGGCAAGCAATGACAAGGCGGTTCAACTCCAGTTCGTCCAAAGGGTGGGCCCGGGCCCGAGTCTTGACCCCAAAACATTGTCTTGCCCCCAATTTGCGCCACTGGCGCGATGTCCGAGGTCGGACTCCGATTGGAACTGGATCGCCCGTCCCACGATATTGTGTCTGGCAGAGATGGCAATCACATGTCGAGGATGTTTCCCAACTTCTCGCGAAGACAAACACCAGCCTATTTATCCCGGTCAGGCTTAGGACAGGGCATTCGCGTGGTGAGACAACCTCAGCCGCATTTTGGATCATGTGCAAATTTTGCAAACAAAAAGACCGTCTGGTTAACCCTTGGATACAACATCAGAGATCTGAGGCAATGAAGAAAGTTACACAAAACTCGTGACACACTTGGTTATTCTGCACAGACCTAGTGTATCACAACTGCACTCTTCCCCTGAATTCTCCAGGGAGACGCAGGGTGAGGAGAAAGTGACGTCTCTGTTCAGTTAGTCTGCGGGAAGATGTCTTTTTGGGTGGGTAGACGAAGGGAGACGGATCAATTGTGAGGTTTCGTTGTGCCGACACTCTCAACAAGGACCAGAAAAAGTGCGAGTTGGAGTTTTGGTGCTGAAAACCCAAAGGGGCTGTTTTAAATTGCAAAAGAATCACATTTTAACGGATAGAGTCTGCGTTCAGACGAAGAAGACCACGAGCATGTGAAATATGAGGAAGCCATTCGTGAAGCGAGACAGATCTGCGTCTTCCTCTGTGGGGCCAGGTGACAATCTGGATGGAATCTTGACATTGTCAGTCCTGCTTTGACATATGCTGCAGCAAAATGAGCTGCCGCGGCAGAAATCGATGGCTTCAACAAAGCAAATCAGACAAATTTGACAAGAACAGGACCAGCCATCTCCCACTCCCACGGTTCAGAAAACAAGCAAGAATGCTGGAGCTGGCATTGATGACCCGAGGTTCGAGTTTACAAAGAGAGTTGCAGTGACTCCGCCGCCCTGTCCCCACCTCAAAAAAATTGGTTGGAGTTACCCCTGGGGGTAAAGTGGGATTGCTGTTTGCCCAACTCCAGTGGAGTTGGATGAGTTGGCCTCATGCCCAACAAACACAATTCCTTTGGCAGCTCCAAGGGTCCCGTGGGTCTGAGCACGCCTTCACCCGAAGAGCGCTGGGACACGGCAAGACCAAGGTGGGCCCTCTGACCCGACCCATTCAACGTGACATGACTTCATTGAACACCAGAAATACGCTCGTAGATCTCTCCCCCAACACACCCAGGCTGGGGTTAGAGTATGAAGCTGTCTGGGTTTGCCTCTGCAGTCAAAAATCCCACGTGCGAGGTCGTATTTACGTGGACACGTGATAGCGTTTTGGCGAAAGTTCATTTCCGCAAGTTCGAGACAGCAACTTGCAATGCGCTTCTATTTTTTGAGCGTGAAAGAGCACCTGCTCTTGCCATTGTGTGTCTTCGGACGTCCACTGCCTTTCGCCTCCTTTGAGTTTGTGTCCATGTGCCCTTACAGTTTGTTTGTTTGCCTTTAATGTTTGTGAACATCCTCACAACATTGTTAGTAGCCTGACAAATTGCGGAAATTGATCTTGTGACATTGACTGGATCCACTTTCCAAGCTGCCGAAAGCAACCTCAATTTACAAAATTGCCACGTTCACGTTTCAAAGGTTGAGTGGCTGTGTTTTTGTCGCAAGTCCGCCTTGGCGGCTGGAGCGCGTCTTTTGCAGTCACTGTGGTGTTCTGTGTGTGAGTGTGTCAACAGTGAGACCCGCTGACCAAGTCCAAAATTCAAAAAATTCATAAATTGAATGTTCAACTTGTCCAACAAATTTGGGATCACAAAAAGCTATTGCTGATCAGTTTGAACTTGTCCCAAAATTTTCGGATCAGACCTCCGCTCCTGGTCCCAATTTTCACACACACACACACACACACACACACACACACACACACACACACACACACACCACAGTGACTGCATAAAGCATGCTCCAGTCTCCAAGGTAGATGTGCACTTGTGGGATCATCACGTATTTTTGGAATTAAATAGAAAAAAATGAAAACAAATTTTAGGTACAACCAAACGCACGTACAGTTTATGATCTCTGTTTTATGATCTCTGTTTGGTCATTTTAGATGTGAGAATAATGTTTTTCGACATGATGTCTGTTTGGTCAGCCTGTTCGCCCCAAAAACTTAGGGGTTTACGACTCGTACGAGACGGCACGCACATGCAGCTCTGCTCCTCTGTTGCCCGAATTTGAAAAAAGGCAAAAACTTTGGCTGTGTGAGCTTTTTTGTTTGCCAGCAAATCATTGTGCACGCGATAACTGATGACACTGGATGAATGGGCTTGACACTCAATGTCATGGATCAAGATAGCGTGGTTCCTTTTGATGTGATGGCACGTGCAGATCAAAGGTGTAGGTCAACAAATGTAGTTGCGTTGCCTAAAAGTATGTAAAACACATTTCAGAGTGTCAGATGCTCATTTCTGCTCTGGTTTTTGGACGAGCTTTTTGACTCAAGGAACTGTGACAGATGGGAAATAACACAAGTTGCATTTTTCTGGCAAATAATCTTGAGTGCATCAATATAGCTACAACAGAGTGGCAATAGTATGACAGTTGTCACCAAAATATGTGGAAATTTGTCAGGTCTCATGGGCAGGGTGGGTGGGGTGTGGGTTCACACAATATTGACCTCACCAATGTATAGTGTGAAGCTTGGATGAAACCATGGCAAAATCAATATTGGGCGACGCTCCGCCCAGACTCCCCATCCATGGTATGTTGCCCGACCCTCAGATAACATCAGTGAACAAGGGGTCACACAACATTGATGTCTGAAGTTCAGACAACACATACCATAATGACCGTCTGGGTTCCCACCAAAGGTGGGAGGAGGGGCAGGTGGTCACACAGCATTATGTGTTATCTGAGGGTCAGATGACAAACGCTGTGTGATCCCCTGTTATGGCCTCACCAACAGATAGAAACAGGTTGGGTGACATTTCAGTGTGAAGTCGATGTCAGGTGACCCCTCCTTGGGGGTCAAACAACATGGATCTCACCAAAGGATGGAATGAAGGTTGGGTGATAACCTCGTGCACGAGCCTGCCACGCTGATGCGCTTGCAATGCTGCATTTTGGGCTGTTTGAGTTAGCGATAACATCTGACTTCAATTCTGGGTGTCCTGAATGCACAAAACCAGCCAGTCACACCCAGAGAAGCGCAGCTCAAAGAACCCACATCCGCGTCCGTCGATGTCCAAATGCGTGTCCCAACCAAGAAAACCTTTGCACAAACGATAAACACCAGGACAAACTGGAAATTTGAAACGGTAATCAATGTTGGTGGGACAAAAAAGAACTGCTATGTGGTTGACTTGCCAGAATTCCACCTGACCAAACTACATTTCCAACAGAAACGAATTGCCTGCCATTTGTTATCAAATTCTCGCTGTTGTATTTCAGGTACATGGCTGTAATCCACCCAATTAAAAGGCGGATGACTAAAAGCCGCCCGGAGGTGATCATTCTTGGGATCTGGTTGGCGGCGGCCGTCCTGGCGAGTCCGCAGCTCTTCGTGTCGCGCACGCGGCAGCGCGTCTACGGCGGCGACGTGCTTGTTGAGTGCGGCGAACGCTGGAGCGCGCAGTCCCGCAGCGTCTACACCCTCACCATCCTCACCGTGACATATCTTGTGCCTTTGTTGCTGCTCATTTTCTCGTATCACCGCATCTGCTGCGCCCTGTGGAGTACCTTCGAGATCACAAATGGAGACCTTGCTCACAACGGATTGCGTGATCAACTGAGGCTGCAGTCAAGGCGAAAGGTCCATATACAGCGCTGGTTTCTGTTTCAGTGACGCAAACTGAACCAATGTAGACAGGTCGTGTCGTGTCTTGAGTTGACTTTTGAGTCGCCTTCGTGTCGTGGCAAAAGTACTTGCTCTGCTCAAATCTTTAACGGAAGCTCAGTTTTATTGGAGACTTTCCGAATTTCAAGGTTATCTTCGAGGTTGATCCCGCCCACCAGCACAAGACCGTTCTCACGATTGACCAGATTGTGCGTTGTGTTTCAGGTGGTCAAGATGTTGATCAGTTTGGTCGTGGCGTTTGCAGTGTGCTGGTTCCCTCTCAATCTCTTCAACCTTGTCCTGGATTTACACCCGAGTCTGCTTGACCAAATCAAGACTCGGGACGACGAGAGGCTTCTCATCGGGTTGTTCTACGCGTGTCACTGGCTCGCTATGGCCAGTTGCTTCGCTAATCCCATCATCTACAGCTTCTTCAATGAGAGTTTCAGGGTGAGTTTGCAATCCATTTGACATGATTGTGCTAAAACCACACAAGCACCTAACGCAGCAAAATCGGACCTTCGTCGAGAGTATCCTACCAAATGTAAGTGTTTTTTCTGCTGTTGTGCGGTTCTTGCGTGAATTGTCCACCCTTGCCCATGATTGTCAACACCACACGGACGTTGTTTGGCAGATAGACCTCGGAACGGTGAGACCTTGAGACAGTGAAACCTTGGCCATCATGCCACTGAATCACAGACTGGGCCGTCAAGCAGCACTATCAGCTGTCTCACAACTGAATAATGCGGTGTGACGCCAGCGTGGTGGTTTGTTCCATTTCCCTCCGACTTGGGAGAAAAGGAACAGGTGAAACGAGAGATTTGCAGGCTTGAAGGTTTGAAATGACTTCTGTCCGTCAATGAAATCAAGACTGATGCAAAACCACCCTTTCAAAACGTTCACGAGCCCGGAGCGTTGTCGTGATTGCTTTTTGTTTTCAGATGAAAGACAAAACAAGTGACGTTGGTGTGTGGCCGTGTGTGTTTGGAATGCGTGGAAGTGTCCGTTTGAAGGTGTAAAATACCTTTCTTGAGCATTTCAGGCCTCTTTTCTTTGCAACTGTCCTTGCCTTGTGGCACTACTGAAGCAAGTCTGCCCTTTTCTTTTGTAACTTTGGAAATTTTTTCTTTCTCTAACTTTGTTTGACGTTGTGTTCCTGGGCCTTCCCAAGGGCAGGCCACAAAAAAAGTGGGTCAGGCCTTAGCTTACCACAAGAAAATTGTGGTGATGATCTGTAACCCAGGTTTCTGAACAAATGTCATGCTGAGGCCTGTGTCACCGTACCCAATCAAGAAAATGCCTTCAAATGCCGTCCTTTATTCTCACTTTGACCAACCTCACCTGTGTATGCCCCTCCCTGACCCCAAGGAGTTAGAAGAGGCGGAAAAGTCTGCCAGAAGTGAAAGTGTGGCAAAGGACCATTCCCCACAAGGGAATGGCAAACCTGCTGTTCTGTTCACCACAACATGTGAGGCAAGGCAAAGATGCGCAGCCCATATTTTTTTTTTTTTGCTGATGGAAAAGAATGTTATGTTCATCACAAGATACTTGGGCTGATTCTCCTTTGGCAGAGGTTGAAATGATTTCTTGCCATATTGGCAAGCCATACAATAAGAAACTATGATGCGGCCCCGGCAGGAGGAATTCAGGTGCTGACCTTCTTGTCTGCTCTCAGGCAAAAACTGGCGTATTTCATGTTTCAAGCCAAACGAAAGCTGGTATTTGATGTACGAAAAAGCATTTTCTTGCAAAACGTGAGAAAGTGAGGGGTTTTCACTTTCAATGCAATTTCAGTACCATCTTTTACTTCTTGCCATATTGGCAAGCCAAAAATCAGAAACTATGATGCGACCCCGGCAGGAGGAATTCAGGTACTGACCTTCTTGTCTGCTCTTGAGCAAAAACCCTTTTTTCGTTTGATGTCTGTTATTACCAAAATAGAGCCATTGGGTAGTGCGCATGCAGTGATGCAGGCCTTTTCCTCTCCCCTGCGGAAACAGGAAAATTCCTTCCTGCAGTGGGCAACAGACGTCTTTGCACACACGGTGTGGTTGTTCGCAAAGACAGACGACCCATCAATGAATTATTTATAGCAGTGTCTAATCATTTTGGGAATGAAGATCTCATTGTCACAAAAGGCTAAACATGTCTGCACGATATTGCAATGATGAAGATTCCTTCTCATCCTTTCTTGCAAAGGTAAAATTCTTCTGAAGAAAGAGATGTGACAAGGTTATGTTGACCAGCGAAAGGATGGTGTCTCATGAGATGCGTCCTTGTCTGAACCAGAACATGAAATGAAGTACTCAGCAACCACCAACTTTTCAGTCTCACAATTTTCGGTCTCCTTCTCCTTTGGAAAGGGTGCCTTTCTTTTGTCAAGCAAGGGCAACTCACCAGATGAAAGTTCGGGTCAGCATTATCACCACATGAAATAAAAAAAAACAGGTCCATCCTTGAATGAAATTTGATTCTCGTGTGCGTGAACTGCAAAAATCTGTGTCCCACAAAGTGTGACATCCACGTGCCATATGTTGCAAGAATCCCATGGAACTCAGCAAGCACAACTTTTTCAACAGTCAGTTGTTCAGAAGCAGTTGTCTTTTCATCTCACACGAGTCGAAGATTGTTGTTTGCCAGTAAACTACTCGCACCAACAGAATCGAATGTCCACCAAGTTTTGTGCTTGCTTGTCAAAAGTGAAAACTTCTGGATTGATGTGACAAGAAATTCAACGCAGACAGACGGACAGCAAGAGAGGGGACGGAGAGAGAAAGTCAAGACATGCAGACAAAGACAGGCTGTCGGAAAGACAAGCAGATGGATTCAGTGCAAACAGAACGGGGCGCACGAAAAATTGAGCACGGTCAACGGGCCTGACTGCAGCACAAAACGCACAAGAACAGGCGAGCCACACTTGTTCTGGCAAACGGCCTGGGTCAGGAACCAATGCAGCATGCAGACAAAACAGGAATCAGAAACAAGAGTTTCTTTCTGCGCAGAACAACAATCATACCGTGAGATTATTTGGGCACTGCCTGGAATGCGTGTACTGGAACTTCTTGGCTCCCAGCATGAGTTATGGCACGAACGTGAGCTACCATTCTCGTGATGTGTCTCTCTGGACCCGTTTGAATATTTCACGTATGCTTGCAGGCTGACGGATTGAATCTGTTGCGAAGATGTTGCTGCCGGGAACAATTCCGCGTCCTGCACACGCTGCACAGCATGAGAACCAGCAGCATACGACGGCTGCTGCACCCCAAGGACGGGAAAAGTTCAACAAAAAAGACCGAAGTCAAGAAGCGCCATTCGTCAGAGGAGGTGGAGAACATTGATGAAGGGAAAGTCATTTGCGAGAACCTGCAGGACGCTCATCTATCCAAGTCCGAAGCCTTGAGACTCGCACCTTCGAACCGCAGCACGTCAAGGTAGTATTGGGCCTTCGGCCCCTTTCTTGATAGATGTATCTCAAAGTTTACAAGTTGTGAAGACTTGAGCGCCTGTACCAGGTGGTGAGGCAGTCCCGGTGAGCCTGCAGCCCGAACAGAATAAAAGTCAAGAGATCCGTTTTTAGACCGGCCCTTTCCTTCAGGAAGTGCGTGGCTCTAATTGATCGAAAGTGCAAATTCTCAAACGAAAAGGTATTTTGCAGAGAATAACACGAAGAACCTGCTTACACAGGGTTGGTCCATCTGTGTGTTGCACATTTGCAGTGGACGAAGCTTCTGTTGTTGACCTTTGTTTCGCAACGTGCAACGACTTCTCAGAAAAGGGACAAGCAACCACTATTGTTGGTCAAAGTTGTCATTCGAAATGGTGCCAAGATGCAAAGATTAACATTATTTGTTCATTAATCTTCAGAAATCGGACTGGCTCGTGCAACTTTGATGAGACTATCGACGTTGACAAAGGCCCGTAAATCGGAGTATCCATCTGCATCACGCCGAGACGGACATTTGGGGACTTGAGGAGAAGTCGCCGTCAGACCTGCACCCACGGGGATTGTGTCTTTTGGAAAACGTTCCTACTTTGGTTGATGTGTGGATCTGGATCTTAACTGGTGAAATGACATTTCAGTGTAAGCGCCGACACGTCAACCATGGTGACTATCTTGACAACTCACCCAACTGCACTTGCTTCATCTTGGTTCACTCGCACAATCACGCTCGAAACATGTGTTGCTCAACGGGCAGAGTTTGATTGTCAGGATTCTGGAAATGTTGCAACCATGGTCATTGGAAATGCCTCGCGCAAATAAGCTATACGTTTACAAAATTGGTTGAACAGAGTGCCAGTGCCAGTGTTTGGTCTGGGAAATGTGTGTGCGCTGAAAGTGTGCACAAGTAAGATGCACACAAGCCTTGGTCAGAGCACAAGACTAGATTGTGTTGCTGTTGTTCTTCACTCGTGTGTTGTCCCTGTGCTCGACAATGAAAGATTTAAACACTGAACTCACCAAGTGAAGTGAATCATAACCCGTGAAGATGAAAAGAAGTGGATCGTCGAACGGGACCGTTCAGCAGTCAGCATGTTCTGGATTGCCAAATCTACCCGCGGATTGGCAGGTGCCCGTGCAACCTGGTGAGTGGCTCGCTGGAGTTCACTGGCCTCTCCTGCGCTTTGGGCGTGCTCAGTGTATAATAATTTGTGTACAGAACATTTTTATGTGTGAAATAATTTCTCAGACAAAGAGAATAAAATTTCCAACAGAACGTTTGTGCGCCTTGTTGTGACATCTGTTTTGGGAAACTGGAGCAAGAATGGGACTTTGTTTCCTTCTCCTCTTGTCCATTCATTTTTAGGTGATTTGAGGTGGGTTGCACGATTTGGGCTGATGAGCCAAATCGGTGCGAGCCAAACCGAAGCACCTATAGGCAGCGTCTTCCAAAAGTATGTCTGCAGCACTTTTATGGTCAAGATGAGGATTGATTTGGGATCTTAAGGACTCTTTTGGTTCATTTTGGGTTGGG
>JAAUXT010071610.1_pt1:0-15000 | contig 16923 bp, 21 predicted proteins | sample 7278171 | NCBI WGS metagenome assembly JAAUXT01 (sample SAMN14350112, study PRJNA611818) | marine sediment metagenome | isolation source: surface marine sediment (1.8m) | place: French Polynesia: Moorea | collected 2018-08 | reverse complement strand
GCCCCAAATTTGAGTGTCGTTCGTTCAGGTGCGTCTTGTTCTTGTTAGGGTACGTGTTCATTGCTTCAATAGCACATGAACACCCTAAAACAAGAGATATTTTTGGGGTGCGGCAAAAACATGGATGCGACTTTAACATGGGTGGGTACGGTATCCCCGCTTCCCCCCACTCCCTGAGTTGCCCTCACCTCGGTGCGGGTGCGCGTGTCCCCGGTGTAGAGGGTGCCCGGGTGCGGGGGCGGGGGTCCACCGAGCGCCCGGGCCGCGACGCGCCGCCCGCGGTGGTCCTCCCCCGGCACCGGGGCGCTGCGCACGTAGCTGCGCGGGTCGCTCGGACTCAGCACCGGCATCGCGCGCGCTGGTCAACGAACCCTGCAAGAGATGACGGGCGCGTTGAGTTGCATTTACATTCCGTGTGTTCTATTGGCGGTTTTCACATTGGTGACGCGCGGTCGTCTTTTTGACGTCGGCGTCAAAATTTAACATTGAACCCAGTGGTGGAATTTTTGATGTCAGCCCCAGAAACTGATCTCGCATTGCCCAATGTGAAAACCCCTATCAAGGTTTCCACAATGGGTGACCTGCGGTCATTTTCTGGGGCTGACGTCAAAAATTGCACCATTGGGTTCAATGTTAAATTTTGACGCCCACGTCAAAAAGACGACCGCGCGTCACCAATGTGAAAACCGCTTGAGTCAACTTCGCCCACTTCGCCCTGTCTCCAACCCCATGGGCGAAGTCACGCGACCTCGCTGGCAGCGAGCTGCATGGGGAAGTGGAACACACCCACTGAACCTCGGTGCAACAAAATGGCCAAACACCCGAAATCAGGAGACACGGGTACCTCCTCAATTCTCACCTGAGGTGGACAGACACTCGTCAAGGCTCTGAGTCGCCTGTGCCAAATGATACAGGCGTGTAAGTTGAAATGAGGCAGGAGGTGATGGGCAATGAGCCTGTGGTCAGACCTGTCCAACCTTCAGAGATTTGGGGCCCTCACCCCACGCCTCCTGGTTTGCTGTCTGACCATTTCGTTGCACCAGGTTCGACTTCCACAAAGTCATGAACGTGGCTGAAGTGAGACTTTATCAGTCAAGGAGAGAAGACTCGGAGCGGAAGGGGAGTTCGGTCCAGAAAGACAGCAGAATTTTGGGCGTCACGGTTCAGATCCCGTGGACCAACTCTTGGATCCGCCGCGCCCGCCATCTTGTGTTTTCTGCAGTCACATCTCGGGAGAGAAGTGACCTTGCTGAAGATCATTATTCTCTCTGATAACTGTCCCATCCCAATTGATGTTCAACACATGATCATCTGTGTTGACAGACTTCCATGACGACTGTTCGTGTGTTGATGACAGTGACATACCTGAGTTTTCGAAACAATCGAACCTGTTATATATTGTTCGATCCAAAACACACGAAACATAGTGAAATGTCAGACAGGAAGAGAATATTCCATGTCAGATCCGATCGTCTCGTCCAATATCACTCGCACACACACATACATACACACGCACACACACACACACACACACACACACACACACGGGGGAAATTCCGAATCACAAACCATGAAGTGAATGCGCACAAACCAACCTTCAAAATACACTCTACCCACAACACCACACCCCACCCAGAAACCGAACAAAACACGCAACTCAACAAACTTACCTGAAGTCGCGAATTGGAACACTACAAAGCAACTTGTTATGGCACGAAAGTGGGTTTCACTCACTCAATTTGTACAAGTATCCGTTGGTGTACTGATCGGATCTCAGATAAGCAGATCCAAACTCGGATCGGAGTTGGTCGGGGCGGGTCGAGTTTCGAGTCGCCACGTGTTCCCGGGCTTCCCCCAAACATCTCAGGCTGTTGCAGTAACCTAGCAACCAAGACAGTTGTTTGCGCAAAAACGAACTCAAAAGTGGACACAGTGCGAAATCAACACCGCCAAAAGGTGGACGCAACTGTTGATCTGGTTCAAATTGTGCAGGGCGACATTCATTTGAAATCAATGTGATTCTATCAGGGAAACCCAAAACAAGAGCGCTGGTCAGTGCAAACATGCGCCTGGTCTGGCAAAAATGCTCGTGATCTCTTTGTATAAAATTTATTTTTTTTTCAAATCGTTTACATTTTCAATACAAAGTTTCATATTTTCAGCGTGGATTCAACACCTACTGAATGTAACAATATGTACAGCGAGCAACACGTGACTATCAACAGCGGAGGCAGCGGCGTTACCATGGCGACCCACTGACAGGGCTGCCTCCGTTCACTATGGGATTCTCTTATTCTGTGTGATGTCCTTTGATTGGCAACTGAACCGTTCTGCAGAGAGGACAGGGTACCTTTTGTCGCAGTGCGTGCACATGGCAATAAACAAGCAGAAGAAAACAGGAACACTCGTCAGTGCAGACACGCGCCTGAGAAGCGTAGCGGCCATTTTGAACCCCAACAAAGAGTTGTGGGGAAATATGTTTTGGACTAAAATTGGCACGGGGCAGTTGGGGTGTCTTCGGATCCGGACGTACCAAAGTGATTGCACTACACGCGCCGAGCTTCAGCAGCGCGTGAAAAATTGCCCGATGAAGCTGAACCAAGAAACTAAGCAGGGGGACTGGGTCTCAGACGCACCAAGAAACAATGTACAAATCGATATGTCCATCGCTTGGAACGTTCTCACACAGAGGAGTACCCAACACTGGGCTCGTCTACAACAACGACCAACTCACTGCAGTGCAAAAAGCTGGCTCGAAAAGATTTCAACCTGTCTCTGAAAAGATTTCAAAACTTTCCCCTGGGTGTTCAAGGCTTGTCTTCATCGAAGGGAAATACATTGCAAGAGTAGCAAACGGCGATTCAAATTCAGCCAAAATAGTGCTTCAAGTGTGCGTAGATTGTGGGCAGAGGAATGGCATGGAGACCCCTGATTCTGTGTGCGCCGGTGTAACGGTATGGACAGACGCGCGTTATGGAGAGGCGTGCCGGTGTAACGGTGTGGACAGACGTGTGTTATAGAGAGGCCTGCCTCAATCCCCAATGTGGATTGACACGGGCGTCTCCACAACGTGTGTGCGCACACCGCTACACCGGGTGCTTCTCCAACTCGTACAAAAAGTGGCTACAGAGCGACCGACGTGACGGTCAGTTACGTCAAGCGTCGAACTCAACGTGGGCCGCGTTCCATTTCGCGCACGGACTGGCGCCGTTTTCAGTGAAACGCAATGAAAATCTGCACTTCGTCGGTGCGTCAAAACGAACGCAGCCCACATGCAGCAGACACGTTTCAACGACCGATGGCGCACTGATGACGTCACAGCGACGCTGAAACCAAGCGACACGAAGCTGAAAGTCCCTATTTCACTCCCTTACCAGTGACGTCTGATTCGGCAAGAAAAGGTCACGTGCTCACTCACGTGCCATGCTCGCGACTGCGCACAGAGGGTCACGTGTCCCTGTGTTCGTGACAAACGTGCAGAACATTTGGGCGCGTTCGATGCACTTGCCGAACGCTCGCCGTGCACTCGGCGCGTGAATCGAACACGCCCAATGAAAGCGACTGCGTGCGTTCCACGCTGCTTTACAAGTGCAGCATAAGATTTTTGAGCAAAACAAGTGCGTTACATCGCAACACCTGCTTCCCCCCCCCCAAGAATTTTTGCCCTGACTCTGGCGGAGAGCACACTGCCGATTTGTGCGTTTTGACTAGATTGCTTCGGCACTTACAGATAAACAGGCCAGGCGGCCCCGTAATTTGTACCCAGGCGACGCGACGCCCTCTGACGTCACTTTTTCCCGCCTGGACGCGACGCAGTGCAGAAGACTTGGGCAGCAGATAGAACGTACAGCCACGGTTCCCTTCCCCAATCACTATACAGTTTCAAACGCGAGGGAACGAGCATTGTAAATTCACACACAATCTTTCACAACTTTGAAGAGAACTTGATGTCTGACTCATGATGTCCGTCACCCAATCGGGGCAAAGTGGAGGAGCGCGTCACACAGACTACACTACCCTGAGCAAAATTCACACACACACACACACACACACACACACACGCTTTGTGTTGTTGAAGAAAACGGACAGAAGGAACAGGCCAGAAACAAGCGCAGACGAAGGCACTGGTTCCTCTTCAGGGGTTTTCATGTTGGAGATGCAACGCGGATTTCACGCGTGCCACGCGCGGCCTGAGCGACGAACGCGCTCGCAATTCACTGCGCAGCCAAAGTTGCGCAGGTGGACAAAAGAACCGGGTGACGCCTCTTCGCGCATGCGCAACGTGAAAATTCCTGAATCCAACGAGTTCAACACAAATCCAGGCAGCTCCCTCACAAACACACGACGCAACAGCGCGTCAAGCACAAAACCCCCAATTATCGCTCAACTTCAACACGCGACTAAAAACACATTTTGGTTGCAACAACTACCGCGGCAAATCGGATCTCTGTACAATTCAGGACGAAATTGTTCATTCACTTCAGCTTCTTCCAATCATTCAAAAAAATATACAATTCTCATTGGTTTTACGCATCAGTAAAAACGATTCAAGCATGCACCATGGTGAGTTTCGGCGGCACTCTGCACGCTGCGCGCCCAGTCCCCAGAGTCACGTGACCTCAACACGTGACAGCTGACGGCAAATTCTGTCATGGTTCACCACCACCTGTCAAATTTTGCGACATTTCTCAAGGACAAGTTGACACACGCAATGTGCACAGATCCACCGAATGACAAGTTTTCACTGTTTGATGTAACAGGGTTCTGCGCTACAAGTGACTCCCGCAAGATGGCAACACCCCCGCCCCACCCACCAACCCACCCCCGCCCAAAACTCCGCTCGCCCCACACGGAGAATCCGAACAATTCGCACCCATTGTCGGAAAAACGTCCGTTCCCGAGTTGACAAGGTCCTGTTCGACTGCAACGCCCCCTCCCGCCCAGCCTTGGTAATCCTGCCATCTTCACAACAATGTTCAATTGCTTTGATAATTTGTTTTCGAATTTGTCTCGAAAGAGGAGCAAATTTGTCGCCTGTGTGCGGAAAAACTTGAATTTCACGTGTTTGCGAAGCGTCCGGTATCCACTGAAACACGTGACATTGGACGCGCATGCGCGAACCCGATCGGCGGGACCGGAAGTGCCCGCTTCCGAGTGAACTTCCGGTGCTGACGACGATGACGATGATGACTACGTCGCTGAGTCACGTGCCCGGCTCGTCTAAATCACAGTGACGCCGTGAGTCTGACCAGAGAGGTTGAATCTGTACTGGGCGGGGGGCGGGTGGTGGGGGTGCCGGGGGTCCACCGGGCCCCCCGCCGGGGGGTGCCGCGGCGGCCCCCCGCCCTGCACCGGCTGCGGGTAGTACGGCGGCGGGTAGCTCCCGTCTCCCGCCGGGGCCTCCAAAATGTCAGTTTGCCCCGGAGTAGGGGGCGGCAGTTCTGTGATTCCCGAGGGGGCGTCCAGCCGCGTCCCCGACCCCCTGGGGTGGGGCGACCCCCGACTCGGGTGGGGCGACCCCCCTGGGCGGGGGTTGTGTTGCGGGGTGGGCGCCCCCGACCCCAGCCTCTCCGCGGAATCGTCACTGTAGTTGGGGGTGCCGCCCCCTCGACTCATGGTGCTGTAGGCGGTGGACTGCGTCGTCAGCGTCGCGTACAGCTTCGTCGTGTCGCGGAAACTGGAGCGCGCGGGGGACTTGTAGCGCATCTTGATGTACTCCAACTCATCGTGGACCGGTTGAGCTGCGGAAAACAAACGTTGTACATAAGAAACGAAGCCTGCGCGGTGGCGCTCTCTTTTGAGGCAGAGCACAGTGGCGCGACCCTGGCGAGAGCGGACGGAACTACTTTTCTCGCCACAGCGCTCCACTGCGCATGCGCGAGTCGGGACGGCGATTTGGCCAGAGATGCAAGGGCGACAAACGAACGTGAACACAGCATGAAGATTTCCCGCGCAAAACAATATTCACTCTCACGAGTCAAAAGACCCTCACAGCTTTTGTTTCATTATTGTACCTGCGACACCTCAGATTTCAACACAAACTTTGCACAAATTAACAACGTTGCGTGACACCAACAGACTCCACAACAACCAGTTCCGTAAGTTCACCAGCCCGGGAAAAATCCGCTGAAAATGTCCCAAAACACGTGAAAACAAACACTGAAACAGACACTGAAGGCGACGAAATAATCATTTCTGCCCGAAAATCCAAATGAACTCTTGAACATAAAATCACACACACGTCCCCCAATGCGAAACCACGGATTCTAACAAATTTGCAAAAAACATCAAAACGCAGTCCGGGACAACAGGTCTGTTTTGCACTGGACGCGTCGTGCAGTGTGTCCGTTCACCAAAAGGTTTACGGCAACGTGTGCGACGCGTGGCGCCACCTGTGCGAAGCGGGCGAAATCAAAGCACACGGTGTGACCTACCTGCCTCACTCAACGCTGTGTGGAGAACAACGGAAACAGTGCAACGTTAGTTGTGTCAATGACATGGGAGAAGACGAACACTTCATTGAGGGTTTTCACACAGGTAGGGCGGCGTCAAATTTTTTGACGCTGGCGTCAAAATTTTGTTGCGCAGGCGTCAAATTGAACTCAACATGACGCCCATTGGAGAGCGTTTAAAGAAATGCTCAGACCATTCCTGGCGTAGCGTCAAAATGTTGACGCCGCGTCGTCTGTGTGAAACCCCTACGTCCCTCAGTCCCACCCAGACAGCTGACCGCGCGTTGCACGTTGCAACCCAGTGAACACGCGCTGTTGAATCGATTTCGGAAGATCCATGCAGCAAAGGACACTTGAGACATTGAATCGAGGACCTGACAACATGCACACATTGAGCGCGTTCGATTTTGACCCGGAGTTCCCGGTTAGCCGGGTGTAGATCAAGTGAACAAAGACACCCACCCACCCACACAGACAGACAGACAAAAGAGCGTGTCTCCTATTTCTGCTTGAACGAAATGCATCCACACTCCCCCATCATTTGCATCACTCCGGGGGAGGGGCACACAAATCGAACGCGCTCACAGGGACTACGAACACAGACACGACACAAGCTGTAGCATTGCTGCAGAAGGAGGGAACCATTTCTCCATTTCCACGAGTGGAGTTTCTCATTGGCTCATTCCCAATCTGGGAACACGTACGGAAACGAGGCTCCACAGCCGGGGACCTCCAGTCCTCAGCCAATCACAGAAGCCAGCAACGAGAACACCACACGTGGCGGCAAACGGTGCAGTGAGTGCAGTTTCAGAACGAGGTTCGTGCACAACATGCAAGTCAACAGAGTTCTAACTGAATTCAACTCAACAAAGACGCTCTGTACGTCACGGAAGTAACTGACTGAAGACTGGGATTTTTTTCAGTGGAATACTGACGTTTTCGCACCACACTATCTACCCACGGGCATACCTCTCAAACGAGCTGCCTTCCCTGGAAAATACCAAATGGATGTAGAGTCAGGACGCAAAGTGCGCGGCTCTCACAGGATGAGCACGCGCATGCGTGGTTCAGCTCGCACACGGGAAAAGCAACCACACGCACATGGACAAGAACAAGAATATGTGGAGGACAGGTCTGGACCCCTTCACAACCATTCTCCATCAGCCCCTCCCTCTTCAGTTTGGTTCCCCCCCCTCCGAGTTTGGCCGTGTTCTGACGCAGGGAACTGCCGTCAGCCGAGTTTCCACGACAATGGAAACATTGTACGTTCAAGCGACTCCATCAGTGTGGCGTTAGTAAGGTCACACTTCACAACGCCGTGCGCCAGCAACGTCAAAACGCGCACACAACGCCGTGGACCACGACGCCAACAAAGTGCACGCTCCCACGCACAAACGCATACACACACGCACAGTGTCTCAGTGTTTCTGACATGGCTACGTTTTGACGTTGCTGCAGAATATTTGGCGTGGTGGAACATTTGTGGGAAGCATGAACAGGACAAGCGTTTTACACAGAAGCGGTTACAGTGAGCGTGTTTGCGTGTGACGTCACGTGCACTAGCGTGACGTCACAGAGACGCGATGACGTCACGCCTCTGAAGCAGCAGCTCAGACGCACCATGCTACGGGACGCGCGCTGTTCCGTCCACGCGCATGCGCGTTTGAGAAGAACGGGTTGAACACGTGTTCGACTCGCGACCAGACAAAGGCGCAGACTGAACTTCCGGTCAAAGGAGCATGCGCACACCCACACTTCCGTCTCAAGACCAAATCATTGCGCGTGTTTTTCTTCTCAAACGCGTTACGCATGGGGAATCACAACGCGGTTGGGGTCAAATCGACTGCACTCCAAAACGTCAGGGCAGGACACAAAACACTACACTTCAATCGTGAGGGGACTTGATTTTCAGTGTGGGGGGACTACTTTTCTGCTTATACGTACACATAAACGGGCTGCAGCTGCATGTGGGACGTCTTAGCTGGGGACTGATATGCGGAGAACGAATCAAAACCGCCGATAAAATCAACTGAAACGAGAGATGACAGCCATTGGTTAAAGCTCCATGATCACGTGACGAGAATGTCCAGGTGGCGCTGTGGTAGAGCGCTCGCCTCGTGATCCGAAGGTCGTGGGTTCGATCCCCACTACAGTTGGTTAAAACTCGTAGTGTTGAGAATATCTACCAAGTGACGACAGTCTCCGTGGTTACGAGGTCAGTTCCGAGCGCCCCCTTTTGGTCAATATCGCAACGAATATCGCACCACCCACGTGACGCAGCCATTTTGTCCAAAAAGGGAGCACCAAAAGCAGGGGTGCGTGCTTCTTGTTCTTGGGTTGAGATTACAAAATTCCAATGGGATCCGACACCAGAAAATTGAGGCAAAAGGGGTGCGTCTTGTGCTTGGGTGCGACTTGTACGTGTGCAGGTGAATACGGTAACTGTGATAGGTCAGTGGTAGAAGAAAGCAATTCAGAAACCAGAATACCCACACCCCGCGTTACACCCTGGCGATGCCGAAAACTTCGCCAAGGACCAAACGTTGGGCAAAACTACCGCAAATGTACCAGAAAACGAACACCCTACTTTCTAATCAACGCTTCTACAGAATCTGATAACCGTTTGCGAAATATGACACAAAACGACGTGAGAAGAACGCGGGCGGGGTCCTGGAGTCCGCTGCCCGCGCAGGTCTCAGGACGCCGACGTAGTGCGGCGTCAGGGGTGCGTCCAGGATGTATAAGAGAGGGAGGGAGGCAGGGATCAGTATAACTGGCAAAACGCGGGGACACGAAACACACGCCTGGACATCAAAACAGGGGTGGAGGGAACTTGTTTTCGATTGGAGAGGGGATGAAGGCCGACCCTGGATGCACCCTTGATTTTTTAACTTTGTCCGAAATTTAAAACGCGACAAAACACGAACTGCGTACAGTTTTGACAGGGACGCGCACACAGAACACGGACGACGCATGCGCACTGCCAAGCTCACAACACTCACCACCAGAGGGACAATCCACAACAAGGATAACACGACTACGAATCTACAGCGACCAAACAGGGTTTTCACATTGGGTGACGCGCGGTCGTTTTTTGCGCTGACGTCAAAAATTCCACCACTGGGGTCAGTGTTAAATTTTGACGCTGACGTCAGAACGACCGCGCGTCACCAACGTGAAAACCGCTCCTCAACACACACTAATTCCGCAAAAGCTGGGTGGGTGGGTGGGTGGGTGGGTCAGGTGTTCATTCCGTGAGTTGCACACCATGTTGAGCGGAAACTTTCGACTTCATGACAGATGGCGTGGAATCCACGCACGCCCTCTCGAGGCAAGTTCACAAAGTTTCAGGCACGCAGCCTCGGTTTCAACACACTTTCCACGACCTTCACAGGCGACAAACCCACAACGAGGCCAAACGTCTTCACACTTCCACGACAGTGCAAGTGCGCACGCATGCTGTCACACAGGTTGCCATGGAAACCGTGGGGGGTGGAAACGCCACAGAACTTTGAAAACAGTTCAGTTACCTGGACATTTTGACGATGTTAGACGTCAGCAGGTGCGGTTCGGATTTTCACCTTCCAGGTAGGACCCTACATTCGTTATTTTTCTGCAGTCTACGCAACATGACACACTGGGCATTTCTGCCAGACGCAGCACACGCAAAGCTGCGATCACACTGAGATTGTCATCAGGACAACACATGTTAGTTACGCGGCTTGATTCTTCATGCTGTGTTCATTCAATGCGGTCAATCGTTCGTTCGCGTCAGAGACGACGTCCGTTGACGTAGACGCGGCTTTGCGTTTCGGTCTCACGAACGCCCATTGAATCAGGCTGGGTGGGTAGTGCACCAATTGGGACGGGGGGGGGGGCATCCATTCACAAATTTTGAGGTGGGGAAAATGCAAAATTTAACGCCAGTCTCTCGCACGACAAGTTGTTTTGCTGAATGCTGCTGTAGCACCGGAAGTAAGTCTGCGTCAATTCACTGAATTTGGGCCAAGCAGTTGGATTTCTGGTGCCACCTGAGATTTTGCAGGGCAAACAGACAAGCGCAAAACCGCGCCCGCGTTGTGACGTCACGGCAGGGACAAGGTTAGTTCGCGACGACAACGCCGCCATGGTAACTGGTCCGGCAACAGACCACGTGGGAACCTTAACGTTGCGGTTCTCGCGACGAAAAGTCGCGCCATGCAATGAGTTATTTTCAACAATTGAAACGGGTTTAAAAGTGAAAACACAGGAAATAAGATGGAGAGAGTGCTGAAGGGAGGAAAGAAGGAGGAAATACAGAAGAGGGATGACAGGAGATGAACGACAGGAGAGAAGGACGACAGGAAGGAAAAACAAAGCGCATACAGAAGAAGGGAGACAGTTGAGGGAAGACAGAAACTTCACAAGAGGAAAAGTTTCGCAGACAGCATTGGTTCGCCGTGACTTTTTTCCTTCTTGTTCTTCGGTTGCCCAAAAACATTTGCAAAAGTCGAACAGACCAAACAATGGGCCAGAACCCACTTTGGAGAGAACTTCGATTGGCGAAACACACGGTTTTGTCGAGAGGCTCCCAAACCAACTTTTCCACATCTGAAAGTGGAGCAATTGAGGTGGGAGAAGAGAACGACGACGGAAACAGAACGAAGAGGAGGAGGGAGAGAACGAAAAGGGACAGGGTTGAAGGATCTGACTCACATTCCCAGTCTGCGGTTTGGAAAATAAAACGGAAACTTGTCAGTCGCATTGATATCTTATATCCCCCAATCTGGCCAGAATGACGTCATCAACTTTGACGTGTCTCAACAGTTTGCGATGGAATTGCGCAATGCAGGGTCACCCTGCAGACCCTGTCGAAACCCCGTTCTGATCAGAAATATCATGCTGTGGATCCACAACCCATTCCCCACTCAAGTCTCATTGGATCATCGTAACTTCCCGCTGGATGTACTTATCTTGCGCAAATGCATTTTCATTCCAGTGCGGTGAGTGCGTGAACGGGGGCCGCGCGCTCGCCCTGCGTCCCCGGGGGAGGGCGCCTCTGCGCCCGCGGGCGGAAGCGCCCACCCACGGGGGGAGGGGTCGCACCTCTCCCCGGTGGTCACGACCTACCCCGCGGCGCAGTGAGGCGAGCGCGCGGCAACATAGGATCTCTGGTGCGAGTGCTGTGTATGAATGAGTGACTGTACAACCGGAAGTGTGCACACACGTGTCCACGCACCCACGCAGACATGCAATGCAGGGCGCTATCAATGCAACATCACAGCAGCCTGGTTCAATTGACTGACGGTGGGGGGGGGGCACAATGTTCTCAGAAACGTCTGGCTGCGAGTCCAACCACACACGAAACAGAAATAGGGAGTTTTAGCCGAGCACCCCGTCCCGGCCGCTGCGTCACCGTGGGACGCACGCAAAAAGCGACGTGAACGCGCGGTGGGCATGGAGCGCTTTGTCGAATAGCGACTTTGGGCAATTCCAGAACGAGACGTAGACGCAGAACGTGGCACGTGGCGAATGTCACGCTGATGGTTCCATCCATTATCCACTCAAAATTTTTTCAGAAATTTCGAGTTTTTTCAAACTTCAATTCACACAAAATTTTTCGTCCGTTTTTGGGTCCAAGTTTCGCCATTGACAGAACAGATCCCGTGGCGCGAGCTAAAGATTCCACGTGCTACGCCTCGCGTACCTGAAGACCCTGACTCATGCTTTCCAACCGTATCATGCCCAATACAATGGCAATGGTGCGATGACGTCAGCGGATCTTCAGCCCAATTGTGTCACCCAGAAACGGCGCATTTTTTTTTCTCGAGGAGGAATACACTGAGCCATGCGTCCACAATCATGCAACAACACTGACGTCCAGGCAACAACACTGACGTCAAGGCAACAACGAGCACTAACGAACGACGTCCATGCGCTGTCGCCGTCCTCTGCACCAGTTGAAGGTGTTTGGCCCATGCAGCATGCAGGACTGTACGTGCAACCCCCAACATCACCACCTCAATGCCACATTCCTCACCAACAACAGGGCGTGTGAACAGAAGGATCAGGGGCGGGTCCAGGAGGGTGGGGCCCTCCACCACAACCAGGTGTCAACAAACGCCCCCCCCCCCGCAGGAATCTCCTGACCACACCCTGGATCCGCCCCCGATGAGGATTTTTTTTATTGATGTGGCTACCCCTCCCCAAATCAGAAGAACAGGCAACAGAAATGAAACACTGGACCCGTTCACAAAATGGTGCAAATTTCACCGGAAGTTCAGAGCCGGAAGTGAAGGTAGGCGAGGGTAGTGGAGGTATGTTTGGTACTTACAGCTGTCGTCTTCTTCCGTGAAGACGTATATCACATAACAAGCTACGCAGAAACCCAGCAGCTGGAACAGACACGGGCGACACATTCAGTGCGTGGAGAGCAACAAGAACAATTGCGTTTTGGAGACGCGCGCACTGAGAACCCAATGCACATTGCACGGGTGCGCGTTCCACCTTCAGTCCTTGTGACGTCATTGCAGGTGGGAACGCGCTCACTCCGAGGATACGCAGCAGCCCGGCCCCTGCTCACTGTGAAATACACTGCACCCCGCCCCCCTCCTACTCACATCGCACACACACACTCACCATGAGGACATACTGCACCCCCGACACACACACACACACACACACACACACATATATATATATATATATACTCACCGTGAGGATACACTGCACCCCTGCGTGTATGATCTCGACGTAGTAATACTGTAGGAAGCAGCCCTCGACGTACTCCTCGGGAGGGATCTGCCGCGACGTCTCGGGGGGCGCGGAGTTCTCCTGCCACGACATGTTCGTCACTGTGCAGCCTGCCGCAGGGAAAAAAAAACAAGAACTCTGGTCAGTGATGACACGCGCGGCGGGTGCTGCGGTTCTTGAGTGTTGGGATATCAATTTGCACCGTCGAAAATGATGTCTGAATTCTCTATTTTCATAGCTCGCACAAAATGTCAAGCGCGTCTTCTGGTACGGGTTGCGTCAATGCATTACTGTCTCTCCTGTGCTCCAAGATGAGAATGGGTTCAAACTTGAGAACACGTGTGTAGAGCCACTCACCGATACCGTTTTCTATCCACCAGCTTTTGTTTCCCGTGCCTATACTGAGTATTGGACTGTCCTGCAGCGAACAAAGAAATATTTCCTCTCAAAATCTGACGACAGATCCGAAGAAGGACTAGAAGAGACAAGAAACAAATCAAACCAAAGAGGAAAGAAAATTCAGCACAGATTTTCCAGGGTGAAATGCCACGTCACACGTGGGACGGGGGCGTCTGCAGCTGAAGGTCCCTAGTTTCACTGCGTCTTCCACCGCGCAGCAGTCTGTGTTTCCATCACAGTTCTCCAGCACAACGCGCACGCAGATCGAAGACGACACGAAAATCGAAGCGTCGCGGTGCGCACGTGCGACGCCCGACACGATTCAAGGTCAGACGCAGCAAAAAGCTGCCTCGACGTTTTGCAGCCAAAGCCGCTCTCTGATCCAACACGACTGCGGCAAAACAACCCGCGAAACACGTCCAGACCGCGCTCCACTTGGAATGCGTCGTGCAGGACGTCCCCGCAGAAATCAGTGGGGAGTTTTAGCAACACACTCACAGCCGCCAACCTACATGTTACACGTAGCTTGCAGAAGCAACTCCCCTGTTCTGGAAGAGTCCACAGGTGTGAAAACTGACCAAATTCACATTATTTCCAAGACCTCACTGTTGGGCTCATCAGCTGTTTGGATACTCAATACCTTGAAAATAGTAAGTGAGATTCCTTTAGATTTCTGATTTGAGAGATAAATTTTATTATATTGTTTGTGGACCCTTCCAAAATAGGGGAGTTGTATCTGCAAGCTTGTGCTACATGTATGTTTTGCGGCTGCGGAGCTTGCCGCTAAAACTCCCCATTGCGTGCAACGTAACGCGACGCACGACGCTGAGAACCGGTCGTGCGCCAACGACAACGGCGCGTCTGCGCACGCGCACCAACCACTTACCCTGCTGAGTATGCCAACTTCTAAGTAGATACATATCACAAAAATATTCCAGCCGAGCCACAGCAAACTGCAGAAGGCGTACTGAAACGACAAAACACGGCGCATGTCTGAGCGAGCAGTACACACCGGCTCAAATACCAAGTGAAAGGGGCGGGGCGGGCGGGACAACGAGTATACACACCCCACTTGCGTCGTGCATGCTGCACCCACCTGAAGTAACCATGGCAACAACCTCAACTTCAGGTACGAATTTCATGCGCACGCAGGGCTGGGAACTGCGACGCGTTTGAGTGGCAACAGAGCCCCTGGCAACGCGACTCATCCCCATAGCAACGGCGATACTCACGACCATGACGACGCGCGGGCGGTACTGCAGTACTTCCATGCCAACAGAGCCCCCAGCAACGTGACTCATCCCCATAGCAACGGCGGTAGGTACTCACGACCATGACGACGCGCGGGCGGTACTGCAGTACTTCCATGCCAACAGAGCCCCCAGCAACGTGACTCATCCCCATAGCAACGGCGGTA